>NPIE01002221.1_pt1 | contig 11355 bp, 9 predicted proteins | sample 8637661 | NCBI WGS metagenome assembly NPIE01 (sample SAMN07420842, study PRJNA396082) | bioreactor metagenome | isolation source: sample BA12 brine-fed electro-methanogenic bioreactor BA | place: Japan: Kochi | collected 2016-12-09 | reverse complement strand
CCGCTAACATCGCAAAGAAGATTGTTACAACACAAATAACTCTTGCTCTCATAACTCCTCCTTTAAAGAACAATTTGTTCATTTATAAGATAAAGAATTTCGAGAGATTGTCCAGAAATTATTGATTGGTATTCAAATTTCTTCGTCGGTGGGTTCGCAGTGCACCGTAACGAATGTCGATTCGCCGAACCGCTTCCTGAGCGAATCCTCGACCTCTGTGCAGATGTCGTGAGCGGAGGTGATAGACATCCCGCGGGCGACGTCGATATGCATGTCGATGGCGATATCCTTGCCTATCCGCCGCGTGCGTATCTCGTGGGGGTTGATGACGCCCTCTATTTTCAGGGCGATTTTCCGTATTTCGGCTTCGACCTCTTTGCCCAGTGAGGTTTCCATCAGCTCCTCGAAACAGCCTTTCGATATGGAAACCGCCGCTGAGAGGATAAGGACGCTCACCACGATAGCCGCGATTGGATCCAGAATCAGCCACTTGCCCCCGAGAATAATCCCCGCCGAAACTCCGACAGTTACACCAATCGAGGACAAGGCATCGGTGCGGTGATGCCAGGCATTGGCAATCAGCGCGCGGCTATTGTGTTTTTCGCCGACTTTGCGCGTGTATCGGAACATCCATTCCTTTACAATAATCGACAGGAAAGCCGCGCCGACAGCAATCCAGCCGGGCGTTGCGATTTCTGCGCCTTGAATAATCTCATATACACTATGTCCGCCATCCCAGAGCATTTTCACGCCGACAATCACGAGGACCAGAACTATTCCCAGCGCGGTCAGTGTTTCGATTTTCCCGTGGCCGTATTTGTGGTTGCCGTCGGGCGGTTTATCGGCAAGACGGAGGCCTACGAGCAGAGCGATATCCGTAGCCGAGTCAGACAGCGAGTGCACGCCGTCCGCGACCACCGCAGAGCTTCGCCCAAGAATCCCAGCGGAAACTTTCAAGGCCACCAAAAGCAGGTTCACAAGCAGTCCCACAAGGGTTACTCTCGCGGCCTCGCCACTTCTTGTCTTGTCGCGACTTGTATCGCGCATATGCACCTCGTTTCGTCGCCCGACCATCGGGCATTTCAAATCTAAGGTTATCGACCCCCTTTGTCAATTCATTATCCACTCCGATTGGAAACCCCCTCGCCCGGTCATTCCCGGGTGTTTTGATCACGTTTTCTTGCCAAAATATGATGACACTGCTCCCCTTTTTTGAACCTTGCCGCTCTAAGTTGTTGTATCACTTAAACTAATAAAATTATCATGCCTCATTTTTTTCCTTGACAAAGCAAACTGCCGGATTATAATTCCTTTGAGTGTGATGCTCTTTCAAGTTACCTTACCGACGGCGTTTGCGAGGGAGTATTGCCCCCTCGATACGAATGTCGATGAGCACGAACTCAGGGGGGCCTGCAAAACCCCTTAACTCTTTTACAAGGAGACCGAAGTGGCAAAGAAAGCCGCGCCGAAAAAGGCCGAGAAAACGGCCCCGAAGGCCCCGCCGAAGAAATCCGGCAAGAAGAAGTAACTGTTGAAATCCCCGCGTCCTGCGGGGATTTTTTTTACATGAGCAAAATTTTTTACCGATAAGATTTCTCCTCTTGACAACACAGCACTAATGAGTTAGACTATTCGACAAATGTGTTGCCTAATGTTTGCAAAGGAGTCAAAATGGATGAGGATAAAAACAATAATCTCGCGTTGGGGATTTCCAGCGGCATAGCCCTCGGTGCTGGTGTTGGTGTTGCGATTGGCTCAGCACTCGACAATCCCGGACTGGGAATAGGTCTCGGTATCGGAATAGGAATGGCGATTGGCGCGGCTATCGGTGCGTCAAAGGACAAAAAAGACCGCAACAAAAACGAATAGCCCAGTCTGAAACTCCCCGCTTCTATTATCACTCGATTTTCTTCGGGGTGGGTTTTTCATCCACATGGCCGTTTTCGCCGCTCCTTATTATACTTAGCCTGAAGCCTCACTGCCCAAATCGGCTTCTGCATGAAATCTCTATTTCATTATGCGTATTCGCGTATCGGTTCTCGGGGAAATGGGGGAATTCTTTTTGATGTATTCTACCAAAATATCCGTGTCGTAAACCGTGGTAGATTTTTTGTCTTTGACCTCGTCGGCGAAGATGTAGTAGCCGTCGCCGCCGGAGGCCAGCCAACTGCTGATTAGCACGGTATATTCGGCTGTCGGGTCGATGGCGCCCCATTCGCCGTTGGTTTTCGTTCGGACATTCGATACGCGGCTTCCCGAATCGACTATTGCGGAAACGCTTCTGCCGTCGTAAATCGCCTCGAAGGGTCTCTGGGAGATGTCGATTTCAAAAGTGATGCCGGCTACCTGCAGGAATCCGCCGTATGCCACACGGCAAGTGTCCGCGCAGTAATCGTCGTTGAACCGAATGGCCGATGCCGACATTTCGAGGGCGTGGGCGATTTGCGCGCCTGTCATTTTAGCCTCGAAAATCTCGTTGCGGAAGGGGATTATCGAGATGGCGTCGTAATAGGTCAAATCCCCGGCGGGATAGACTCTATCTCCGCGTATCGAGCCGCCGTTGACCAGAGCGATGTCCGCGCCGTCTATCCAATCGAGCCATGAATCGGCGATGAAGTTGCCTATAGCCGCCTCGCCGCCGCGGACAGTGCTTTTTCGTGCGTCGAGTTCCACTGCCGATTTGCCGATGACCTGCCCGAGGCTTTCCTGCATAGCGGAGGCGTAGAAGTTAACGATTGAGTCGATTTTGGCGTCGGCGCCGACGGTGGAATCGAGTAGGACGGTTTCCCATCGGTGGTTAGAGATAGCCTTGCCGTCGAAATCGAAACGGAGGACGCCCAGATGGCTTCCACCAGCTCCCGCCTGAATGATGATGGTCTTGCCCACGGAATCGTATGCAAATTCATGGCTGTGCCCACCGACGATGAGGTCGATTTCCGGCACGGCTTCGGCGAGTTTCACGTCGAGGTCGTAGCCGAGATGGGTGATGGCGATTATCATGTCCCGTTTCTCTTTTTTGGCGATGGCGACCTGTTCCTTCGCGACCTTTACGAAATCCCGGTCGATGCTGACGCCGGCACCTTTTGTGAGGCGTTCGAAATCGGGGGTCATCAGGCCGAAGACGTGGATATTGAATTCGCCCGGCGCCCAGACATAGCTGTCGCGAATTCGTTTATCGAGATATTCGTTATCGAAATCCATGTTCGCGGAGATAATCTGGAAACCTGCGGATTTGATTGCCTCGGCGTAGGCGTCCGCGCCCTTGTCGAACTCGTGGTTGCCTGGAGTCGCGCCCATGTAGCCGGCACGGGTCATGGTAACCATCTCAGGCACACCGGCGAAGACATTGAACAGGGGCGCCATCAGGTCGTCCCCGGAGGAGAGGAAGGTGTAGTAGTCCGCTCCCTCGCGGGCTTTACGGGCGGCGGAGGTTATTCTCGCCATTCCGCCGACCATAACCTTCTCGCCGTCGATGTTCATCTCGAAGGGAGCAATCTGGCTCTGCAAGTCGGATGTCATAATTATCGCGAAGCTCTTAATATCGCGCTTTTGAAGGTTCGAATATGCGATGACCCCGACTATTATCGCAAGGCAAATTACAATTGTGATAACGAAAGCTTTGTTTTTCATAATGCTCCATTCGGTAACTTTCCCACAATTTGCACAACGAAAGACTTTCGCGCAAGAGAAAAAGCGCATTTCATGAAATCGACAAAAAACCTTGAAAAGATAGGCTTCTACTATATTATATAGTCGTTGACAAACAGGAGTGTTTGAAATGAATTATGCAGACGATACTAAAAGACAGGCCACGGAACACGCGCTGAGCGTCCTCGAGTTCGACCGAATTCGGCAGATATTAGGGGAGCTATGCGTTTCCAACCTCGGCAAAGAGGCCGCGGAGGACCTGAACCCCCTCGACGACCCGGATTTAATTCGGGCGCGTCTGGAGCTTATCGAGGAGATAATGAGCGCCCTTCGCGAATCCGGACAACCCGATTTGGGCGGGCTTTACGATGTCCGAAGGCAGATAAAGCTCGCGACCAAAGAGGGCGTCCTCGAACCGGAAGACCTCTGGAAAATAGGCCTTCTCGCGGACATATCCAACCGCCTTGCGAAATTCGCCCGGCGCGGATGCGAAAACCGTCCCCGGCTGAAATCCCTTCTCGAATCCATCGACGAGATACCTGGACTGGGCAATCGAATCGCCGAAGTAATCATCGCACCGGGGGAGCTTATGGAGGACGCAACTCCCCTCCTCAAAGAGCTTCGCAAGCGCAGAACCGCTATTCACAATAAGCTTCAGGAAAAGCTGGAGAGTTATCTGCACAACCCCACATACGAGAAATACCTGCAGGAAGAGCTAATCACCCTTCGCAACGGAAGATTCGTCCTGCCTGTGAAAATCGAGCATAAGGGGGACGTTCAGGGGGTTATCCACGACAGATCCTCCAGCGGCGCGACTCTGTTTATCGAACCCTTGCCAGTAGTCGAGATGAACAACGAGCTTCGCGAATTGGAACTGGCGGAAAAAGCCGAGAGAGAACGTATCCTCCGTCTGCTCACCGAGCTGGTCGATGCCAACGCAACATATCTCAATAATAATGTCCTGATTCTATCGCAGGTTGATTTTCTGGTGGCCTGCGCGCGGATGTCCCGACGGTTCGACTCGACAGCGCCCATCTACGACGAATCCGAGGATTTTTCCCTCATTCAGGCGAAACACCCCCTGCTTCTCATCGAGGAGGAGGAAAACGCCGAATTCAAAGTCATCCCCCTCGATCTCGATTTGCCCGAAGGCCACCGTTCACTGGTAATTACCGGGCCGAATATGGGCGGAAAAACTGTCTCGCTTAAGACCTGCGGCCTATTATGCGTCATGGCCAACAGCGGCCTGCCGATTCCCGCCGATTCGAAATCGAAAATACCCCATCTTTCGGCAATCTTCGCGGATATCGGCGACGAGCAGTCCATCGACGATTCCCTCTCCAGCTTCGCCTCCCATGTCCGAAGGTGGCAGGAAGCTGTCGAAAGCGCGGACAGCAGGTCGTTGGTTCTAATCGACGAGCTTGGAAGCGCCACCGACCCCGAGGAGGGCACGCCCCTTTCCCGCGCCCTGCTGGAGGAACTCATTGAACGGGACTCCTATGTTCTCGTAACCACCCATCTCGGCGGCCTGAAAGCCCTCGCGGTTGCAACAGAAGGGGTCGAAAACGGCGCGATGGTTTTCGACCAGGAGCTTCTTCAGCCGACATACACCCTCAAAACCGGTGCCCCCGGGCGTTCTTGGGCCTTCGAGATAGCCAAACGACTCGGGCTTTCGAATGCAGTCCTCGAACGGGGACGCCAGCTTATAGGCGCGGAAGGCTCCCATATCGACAGGCTTATAGCCGATTTGCAGAAAAAAACTCGCGATGCCGAAAACCTCGCAGTGCAAAGCAAGATGCAACTCCGCGCAGTCGAAAAGGACCGCGAAACTCTCGAGGCCTTAATCAAAAGCAACCGCGAGCGCGAACACAAACTCGAAGAACTCCGCAAACGCTACGACGACGACAAACTCGAAATGCTCGAGCGCGAACTCGCTATCGAAAAGCGCAAAATAGAAGAACAACTTCGCGCCTACCGCAAAGCTGAAGAAGCCGCAAAAAAAGCCCGCGAAACTGTCAAAGAGCGTCTTTCCGAGGTTAAGCAGGAGAAACGCAAAAAGCGAGGCCCCGCGAAACAACTCCAAAAAGGAGACCGCGTCTGGTTATACCGAATGCAGAAACACGGCGTAATCGTGCGCGAAACGGACAAGCAGGGCTATATCACCGTGGAAATCGACGGTCTAAAGGTGCGCATGCACTCCAGTGCCGCGATGGAACCCAAGGACGACGACCAGCCCAAACCCAGGGCCAGACAGCTCCGCTACGAAAAGCCTACAGTCCCCCTGGCTATGGATTTGCGAGGCATGAATTTCGAGCAGGCATGGACAGCTATCGACCGATGGCTCGCAGATGCTATAGTAGTGCAACTTCCCCGACTGAACGTCATCCACGGCAAGGGCACAGGAGCTCTTCGCGAAAAAATCCGCGAGAAGCTCACATCGGACAGGCGAGTCAAAGACTGGAAGATAGCCGAAATGCACGAAGGCGGCGACGGCGCGACGATTGTCAATCTCAACCTCAAAACCAAATAATATCGGAGATAAAATGCCATTAATCAAAATTTCATGCTCGAACGAAATTTCGGAAGACACCAAAACCGCCATGGCGGGTTCTCTCGCGAGCGCTATCGCAAACACGACCGGCAAACCGCGCGAATACATAATGGTGCTGATCGAGGACTCGAAATTCCTTCGGCTGGGCGACCGTGCAGGTTCTGCGCTTATCGAGTATTCGCAAATCGGCGAACTCGAAAATGCAAGAAAGAGTGAACTCGCCGCAATCCTGCCCGATACCCTTCGGAAATACTCCGTCGCACCGCCGGAAAGAACTTATATCATCTTCGGCGAGTTTGCCCGGGAAAACTGGGGACACGATGGCAAAACCTTTGCGGAGTAATCTATGATGCTTTTCTGGGATCCGACATTCATCCTTCTCATTCCCGCCCTCATTCTGGCGATGTGGGCGCAGGGCAAACTCTCACGCACCTATAACGAATATTCGCGAATAGGCACCGGCAGAGGTCTCACCGGCTCTCGAGTCGCTCGAAAACTCCTCGATTCCGCGGGCCTGGGCGATGTCGTTATCGAGCGCGTCGGCGGGAACCTCACCGACCACTACGACCCGCGATCCCGCAAACTCCGCCTATCTCAGGGTATCTTCGACTCCGACAGTATCGCCGCGGTGGGAATTGCGGCTCACGAGGTAGGCCACGCGATTCAGCACGCCAATGGCTACTTCCCGCTCAGCATACGCAACTCCATCGTGCCGGTTGTGCAGGTCGGCACATGGATGGCATGGCCGCTGTTTATCATAGGCTTCCTCATGCGCACCCCCCTGCTGATTCAGATTGGCATTCTGCTGTTTTCGGGCGCGGTGGTTTTCCAGCTAATCACCCTGCCGGTGGAATACGACGCCTCCCATCGTGCCGCGATTCACCTTCACGAAGGCGGTTACCTATCCGAAGGCGAACTCGAGGGCGCGAAAAAAGTCCTCTCCGCCGCCGCGATGACCTACGTTGCCGCCACCGCCATGGCTGTCCTGCAACTTCTGCGAATGATCCTCCTCTCGCGAAGACGATAGCGGATGAACAGTTTGTTTTTTTTAACAGATTGAGGTTCGATTAAATCAATATCAGAAGTGACTTAATCCTTCTGGAACCAGAAAAAATCCAGGGAAGGGCAATACTCATATGAGCCCTGTCTATTACCTAAGAACTCTGCATACCCTCCCGCAAAATATATCCGGCCATTAGCCTCGGCCGCCATTCCACAATCAAACCCCCAAACAAAATTCTGTTTTGTAGCCCAATTGTCGGACACGGTAAGATATTGTTCGTTTGTGGCCAGACGGCCTGTTGAGCCGGACCCGGTTATTGCATAGATTGAGTTATCTACTGCAACTGCTACCAAGAAACCCCTTGATGTCGGCATGGAGGACTTAACTGTCCAAGTATCCGTTGCAGGATCATATTCATCGTTATAATCAACGGGGTCGCTGTCAGGATATGTGATCATTCCACCGATTAAATAGACTTTATTGTCAACAGATGCGGCGGCGGCCCCAACTCTTTCTCTTCCTGAACCTAAACTAGCTTTTAAGGACCATGTGTCGGAATCAGGATCGTATTCTTGATTGTATGCAAGAATTCCAGACCCATCCCTTCCACCAATTACGTAGATTTTTTCATTCGCATCAGAAGCTCCAGGATAAATTGTTGCATGTGGCAAGTCTGTTTTAGTCATCCACGAATCAGTCACCGGATCGTAAACCTCATTTTTATTGCTATAACCACCAGCATTATAGCCTCCCATTGCGTAGATTTTATCATCCACCGCTACGGCGACTAAGCCTTCTCTGGCTGTAGGCATTGGGGATTTTGTAGTCCAAGAATCCGTCACGGGGTCGTATTCTTCATTAAGAGATAGTTCCCCAGAGTTCGATCCTCCAATTACATAAACCTTTCCATTAACCGATGCGGCCGCACCACTACTTCTAACATCGGACATCAGCTCTTTGCTTGTCCATGTATCTCCCACGATATCTCCAAAAGCAATAGAACCATCGTTTTGCTCGGTGTATGTCCACCCCGTAAGGGATGATGAGCTTGGGAAAGCTATATAAGCATCTGATGGGATACCTCCATCACCTATTTCATATTCTGCTATTTCAGCATAAACTGCCCTGTGGGCGTATGGCACTGTAGCCAATTTCTCCCGGGGAGCAAGGGTTTCCGTGCCTACCTTAAGCTCTATCCAATATTGCTCATCGAAGGGTAGATCGATAGGCGTGGTTTCGCCGAGAATGACATCGAACAAGCCGTTGGTAACCATAACTGCTAATTGCTCTGCCCATAAACTATCCGCCGAAGCAGTCGATGTCTCATCCTTCCAAATTTTGAAGACGATGGTGTGACTGCCGCTTTCGGCTACCCCCCCGGCATCCGTCAGCTTGCCTTGGTATGTTAGCGTCCGTGGCGGATCGGCCAACAGGCAAATCGATATTATCATTACCATTGCGATTGATGTCTTAGCTGTTAAGTTGTTCATTGTTGCTCCATTCTCTTTTTGGAAGCTCCTTCTTTGGCTTCTTGATTAGCTTCATCTATCAATTCAACGAAGCAATCTTTCCACCATATGTCGTTGTATTGTGCGTTAAATTCTTCAGAAAGCCTTTTGTCGTAGATCTCAATTCTAACATTCCCGCAAGCATATTTTCTGAACCAATTGTCAAAGCTTCTTTTGGGGATAACAATTCCGCTCCAAACATAGCCTGTATCTCTGACATGCAATAACTTAACAATACGATATGTAAAAGCGTCTTCGACAATAGCCTTGGATATCTCCCCAGGGGAAAGTTCGGACAAAACCCTCTCCAAGACAACTCCCCTGTTAGGAACATCAGATGCGATGGCTAAAATGAGACTATCCGTCGTCCGTTTAGTAAAGAAGGTATCGTATCCAGCAATCGATGAAAGAGCATCAGGATTATCACTTACTTTCTGCTTTAATACTCGAATACTATCTCTCTGACTATTATGAATAAGAGTATCTCCAGCAAATAACTCGTGTAGCTGTTGATTAACCAAAATTGGCCTAAGAACGTTTCTGGATAAAGCATCCCGGTGCTCGGTATAGGTTAGCTTGATACACTCCCATACTGGAGGGTCTTTTGTGTTTATATCTATCCATTTGAGCTTCTGGGCGAGAACCGTTTCCGATGGCTCAATGCAGAAGTAGCTTTTTAGGACAGCATATTCTAAACCATCACGGATACATTCCGCTAGGATGGAAACATCATCTGTATTTTTTTTATCATAGCAATTCTCGTAAGCCATGGTTCGAAGATCCAAATCCTCTTGATATATCGCCATCTCACCAACTCTGCCAACAATAGTGGAGTCTCCTCCCTCACAGCCCATGAACAGAAGACAGAGCATAAACAGAATCAGGGTGCTGATCTCCGGATAACGAGTCACATTTTCCTCTTTGATCCTAACCAAATAGGCATTTATCTTCATCTGGCAGTTATCCATATTTAGTCTTTCTGGAACCAGTAAAAATAGAGCCCTGCAGGTTTATATTCATAGTTCTTTGACACTGCGGCCGCGCCTACCCCTCCAATGAGATAAATTTTTCCTCCCGCCTCAGCCGCCATTGCCCGTTCTACTGGCAAGGGTAATGTGCTTCTTTTTGTCCAGGTATTAGTAGCGGGGTCATATTCTTCATTTGCAGTTTCTTCATCCAAGTCTGAGTTGAAATAATTGTCGCCTCCCATGGCATAAATCTTCCCATTGAGAGCAGTTGCTGTTAGATACCTTCTGGCAGACGGCATGGATGCTTTTGTAGTCCAGGAATCAGTAGCTGGATCATACTCTTGATTCCAGCTTCCAGGACTGCCATGCCCCGTTGCTACAGTGCCTCCGCCGATATAATAAACTTTGTTTCCCACAGATGCCGCCGCCCCCTTAGTTCTTGCAAAACTAAGATCAGCTTTTAATGACCAAGAGTTCGTGCTGGGATCGTATTCTGAGTTGTATCTTCTCACTAAAGTGCTCGATTGTCCGCCAATAACATAAATCTTCCCATTTGCCGTAGCCGCTCCAGGAAACTGCAAGTCCCAAATCATATTAGCTTTCGTTGTCCATGTATCCGTAACCGGATCATACATCTCATTCCTTCTTGAGTCTGCTCCGTCCTCCCGTCCACCGATTGCGTATATTTTTTCATCCAGAGCTACTGCAACTAAGGCATGTCTTCCCGTTGGCATAGAGGCTTTTGTCGTCCAAGAATCTGTTGCGGGATCATACTCTTCATTTAGATCCTTACAGTAGTCTCCCCCGATAACATAAATCTTCCCGTCAACCGACGCCGCGGCACCTTCATATCTCGCCCCCGACATTGAAGCTCGAATTCTCCACCTATCACCAGCACCTGGGCCATGGCAACCAGTAAACGTCCATCCTGTCCGGGGCGTTGAATCAGGAAATGCAACATAAGCACCAGAGGGAATGCTTCCACTAAAATACACCGCCGTATCGGCATATACTACTCTATGTGCATAGGGCACCGCGGCCATTTTCTCGCGGGGCGAAAGAGTTTCCGTGCCCACTTTAAGCTCCATCCAATATTGTTCGTCATAATCGAGAGTCGCCATGGATGTGATCTCACCGAGGATAACGTCGAAAAGGCCATTGGTAATCGGCACGGAGCTGTGAGTTTCCGTCCACAAAGCCGTTCCGCCGGAAACGACATTGAATATGCTGAAAGTTAAATCAACCGACCCTGTAATGGCTATTCCGCTATCATCCGTCAGCTTGCCTTGATAGGTCAGTGTTCGCGGCGGCGCGGCCAGAAGCGCGATAGCCATTGTTACAGCTACTATCAGAACGAATTTCAGTCTTTTGTTTCTCATTATTTCTCCTCTTCTTGTGTTTTAACTTCAATAATTGAAATTTCTCTAATTCAAAATTGACTTCAAAAGCCCTTTCGACATGTTAGTTTCGTTATTTTCGTTCACGTTACCGTGGGCGGGGATTATTACCCGCCCACGTTTATTTTATTTCAAGCCAGCTCGACTATCACATAACTTGCCACGCCCTCCTTACCGCCCTTAACTGTTCAACAACTCTAATCTCCAAAGCGAATCCGCCGAAGGCGGTTGAGCACCTTGGAAGCGGCACTGCCGCCGAATCCGCGTAGCGGTTGAGCAC
>NPIE01020184.1_pt1 | contig 11367 bp, 11 predicted proteins | sample 8637661 | NCBI WGS metagenome assembly NPIE01 (sample SAMN07420842, study PRJNA396082) | bioreactor metagenome | isolation source: sample BA12 brine-fed electro-methanogenic bioreactor BA | place: Japan: Kochi | collected 2016-12-09 | reverse complement strand
TGGAGCGGGTCGTCTTCCCCGAGCTTGAGGCAGCCATCGCCGGGTGGGATGAGACCACCACCCGCCGGCGCATCGATGAGATCATCATGGTTGAACGCGACGTGCAGCGACTCCTGGGCCCTACTGTGCTGAAGGCGCCTTACGGTATCATCAGCTTCCCGACGCTGGCCTACGGCACCTACGGCTACGAAGCCTACTTCGCAGCCTATGCCCTCTACCCTGACCTGATGGAGCGCCACTTCGCGCTGCAGGCCGACCTTGCCCTGCTCGACAACCGCGCCGCGGCCCGGGCCTACCGCGAGGGCCATCTCCCCCCGCTCTACCGGCTTGACCACGATATGGCCGACGGTCGCGGGCTGCTCGTCAGGCCCGCAACGCTCGACCGCCTCTGGTTCCCCCACGTCAGCCGCTGTCTGGCGCCCGTGCTGGACGCGGGCATCCGGCTCATCTGGCACTGCGACGGCAACCTGATACGGAAGTCCACACGCTCCCGCGCGAGATGCAAGCCGACGGACAGTACCGCCTCGATCCGGAGCAGTTCAGAGACCTCACCGTGCCGACACTGCTGCTGGTCGGCGAAACCAGTCCCGGTTTCCTCAAAGCCGTCACGGACATCGTGCATGCCGCGCTGCCCCACAGCCGGATCGCGACGATGCCGAGGCAGGGCCACCTCGCCATGTACACCGCGCCCGAGCTTTTCGCGCACGAGGTCACGTCGTTCTCGATCGGGTTGGATCCGTGACGTCGGCAGCCACCCTGTCGCCCCTGACGTTTGACGCTCCCTGCGCTGACCCTATAATCATCACAGGCGTGAGCGCTAAGGAGGCTTGCCGTTGACAACCACAGATCGCATCCGACCCTATGCCGGGAACCCCTTCTATTGGCAGTACAGAGGTCAACCGGTTCTGCTCCTCGGGGGAAGTCGAGAGGACAACCTCTTCCAGATCCCCGACGTCGTGCAGCACCTCGACCTGCTCGCTGCGGTCGGCGGCAACTACGTCCGTTGCACGATGTCGAGTCGCGATGAGGGCGATGTCTGGCCCTTCGAGCGGGATGCACAGACCGGGCTCTACGACCTGGACCGGCCCGGCACCGAGTATTGGGCGCGCTTCCGGCGCTTCCTCGACCTGACCGCCGAACGGGACATCATCATCCAGATCGAGATGTGGGACCGCTTCGACTTCGCGCGCGAGCCCTGGCAGGCCAACCCCTACAATCCCAAGAACAACGCCAACTACACCGCGTCGGAGTCCGGTCTCAAACCGGAGATCACCACCCATCCCGGACGGCGCGAGAGCGCCTTCTTCCGCACCGTTCCCGCGTTGGAGAATAACGCGGTCGTGCTCCCCTATCAGCAGCAGCAGGTCGAGAAGCTCCTCTCGATCGCCCTTCCCTACGGCCACGTCCTCTACTGCATGGACAACGAGACCAATGAATCGCCCGAGTGGGGGCGCTACTGGTCAGAGACCATCACAGGCCGCGCCGCACGGGCCGGTGTCGAGGTCTACACGACCGAGATGTGGGACGACCACGATCTGCTGGGCGCCGAGCACGCCAACACGCTCGATCATCCTGAGACCTATGCGTTCATCGACATCTCCCAGAACAACCACCAGGTCAACTATGAACACTGGGCTAAGCCCCAAGAGATCCGCCGCCGCATCCTGGCGTCGGGCCACGTCCGACCGATGAACAGCGTGAAGATCTACGGTGCCAACACCGGCGCCTACGGGTCCACCCGCGATGCTCAAGAGCGTTTCTGGCGCAACATCTTCGGCGGACTCGCCTCATCGCGCTTCCACCGGCCCACGTCAGGGCTCGGCCTCAGCCCCATCGCCCAGGCCCACATCCGCTCGATGCGCATGCTGACCACCGAGTTCGACCTCTTCGCCGGCGAGCCTCACACTGACCTCCTGAGCCGGCGCAGCCGTAATGAGGCCTACTGCATGGCACAGCCCGGCGTCGCTTACGCGGCCTTCTTCCCCGACGGCGGAGACGTGGATCTCGACGTCAGCCAAGCGGCAGGCTATGCGCTCACCGTGCGGTGGCTGCAGATTCGTGAGAGCCGTTGGGCAGACGAGCCGCTCCTCATCCACCGAGCCGACGACGACCGCTCGCTGCGACTGCGCACGCCGACCGAGGAGGGCTACTGGGTCGCCTTGGTTCAGGTGACCGGTTGAGAGGGTTGTTATGAACGTGGGCCTTGAGCTGACCACCCTCCCGTCCGACGCGCTGACCGAAGCTCAGCGTGCAGCGATGATCGACCTGATTAACCGCGCCTACGAAGAGGACCTGACGGAGCTTTTCAAGAGCTTCATCGGGGCGACCCACATCCTGGGAACGGTCGGCGACACATTGGTCAGCCATGCTCTCTGGGTCACGCGCCGGCTCCAGGTCGAGACACGACCGCTGCTGCGTACCGCCTATGTGGAACTGGTCGCCACCGATCCGGCGTGGCAGCGCCGCGGCTTCGCCACCGCGGTGATGAACAGGGTCGCCGAGGACATCCGCGACTACGACATCGGCGCGCTCTCGCCTTTCAGCGTCGACTACTATGCGCGACTCGGCTGGGAGCACTGGCAGGGTCCGCTCTTCATCCGGAAGGACGGTGCCCTGCTGCCCACGCCTGAGGACGAGGACGTGATGATCCTCCGCCTGCCTCGAACACCTGCGCTCGACCTTCACGCAGCCCTCTCAGTGGAATGGCGCGAGGGTGAGGTCTGGTAGCGGATCACACGCGCCGGTCACGATCAACCGACAAGGAAGCACTATGCCCATCACGACAGCTGACCTCCGCCGGCAGGCTACCGAGATCCGCAAACGCAATCTACGCCTGATCTCTGAAGCCGGGGCTGGCCATACCGGCGGAGACCTCTCCGCCGCCGATGTCCTCACGGTGCTCTACTTCGGCGGCATCCTGCGGATCGACCCGCTCGATGCGCAGGCACCCGATCGCGACCGCTTCTTCATGAGCAAGGGCCACAGCTCGGGCCTCCTCTACACGACGCTCGCACTCGCCGGGTTCTTCCCGGATTCCGAACTCACGACCTACATGCAGCCCCTCTCCCGTCTCAGCGGACACCCAAGCGTCCGGGTGCCGGGCGTCGAGGCCAACACCGGCGCGCTCGGCCATGGGTTGCCCATCGCCGTGGGTGCAGCTCTCGCCGCGCGTCTGGATCATCCGTTGCAGCTGTGGCGGGCCTTCGCCCTCACGGGCGATGGCGAGCTACAGGAGGGCAGCAACTGGGAGGCCGCCCTCATCGCGGCTCAACAGGGTCTCGATAACCTGATCCTGATCATCGACCGTAACCGCATCCAGATGATGGACCGTACTGAGCGCATCGCGGGCCTGGAGCCCCTCGAGGACAAATGGCGGGCTTTCGGCTGGGCCGTTCGCCAGGTCGATGGTCACGACCACGCGGCCCTGCTCGACCACCTGCAGGATATCCCGTTTGTACCCGGCAAGCCCAACTGCCTCATCGCCGCCACCTGCAAAGGCCGCGGCGTCTCCTTTATTGAGGATAGCATCGGCTGGCACCATCGTGTCCCCACCGAGGCTGAGCTGGAGCAAGCGCTCGCCGAACTCGAGTCCGCATGTTGATCGAGGTGACCTACGAGGAGGGTCGATCGTCAACACCACACGCTCGCCCTATTGGAGGCCGCTCTTGACAGACCAATCTGTAGCCCGTCTCTACGACTGTCGCGACGCCTTCGTCGCCGCGCTCGAGGCCCTCGCGGAGACTGATCCGCGCATCGTTGCCCTCTGCAACGACTCGGTGAGTTCCACCAAGCTGGTGCGATTCGCCGAACGTTTCCCCGACCGCTTGATCAACGTCGGCATCGCCGAACAGGCGATGGTGGGCATGGCCGCCGGGCTGGCCATCGGCGGCAAGGTCCCCATCGTCGCGGCTGCGGGGGCTTTCCTCACCGGTCGCGCTCTCGAGCAGATCAAGAACGACCTTGCCTATACGGGCACCAACGTGAAGCTCTACGCGGTGAGCACGGGACTTGCCTATGGGGCCCTGGGGGCCACCCACCACGCCATTGAGGATATCGCCTGGATCCGCGCGATCGCCGGGATGACCGTCATCGTGCCTGCAGACCCCATCGAGACCTCACAGGCCGTCAAGGCCGCGATCGACACCGTCGGGCCCATCTACCTGCGCGTCAGCCGGATGGGCGTGCCCATCGTCCACACCGATGACTATGCTTTCCGCATCGGCAAGGCCGCGTGCCTCCGCGATGGCAGCGATGTCACGCTGATTGCATGCGGCACCCTCGTGGCGCGCGCGCTGGCGGCAGCCCGCCTCCTCGCCGGCAGCGGCATCGAGGCACGGGTTCTCAATATGGCTACGGTCCGCCCCATCGATCGTCAGGCCATCGTGGAGGCCGCCCGAGAGACCGGTGCGTTGGTCACCGTGGAGGAGCACACGGTCCATGGGGGTCTGGGAAGCGCCGTCGGTTAGGTCGTGGTGCAGTCGTGCCCGGTACCCATGCGATGTCTGGGGATCCCCGGCGTCTTCGCACCCACCGGATCGGCAGAGTTCCTTTTCGAGCACTTTGGTCTGACGGCGGAGGGCATCGCCGGCGCTGCGCGCGACCTCCTGTCGTCTCGGATCCGATGTGGGGCAGCCACCGGCTGAGGGAACGACGATGACAGACGCCGTGATCCTCGCGATCGACCAGGGCACCACCAACACCAAAGCCCTGTTGATGGAGGCGTCGGGACGCATACTGGCCCGAGGGTCGGTGCCCACGGGTGTCCGTTACCCGCAGCCCGGCTGGGTAGAACAAGACCCTCACGAACTCTGGCAGTGTACGCTCGAGGCCATCGCCCGATGCCTTGAGGGCGTACACGCCCCGCCCACGGTGATCGGCATCTCGAATCAACGGGAGACGACGCTCATCTGGGAGCGCGCGACAGGTCAGCCCCTCGGTCCTGCGGTGGTGTGGCAGTGCCGCCGGACAACGGACTTCTGCGAGGACCTCAAAGCACGCGGGGTCGGAGAGCTCCTACAAGCCCGTACCGGCCTGCAGATTGACCCGATGTTCTCGGGCAGCAAACTGCACTGGCTCCTTGCGGCCCTCCCCGATGGATTCGCCCGCGCCGCAGCGGGAGACCTCTGCGCGGGCACGGTCGATGCGTGGCTGCTGTGGCAGCTGACGGGCGGCGCCGTCCACGCCACGGACGTGACCAACGCCTCACGCACCCAACTGATGAACCTGCGGACGCTGGATTGGGATGACGAGATTCTGGCGATCTTCGGCATCCCCGGCGCCATTCTACCGACGCTGCAGCCCTCCTCCGCCGTCTTCGGCACCACCCAGACCCACCAGCTGCCCCAGGGGGGCGTGCTGCACGGGGGCGTGCCCATCGCCAGCTTGATCGGCGACTCGCATGCCTCGCTCTACGGCCTGGGTGGTTTCCGGCCCGGCACCGTCAAGGTCACCTATGGCACGGGCTCCTCGCTCATGGCCCCCACCCTTGAGCTCACCCTCTCACACTACGGGCTGTCGTCCACCATTGCCTGGGCCCGCGAGGATCGCCGGCATGCCGTCTATGCACTCGAGGGCAATATCTATACCACGGGTGGAGCCGTGGAGTGGATCGGACAGCTTCTCGGACTGGAGGACCCCGGACCTGACATAGAGGCACTTGCCCGCACAGTTCCGGATGCAGGCGGCGTCACTTTCGTGCCGGCTCTGGTGGGGCTGGGAGCGCCGCATTGGGCACCCTCAGCACGGGGCGTGGTCGCGGGCCTCTCGCTAAGTAGCGGGCGCGCGCATCTCGCACGGGCGGCCCTCGACGCTATCGTCTACCAGGTGAGAGATAGCTTTGCTGCGATGCAGGCCGATGCACCAACACCCCGATCGATGCTCCTAGCCGATGGGGGCGCGAGCCGCAACGACCTCCTGATGCAGCTACAGGCCGATGCGCTTGGGATCCCCGTCGAGCGCAGCCGCTCCAGCGACGTCTCCCCGCTGGGGGCAGCCCTGCTCGCCGGACTCGCCACGGGCGTCTGGGCCGGGGAGGAGGATCTACTCCCACTCATTCCGGCCCGCGACCGCTTTGAGCCTCAGATAGGCGAGCGGGAGCGTGCTGTGTCGTATTCGGTCTGGCGCGAAGCCATCGCCCGCACGCTCTACCGGCCCTGACCCGGCAGCACGCCAGATCCCCAAGCTCTCGTCAGTAAGATGCGTCCGCCAGCACCACCGACAGCGCCTGCACTGTCTTGCGGAGTTCCGTCTCCGGATCTGCACCCTCCCAGAGGACATTCTCGAACATGTCCTGAATGAAGTCCGACAGGCGCAAGTAGCTCGGATGCATCGGTCGATTGCGCACGTACATCAGCAGAGGCACGACCTGTGAGAGCCAGGGGTGATCCGCTGTGAGGAACTGCTGGTTCACCGAGACATAGGGCGAGACTTGGAGGTTCTCCTCACAGAACTGGCGTGAGGCCTCCCGCGTGGCCATCAACTTCAGGATCTCCAGGCACAGCTCTCGCTCCTGGGACTGCTCGAAGACCACCCAGCTCGTACCACCCAAGGACCCAACCGGGGCCACGTCTACGGACGGTCGCGGCAACAACATGAAGCCGAGATGCGCAGCGGCGTCATGCTCGGTGTCCCAAGCCGACTCCTCCCTGATCCGGGGCCATTCATAGGATCCGCCGAAGGCCATCGGCGCGTCACCCTGCGCAAAGTAGCGCGCCAGGTGCCACCACCGGCTGCGGTGGACATCCTTGGGTAGGTAGTCCCGCCGGTCAAGAGTGATGGTCTGCAGGAAACGCAGCATGTCACACACGGCACCACAACCGGACTCCAGGGCTAGGTTGCCCTGGGCATCCACGATCTCCCCACCGACCATCCAGATAAAGGGGAAGAGCAGGTTAGCCGTCGCTTCGCCGGTCGTCGCCGTCGTCGGCATCACCAGCGCATAGTGATGGCGGTACCGGGTCATCACTTCCGGCTTGGCAAAGTGGTCGAGCACCGTCAGCCACTGCTCCCACGTCTCCGGTGGCGCCAACTGCTCGCGATCGAACCAGTCCCGGCGATACCAGAGACCTGCGATATCGGCCTGAACGGGCAATCCGTAGAGCTTGCCTTGGATGGTGTTGTTGCGGAGGACCTGCGGTTCCAGATCCTGTGCTATGTCGGCGACCCAACGCGTATCCAGATCGTTCAGCGCGGTAATGTAGCCATGGCTGGCATAGTGCGTCAGCCAGACGAAGTCCATCGATGCCAGGTCGGGAGCCTCGCCACGAATCGCGGCACGCTGCAGGACTTGGTGAAACTCATTACGCGAGCACAGCCGCACATCGACATCGACCTCATGTTGGGGATGTTCCTGGTTCCACTGCGCCACAGCCTGCTCCAACGAGGCGAGCCAACGCACGTCGTAATGCGCCAGCACACGGAGCACGGTGCGCTCGACCAAGGCCGAGGCCGCAGCCGGTGCGACGAAGGATCCGGCGCCGGCGCGTCGGTAGATCAACCCCTCTCGGGCCAACTCAGCCATCGCCTGGCGCACCGGCGCTCGGCTGACACCGAGGCGTTCACAGAGCTCTGCCTCTGTAGGTAACTGGTCTCCAGGCGACAACTCGCCGCCCTCGATCTGTTTCTTGAAATGGAGCTTCAACTGATAGTACAGCGGGATCGCTGAACTACGGTCAATGGTGTTCATGGCGTGCGGCCCCCTCTTCTAAACCTTTTCTTTATCATCGGCCCCTATTGTACGGCAGGATCGCATAAGTGCAATGGTCAAACGAGAAATGGTATCACATTTCCACAGGAGATAGCCGTGCAGGGCGAAGATCCCACCAATCGCGCTTGACCTCCCCGCCTCGCACCCTATAATCTGCTGTGNNGAACCCGTCCCGTGCGACCAGCGCCATGCGCCTTATGACCAGAGGGGAGAGCAGCTGTGGCAGAGAAGATCACCCAACCCGTTCGAGTCACGGATACCACCCAGGCCATCGACCGCGTGGCCATCGTTATCGTCTATCGTTGGCAGGCCAAAGGACTGATGGAGGCCCTGACGGCACGCGACTTCTCCGCCACCATCGTAGATGCCACGGGAGGACTGCTTCGCGAGGGCGTCGTCACGATGATCGCCGGGCTGCCGAAGCGCAGGCTGCCGTCCTTCTTCGCAATCGTCCGCGATGTCTGCCCGGCTTCGACTCGCTATATCCCGTATGACGCCGAGGTGGAGTTCCCCTGGCATCCGGAGTCCGAGCTGACCGTCGTGCGAGCCGGCGGAGCTAATGTGTTCATCCTCCCCGTGGAGCAGTTCGTGCAGCTATAGCCCCTCTGCAGATGTACCCCATTACGGCTCCCAGCCCGCATTCGGGCGGACGCGATCGAGCTCGACGACGGTGACATAGGGCACGAATCCCATCTCGCGAGCGTTCCTGTATGCCAGATCGATCAGCGTGGATTCGTCTGCATAGTCCACGGATAGCACCAGCTTACCAGCTGCACGCACGGCAGCAGCAGCGGTGCGATTCTCCTCGCACCAATCAGCGTCACAGGGGCGATCGGTAGCCAGCACGGTCAGCTCTTCCATCCCCAAGCCATCCACCGCCTCCAGATAGCCCGGGTAGAGATAGAGTTCGGGAGCATTCTGCGGTACGATCCTGAACCCCGTGTCCTGCGCCTTGGCATAGGCGGCGATGCGCACCAGCAGATGTACCATATGTTGGGCCAGATCGTCGCGATCCGTGCCCGCAGCATCAGCCGGAATCTCCTCATAGGCGTTGACCAGATCCAGGTAGACGCCGTCGAAGCCGGAGCGGAGCGCCTGGTCCAGCCGTCCTCTGACCACCGACCACCATCGTTCATCCCAATAGGCGACATAGTGCTCGTCAGGCCACCCGGAGACCTCGCCCAGCAGGAGGTCGTCCGGCACCTTCGACCACTCGGGCCGGTAGGTCTCGATCGCCCCGATCTCGAAGTAGGCCAGCACGATCTTGCCCGTCGTCTGCAGGGTCTGGACCTCCTCACGCGTGAAGTAGCCGTCGGCTCCGTCACGCGTCAGGTCCATCACCACAAGATCATAGCCTGAGGCAGCGAGTTGGTCGAGCCGGCCGTCCTTGTAGCCCGTCAGTTGGTAGACCCAGCTATCGACGCCGGCCCAGCGCAGATCACGCTCCGCGGACCCTGGCCCCACCGCCGCCAAGGGCGTGGAGGTCGGCACGGGTCGAGGCGTCGCCGTCGTATCGGGGGCCCGAGCGACACAGCCTCCAGCCATGACCAGGAGCCCGACGATGGGCGCACCCCACAGGTTCACAGCGACCGTCCCTCCTTGTCAGTAGGCGACAGGTCGGCCTTCGCCAATCACCACCCCACCCTTCGTCGCCGACCGCTGGCGCGACAGGAGCACACTGCTATCGCCGGCGCCACCGCGCGTCTCCTCGTCGACTGCGTCACTGCTCTCTGCCAGCTCCTCGCGCCACGCCACCAAGGCCCCGATCTCATTCGGCGTCAGCACGTAAGCCGCAGCGTGATCGAGAAGATGGTCTGCCAGGAGCATCAACACCTGGCGCCGCAGGTCAGCCCCATTGCCATAGCGCTTCCAGCGCTGCTCCCTGCCGACCAACCGTACAAAATCCTGCCCCGCCGGGGTGCGCAGGGTATCGGCCTTCAGAAAAGCCGTTGGGCGACGCCCGGCACGAAGGGCCACCTGCCACTCAAGCCCGATAGGGGCGCGGATATCCGTGCCCATCAACAGCACGTGCACGCCCGCCGTCTCCACAGCCTCGAGATCGACCGGCCCGTTACCCGGCGGAGACTGAATGACACGCCACCCGAGATCGACCGGCACCTCTGTGACCGCCCGCCCCAGTATCTCGCGCTCAGTTTCGAGATCCGCCGATGCGGAAATGTAGAAGAGCACCTGATTCACCATAGACCTCTCCTAGCATGTTCTACATCACAGCTGCATCTAGGCTCACTATACCTGATCACATGGCGCCGGCAACCCTATCGCAGTCATCCCACCTTGTCCAAAGGTCCCGGCGGGTGTATCCTATGGACGCAACGCGTGACACAGGGGGAGAATCAGCGACGTGGGAGAGGCGGGTTTCTGGGCATGGTTCGAGACGGAGATGACGCGCCGGGGCTTTCGCTCGGTGCGGCAGGTCGAGCGCGCCGGCGGCGTGGGCAACGATACGATCAGCGGTCGCCAGCGCAACCAACTTCCCCCCACCGACACGATTATCCGCGCCATCGCGGTCGCCTTTGCGATGAGGTTCGAAGAGGTGGAGCGGATCGCACAGGGCGAACTGCCGGTGGAGGAACCACCTCCTTCCAGCCTCACCCTCCGAGAACTATGGGGTATAGTGAGCAGAATGCCCGTGGAAGAGCAGCGCGCTGTGCTCGACTACGCCCTGTATCGACGATCCAGAAGCGACGAGCGGACGGCAGCGTCACGGTCGCCCGCGCCAGGAGCCACCCGTCAAAGCCCTCTGGCCGGCGACGTCGGCTCATAGCCAACACCATCACAACATAGAGCGCGTGTACCTTTGCCCACAACTCAGAGAGACCGGATTGCCGTGCCATCGACGATGACCTCCCTTATCCACAGACATCCACAGGGCCGGGGCCTGCATCTCAAGACTATCCGGATACGGATCGAACTTATGTTCTATTCATGATTATAGTCGATCCGTCGCGATTCACAACCACCCGAGAGCTACCTAAGTAAGGAGCGCCATCATGACGGAGACCGACGACACACAGAATCGGCCCTACCGAATGCGAAATCAGATCCAGACCTACGCCTGGGGAACGCGAAACACCGCTGCGTTCATCCCCAAGCTTCTCGGCCTATCCCCCGAGCCCGACCTCCCCTACGCCGAATTGTGGCTCGGAGCCCATCGCAAGGCCCCTTCGATGATCGAACTGCCCGATGGGCCAACCGTTGCCCTGGATGCCTGGGTGGCCGACCACGCCGAAGCCACGTTGGGCCCGGTCGTGCTGACTCGCTTCGGGGAGCTGCCTTTTCTGCTCAAGGTGCTCTCAGCGGGTGAGGCCCTCTCGATTCAGGCACACCCCAACAAGGTTCAGGCCGCGGCCCTTCATGCCAAGGACCCCGATCACTACCCGGATGCTAACCACAAGCCTGAGATCGCCATCGCCCTCGACGGGCTGACGGCACTGATGGGCATCAAGCCCTTCGCCGAGCTTGCGGCGACCCTGAATCGCTATCCCGAGATGGCCGACTTCGTCGGGCAGGGGCTTGCGGAACGTGTTCTGGACGCCGCGCCGGAGACCCTTCAGGAGGCAACAGCTCTCGCTCGCGAGATCGTCTCGGCCCTTATCACCCGGGCCAACACAGAGCCGGGGGTCCTCGCCTCAGCCGTCGAT
>NPIE01026063.1_pt1 | contig 11379 bp, 9 predicted proteins | sample 8637661 | NCBI WGS metagenome assembly NPIE01 (sample SAMN07420842, study PRJNA396082) | bioreactor metagenome | isolation source: sample BA12 brine-fed electro-methanogenic bioreactor BA | place: Japan: Kochi | collected 2016-12-09 | reverse complement strand
CGGCCATCCAGCGCTCGGTCAGGACCGGGTCCATGCCGTCGAAACCGAGCACGACCAGGCGGCGTTCGGCGACCGGCTCCGGGGCGTCCGGCGCTCCGAGCACGGCAAGCAGCCCCAGTCCGGCCAGCACGACCAGCGGCGCTCTCCAGCCGCCGCGCGTGGCCATCGCGGGTTCGATTGCCTCGTTCGCGGAGACGGTGGACGCCGGGGCCGTGCTTGCGTCGCCGGCCTCGGTCGCCGGGCGCTTCGGTTTCAGTAGACCGAGCCGGCGCAACAGCAGTTTCAGCGGCCACAGCGCGATGGCGGCCAGCGCCAGCACGATGCCCAGTAGCAGGCTCCACAGCCCGCCCAGCAGGCTCAGGCCCGATCCGGGGCCGATGTAGGCGAAGGCTGGCGCGGCACAGAAGCCGAGCAGAATCAACAGGAAGCGAATCGGAGTCATGCTATGCGGCGCGGCTCGCGCCGGTCGCGCGTCAATCGGATGTGGGATCATACCACCCGTCCCCGGTTCGACCGCCCCGTCCTGATGCCTTCCGATTCCACCGACCTTCGCAGCCATGTTCCAGCGGGCCTGTACCGCAAGACCGCGTTGTTCGCGGCCACCGCGCCGTTGTGGCGCGCGCTGTCGAGGCTCGAAAGCGCCGTGCTGGCCGATGAAATCGCGGCGCACCCGGTGCGCAAGCCGATTCATATCGCCGGCGTACCGCGCTCGGGTACGACGCTGCTGACCGAGATGCTCGCGCGCCATCCGTCGGTCACCTCGCATCGCTACAGCGATTTCCCCAACCTGTGGACGCCGTACTGGCACAACTGGCTGGCCGACCGGGTCGGGCGCGATCGCTCCGAACCGGCCGAACGCGCCCATCGCGACCGCCTCAAGGTCAACCGCGAGAGTCCCGAGGCGGTCGAGGAGGTGCTGTGGATGAGCTACTTCGACCGGCTGCACGATCCGAATCATGATCAAGGCCTGACCGCCGACACCGACAACCCGGCCTTCGAGCGCGCCTACCGCGACCACATTGCCAAGCTGCTGGCGGTCCGCGGCGCCGAGCGCTACCTGGCCAAGGGCAATTACAACGCCACTCGACTGGCCTACCTGCTGAAGCTGTTTCCGGACGCGCGCATCGTCGTGCCCTGGCGCGAGCCGGTGGCGCAGGTGGCCTCGCTGGTCAAGCAGGACCGGCTGTTCACCCGGATGGCCGCCGAGGATGCGCGGGTGCCGCGGCAACTGGCCCGCTCGGGGCATTTCGAATTCGGTCCCGACAAGCGCGCCGTGCATCTTGGCGACGCCGCCGCCGCCGCAGCGATCATGGACGACTGGAGCGCCGGGCGTCTGGCCGAGGGCTGGGCGCGCTACTGGGCGGCAATCTATAGCCATGTGCTGGATTTCCTCGCCGCCGATGCCGGACACCGCGCGTCGGTGTACGTGCTCGGCTACGAGCGCCTCTGTGCCGATCCCGAAGCCGAGCTCGATGCACTACTGACCCATCTGGAACTGGACCCGGCGCCGTTTGCCCCGATCCGCGCCGAGTACGCCGGTCGGATCAGCCCGCCCGATTACTACCGACCGGAGTTCAGCGATGCCGAACTCGAGCGCATTGACGAGCTGACCGCGCCGGTGGCCGCGCGGCTGGCTGCAGTCGATGCTGTCGACCGGTGGGGCTGAATCGGGGATAATCCAGAGTTCCGTCTCGAGGCTGTGGGCCCTGGAATCGATGTTCCGTTTTGCCAGCAAATCCGAATACGACCAGTGCCTGCGGGAGCGCGAGGCCTTGTTCGAGGCGCGTTGGCTCTGGGGCCAGCGCCTGCGCGCGGCGACCGGCAACAGCGGACTCCAACCGGGCTGGTGCGCGTTGTGCGGCAAGGCGACAAGGTTTTCCTATCGCGCTGCCCAGGACGGACCGATAGACTTGCGCGAAGAAATGGCCTGTGAGCACTGCGGGCTTTCGGCGCGGGTTCGTGTCGTGATGCAGATGCTGAGGAGCTTTGCGACGGACGCGAAGTCGGCCGTCTATGCCACCGAGCAGGCCACGCTGGCGTTCCGCTGGTTGGCCAAGGCCTATCCGGATTCGATCGGCAGCGAATACTTCGAGGATGAGGCGCGATCACGGCTGGAAGCGCATCTCGAGACCCTGTTCGGTGAGTCGTGTCCGCTTCGCTTTGAAGATGCAACCCGACTCGGTCTCGACGATGATTCGTTCGACGCTGTGCTGAGTTGCGATGTGCTGGAACACATTCCCGATCATCATGCTGCATTGCGAGAATTTGCGCGCGTGCTGAAGCCCGGCGGACACCTTGTACTGACGGTCCCTTTTCTGGATGCCGATGAGAACTCCATACTTCGCGCCCGGATCGGGCCGGGCGGCAGGATCGAACATCTGGTGGAGCCTGAATTCCATGGCGATCCGGTATCACCGGAAGGCGTACTGGCATTTCATTCCTTCGGCTGGGACCTGCTGGCCGCGGTGCGTGCCGCCGGCTTCCGGAGTGCGCACTGGTGTCTGCCGTGGGATCCGGCGCAGGGGATCTTCAGCGGTCTGTGGGTCCTGCATGCACGACACTAGGGAACCTCTGAACAAGTCGACGTGGAGCGCGGATTGTCGAACAAGCCGGTCGGAGAAGCCGCAGATCGTGTGGTGCGACGCGAGTGACAGCAGCCATCGCTACGGCCGAGTGGCGTCGCGTGAGAGATCCGGCTTCGCCGGCGCTTGTGCAGGGTTTTCCGCACAGCACCCGACGCGCCGCAGTGAATGTGTTCGAAGGTTTCCTGGATCAATGGAGCAGTCTTGATGATTTCTGACGCCGCGAACAACTTGCCGGCCGAGCTCGAAACCGAGGTCTGCATCGCCGGCGCCGGCCCTGCCGGAATCGTGCTGGCTCTGGAGCTGGCGCGCCGCGGTCGCCGGGTGCTGCTGCTCGAGGGCGGCGGCACCGATTCGCCGGGTGATGCGCAGTCGGTCTATGAAGGTGAACTCAGCGGGCGGCCTTATCCGCTGCTGGGCTCGAGGCTGCGCTGGCTGGGGGGGACTTCGAATCATTGGGGTGGGTGGGTCAAGCCTCTGGACGATGTCGATTTCGAGGAAAAGAGCCACTTTCCGCTGCCGGGTTGGCCGATCGGCCTTGCCGAGCTTCAGCCTTGGTACAGCGCGGCAGCCCGATGGTGCGAGCTTGAAAGTGATGAGTTCGATCCGGCCGCGTTGGGTGCCGAGACGCGGGATCGGCTTCTGCCCTTGCCGGCCGATACGGGTTTCGTGCATCGCGTGTTTCGCTTCAGTCCGCCGACCCGCTTCGGTCTTCGTTATCGCGACGATCTGCAACAGGAACAAGGGATCGATTGCCGGGTCAATCTGAACGCGGTCGCGCTGGAGCAGGCCGAAGACCGGGTAAGGGCGCTTGTTGCGCGTACCCTGGATGGACGCGAGTGTCGGATTCGCGCCGCCCAGTTCGTGCTCGCCATGGGCGGAATCGAGAATGCCCGCTTTCTCCTCAACCAGAACCAGGTGCCCGGCAACCAGTCAGGTCTGGTGGGGCGCTGTTTCATGGACCACTACGGCTTTACTCCGGGCGTCTTCCTGGCCAGTGCGGAACTCGGCTACGAGCGTGGTTCCCTGTCCGGGCAGGATGTAATGGTCGTAATCAGTCCCGGCGCCTCGCTGATCCGCAGCGCCGGACTCCGCAACAGCTGCCTGATGCTGAGCGCCGATGCGCCGGATGAGCTGCTCGGACCGAACTACTGGAGCGCGCCGCCGCTGGGCGGAATCCCGGGCGCAATGCAGCGCGTCGTCATGATCAACGAACCGCTGCCGCATCCCGAAAGCCGCATCGAGCTGGCGGACGATGTCGACGCCCTGGGGCTGCGCCGTACCCGCTTGCACTGGCATCTGCCAGCCCAAGAATTCAATCCGGTCATCGCGTTGTTCGAACGTTGGGCCGATGGCATGGCGGGTTCCGGGTTCGGGCGCGTGCGCATTTTGCGACAGGAGGCTCCAGGTCTGGATGCCCATGTCGGTATCGGATATCACCACATGGGGACGACCCGGATGTCGGCAGCCCCGGAGTTCGGCGTAACCGATCCGGATGGTCGCTGCTGGGATCGGGAGAATCTGTTCCTTTCCGGCAGTTCCCTGTTCCCCCATGTCGGGTACTCGAATCCGACCCTGACGATCGTCGCCCTCGCCGCACGGCAGGCACAGCATCTGGCTGCGAAACTGGAGGCCGGCGCATGAAGCGGCGTGAGTTCAACCGTCTTGTCGGCGGCAGTGCTGTAGCGGTCCAGTTGGGCTTGCTTGCAGGTTGCGGCCGTGGCGATGATCCGACCGCAGCGGTATCAGCCGTTGCTGGCGCAGACGCAAGGGCCGCGCTCGATGAGCTGGCCGAAGCGCTTTCCGGCGTCGAGTACATCGGTCCTGTCTGCGATCGTCGGCTTGCGCTTGCCGATCCGCTTGGCGAGTTGCTCCAGATCATCGATGGCCACCGCGGCAGCCTGGTGGAGGCGTTGCAGGCGCAGTTCTCGCTTGACTTCGGCAGCGGTGATGTCATCGATATCGATGGCTGGAGACTCAGCCGAACTGAATGCCTGCTTGTTGCCGGCAGTGCTCGGTTCAAGGGCTTCAGCGAGGCCCGGGCTGCGAGCGCAGCCGACTATCGCGACGAAGAATTCATCGATATCGAGCTGTGGGGCCCGGACCGTACGATCGAGGGTGAAATCTTCAATCCGATCGGCAATGGGCGTGGCGGTTTCTGGCTGCGAGTCAATGGTCAGGTCAATGGGTCGATGCGGCTTGAGCTCGACGGTGTCGAAATCGTGACCCATTTCGAACCCGGAGTGATCACCGCCAGTCTCGAGCCCGAGTATATGGAGCAGATCATCGCGAAGCCGGGCGTCTACGAGCTGGTGTTGCTTGATAAATCGCGCCGTTTGCGTCAATCCGTGGGGTTCCTGACGGTCGCTGAACGGCCACCGATGGCGACCCTTGCCGACGGCTCGGCTTCAACCGTGTTCTGCGAGGTCGATCGTTGGGGACCGAACCAGGCGGTGGTCGGCGAAGCCTTCAATCGTCAGCCGGACGGCAGCGCAGCGTTTTGGGTGCGAATCGGCTGTGCCCCTCGAGAGGCCGTATTGATGCTCGACGGAGTTCCATTGCCGACCGCAGTGCGCTCCGATCTGGTGACTGCACGCGTGCCTCACTTTGGCGATCTGGATCGGGGACATCATCCTCTGGAACTGGTCGATCGCGCATCCGGCGAGCGCCTGGTGGTGGGCAATCTCGAAATCCAGTGATCTACCGGCGGCCTGAAAGCCGCCTGCGGCCGCACAAGTACTCGGATTGGAACAACCAGGAATGCTCGCACTGCTGAAAAACGTCGGTATGGATCGGATTGCAGCGCTTCTGCTGTTTTTCGGCGTTTCGGCGACATGGCTCGGCATGCGCGAGTATGCAGTCATCGAAGAACTGGTCGTGGAACCGGCGCTGACGATGCTGTTGATCGCCGTGTCAGGTTTGTCGTTGGCGATTCTGATTCGCGGCATTCTGCAGATCGATACTGCGACCGCTCTGGCGCTGGTGTGGATGGCTGCGCTGACGGTTGCGGTGGGCGTTCAGGCGGTGGCTGCGACTGCACTGCTGGTCGGGGCGGCCCTGGGTCTGGGATGGCGCCTGGTGCCGTTCGCGTCTCCCGCTCGGGCGCTGCTGGCGCTGATCGCCGGAATGGCAATCATCGCCGGTGTGTCGGGATGGCTACTGCCGTTTCCGCTGCATGGTCGTGGAACGTATCTGGTCGCCTTGCTGCTGATCGCGGCCTTTACCTGGCCAGGCATCGTCGCGGCCATCGACTCGATACGAAGTCAGTGGAGCGAGGTCATCTCCGAATCGTCGGCACCGTTCGCCGTTCTGATTGTTGGACTGGTTGGCGCAGCGGCCTGGCTGCCCACGATCCTGTTCGACGACCTGGTGTACCACCTGGCGCTTCCGACGCAGTTGATGCATCTGGGCTACTATCGACTGGATCCGGCATCGCAGCTCTGGGCCCTTGCACCTTGGGCCGGGGATGTGATTCATGCCATTCCGACGGTGTTGGCTCGAGACGAAGCCCGAGGTGCCATCAATATGGTGTGGCTGGCGTCTTGCGCCGCTCTGATCNNCTGACCCTGGGCATGCAAACGGAGCTGCCGACGACGGCCGCAGTTCTCGCGATGGCGCTTGTGATCAGCAATGCGCCGCCGACGCCGGAGCGTCGCACCTTGCTGCTGCTTGCAATTCTTTCCGCGTTTCTCATGGCGCTGAAGACTTCGAACGCACTGACGATCCTGGTGTTCGGAATCTGGCTGATTGCGCGATGGCGGGGACAGCTTCCATGGCGTGAGCTGCCGAAGGCGATTGCGATCGCGCTGCTTCTGGCCGGGTCAAGTTATTTCTTCGCCGGCTGGATTGCAGGAAATCCGGTATTGCCGTTGTACAACGATATATTCCTGTCCGAATACGCCCGTCTGGAGCGATTTCGCGACAGTCGCTGGGACGAGCCGGTGCGTTGGAGCCTGTTCTGGTCCATGACCTTCGATGTCGGCGAGTATTACAGTGGCCGTGCCGGAGCGACCGGCTACGTGCTGGTGACCTTGGTGGGTGGCGCCCTGCTGGCACTGTTCCAGCCGAAGCTTCGGCCGTTCACCATAGCGGCTCTGGCGATTCTGGTTCTGCCGTTGCTGTTCGCACCGTACATGCGCTACGCGTTTCCGGGAATGGCTTTGTTGATTCCCGCTCTGGTCGCTGCTCTGGCACACATGCGCCCGAGAAGATGGCTGGAATTGGTGGTCACGGGATTGATCCTTGTCCAGATTGTCTTCGCACCGAATGCGAGTCATGTACTTCGAGACTCGGCGATCAAGCGCGTCGTGATCGACGGCCGGAACGCGGTATTGGAGCGCAATGCCCCTGAACGTTTGATCGCCGAGTGGATTCTCGACTCGCGCCAGACCTCGGCCCGGATATTTCTTCTGGATCCGGGCCGTGCGTACACTGCTGCGTTCGCCGGACAGGCCTTCAGCTGGACCTGGTACGACCGCGAGCTTCAGGAACGAATTCGCGGCTCCGTCGATCGTGACCTTGCCGCAGATTGGCAGGCATTCTGGACCGAATACGGTTTTACTCATGTTCTGGTGTACGGTGCGGCAACGGACGCGGTGCGTGAAGCGCTGGGGGATGCGGAATCGGTCTATAGGTCGGGGCGGGCAGAGTTGTGGCAGCTCCCCGGTTCTGCCTCCCGCGATCTTTCGGCCGAACGCGATTTTGCACGGCGCTTACGCGGAGGAGGGGCATGAGCTTGCCGCGCCAGGGGATATTGTTCCTGCTGGTGGGAGGAACGCAGCTGCTGCTTGATTGGGCCCTGTTCGTGGCATTGACGTGGGCCGGTCTGGCCGTGGTTCCGTCGAATATCATGGCCAGGGCCTGTGCTGCCGGATCGGGATTCTGGCTGAACGGACGATTCACGTTCGCGCTCGGTTCCGTGCCGAAGCTGGGCCGCCGGCGGCTGGTGCGATTCGGGTTGCTTTGGTGTGCATTGACGGTGTTGAGCACCGTTCTTCTCGGTCGCCTGGCCGGGCTTTCAGGGCTGGAATGGGCCTGGCTGGCCAAGCCGCTGGTCGAAGCGGTTCTGGCCATCATGAGCTTCTTCATTCAGCGACAGTGGGTGTATCGATAGACAATGAATCATCAAACTGAACTCCGCGTCGCGGTTGTCATCCCTTGCTTTCGAGCGGCCGATACCGTGCTGGACGTCATCGCCTCGATCGGTCCGGAGGTGCAGCGAATCTACGTTGTCGATGATGCCTGTCCCGATCGGAGCGGTGAACGGGTCCGGAGCGACTGTAGCGATGCGCGGGTCGAAGTGCTTGAACATGAGGAAAATCAAGGCGTCGGCGGTGCTGTCGTCAGCGGTTATCGGGCCGCACTGGAGGAGGGCCTGGATGTCGTGGTAAAGCTCGATGCCGACGGCCAGATGGATCCTGCATTGATTTCGAGCCTGATCCGCCCCTTGGTTCTTGGCCGAGCAGATTACGTCAAGGGCAACCGATTCCATCGAATTTCCGATGTCCGAACGATGCCGCCGGTCCGTCTGTTCGGCAATGCGGTCCTCTCCTTCATGACCAAGCTCTCGAGCGGATACTGGCAGCTGTTCGATCCCACCAATGGATTCACCGCCATTCATCGCGCGGCGCTGGCCTCGCTAGATCTTGATCGAGTCGCAAAGCGCTATTTCTTCGAGTCGGATCTGCTCTATCACCTCAATCAGGTCGGCGCAGTCATCGGCCAGATGCCGATGCGTGCGGTCTACGCAGACGAAGTTTCCAGCCTCCGGCCCGGGCGAACCATCCTTCCTTTTCTGGCGGGACATGCGCGAAATTTTGCCCGGCGGGTGCTCTACAGTTACTTCCTGCGAAATTTCTCTGCAGCTTCTCTGGAGTTGGTTTTTGGTACGATCCTGTTGCTGTCTGGAGGGATTTTCGGGGTCACGCGTTGGTGCCTCTCCATCGCGGAAGCCGAGCCCGCGACCGCCGGCACCGTGATGCTTGCAGCTTTGCCGATCATCGTCGGCAGTCAGTTGCTGCTGTCCTGGCTGAGCTTTGATATGGCTTCGGAGCCCGACAAGCCAGTGCAGATCTTTGCGACCGGAAAAGTCCCTGACGCTTCGGTCGATCCGACGCTGCGCTGACTCGACCCCTGCCTTTCGTCACTATGGCCGCCGGCGCCCGCTTCGGTAGAATCAGTGGTTTGACTGTCCATGACAACCATCCAGGAGATCTTGATGCGAACTCGTTTTCTGGCTGCGGCCTTGGCTGCGGCAATTGGTGCAGCGATCGTGCTGGCTGGATGTTCCGGCGAACCGGCTTCCGGGCCTGAAGCGCAGACGGCCGACGCTGCAGTTCCGGTCGAGGTCGCAGAAATCGTCGACACTTCTGCTGCCACCATCGTCTATCCCGAGACCGCCACAGTCGACATCCTTGACGATTACCACGGCACGCCCGTGGCCGACCCGTATCGCTGGCTCGAGGACGATGTGCGCGAGTCCGAACAGGTCGCCGAGTGGGTTGCCGCGCAGAATGCCGTTACCGACGCCTACCTCGGAACCCTGCCGGCCCGATCGCATTTCGCCGAGCGGCTCGAGGCCTTGTGGAACTACGAGCGCTTCGGCCTGCCGGTCAAGCGCGGCGAGCGCTATTTCTTCAGCCGCAACGACGGCCTGCAGAACCAGTCGGTACTGTTCGTGCAGGATGGCCTGGACGGCGAGCCCCGGATGCTGATCGACCCGAACCAGTGGTCCGGGGACGGCACCGTCAACCTGGCCCAGTGGGTGCCGTCGCCGGACGGCAGCCGGCTGGCCTACGGCATCCAGGATGGCGGCTCGGACTGGCGGACCTGGCGCGTGATCGACGTTGCCTCGGGCGAACTGCTGAGCGACGAGCTGGAATGGCTCAAGTTCACCTCGGTGTCGTGGAGCGCGGACGGCCGCGGCTTCTATTACAGCCGCTATCCGCAGCCGGATCCGGAATCGAAATTCCAGTCGCTGAACCTGAATCAGAAGGTCTACTACCACCGTCTCGGGGAGGAGCAGTCGGCCGATGCGTTGGTCTACGAGCGCCCGGATCAGCCCGAGTGGGGTTTTTCCGCCAACGTCAGCGACGACGGCAATTTCCTGGTCATCACCGTGTTTCACGGCACCGACAACCGCTATCTCGTGGCCTGGAAGGACCTGACCGACCCGGATTCGGAGGTCGAGATGCTGATCGACGAGTTCACTCACGATTACAGCTACGTCGGCAATGTCGACCGCCGTTTCTTCTTCTACACCAACGACGGTGCGCCGAAGTACCGCCTGGTCGCGATCGACCTGGACGCCCCGGACCAACGCGCGGAAATCATCGCCGAGCGGGAACACGTGCTTCAGGGCATCAGCCATGTCGGCGGGCATTTCGTTGCCAGCTACCTGGAAGACGCGAAGAGCGCGGTGCGGGTGCATGCGCTGGACGGCAGCCTGGTGCGCGAGGTGGAACTGCCGGGCATCGGCTCGGCCGGAGGCTTCGACGGCAAGCCGGGCGAGGCCGAGACCTTCTTCAGCTTCTCCAGCTTCAACCGTCCGGCGACGCTGTACCGCTACGATGTGGTCAGCGGCGAAAGCGAAGTCTGGCGCGAGGCCGAAGTGGGCTTCGATCCCGAGGCCTACACCGTTCGCCAGGTGTTCTACACCTCCGCGGACGGCACCCGCGTGCCGATGTTCATCGCCCATCGCAAGGACGTGAGCCCGGACGGCTCGACGCCGACGCTGCTGTACGGCTACGGCGGCTTCAACATCTCGCTGACGCCGGGCTTCTCGGTGCCGAATCTGGCCTGGATGGAAGCCGGCGGCGTCTATGCCGTGGCCAACCTCAGAGGCGGCGGCGAGTACGGCCGCGACTGGCACCAGGCGGGCACGAAGCTGAACAAGCAGAACGTGTTCGACGACTTCATCGCCGCCGCCGAGTACCTGATCGCGCAGGGCATCACTTCCGCCGAGCACCTCGGCATCTACGGCCGGTCCAATGGCGGCCTGCTGGTCGGCGCCGTGGCCAACCAGCGCCCGGATCTGTTCTCCGCCGCGCTGCCGGCGGTGGGCGTGATGGACATGCTGCGCTTCAACCAGTTCACCGCCGGCCGCTTCTGGGTCGACGACTACGGCTCCTCGGCCAACCCGGACGAGTTCCAGGCGCTGATTGCATACTCGCCGTACCACAAGGTCCGCGCCGGTGCCGACTACCCGGCGGTGCTGGTGACCACGGCCGACACCGACGACCGCGTCGTGCCCGGCCACTCCTTCAAGTACACCGCCGCGCTGCAGGCCGCCGAGACCGGCACTGCGCCGAAACTGATCCGGATCGAGACCCGCGCCGGCCATGGTGCCGGCACGCCGGTGCAGATGCTGATCGATCTGTACGCCGATCAGTGGAGCTTCCTGGCCGAGCACACCGGGCTGGAGCCCTGATCCGGACATCGTGGAAAGAACCTGGCGCCCAAGAATTTTCAGTGGGCGCCGGGTCCGCTCGGTGATGCGAGGATTCGGGCCGGCGGTCCTGGACCCTGAATCCTGAAGCCCGCGCTGCTTCGGCGCGAACCCCTTCGCCCCGCGATTCGCGCTTGCGGGCGACCTGCTTTTGCCGGGCGCGGCAAAAGTAGGCAAAAGCGCTTTCCAAAAGCAGGCGGCTTGATTCGGTGCCTTCGGACGCGTGTCGGTGGCGCCGGAATCGTACTCGGGCTTCGATTGTCTTCGGCTCCGCGGCTCAGCGACCTCGACGGCTTGGGTCGATGCCGGATCGTTGCCTTCGACTTCGCTCGGTCGGGCCGCGGAGGGCCC
>NPIE01005031.1_pt1 | contig 11381 bp, 11 predicted proteins | sample 8637661 | NCBI WGS metagenome assembly NPIE01 (sample SAMN07420842, study PRJNA396082) | bioreactor metagenome | isolation source: sample BA12 brine-fed electro-methanogenic bioreactor BA | place: Japan: Kochi | collected 2016-12-09 | reverse complement strand
TTCAATTTTGATATTGAACTGAAGGAAGATGCCGTGGTTGTGCTCGAAATTTTCAACTGCTCCGGTAAAAAAGTTGCCAGTCTTGCAGGTGGTATGCAAAACGCATGTTATCACAAGCTGCAATGGGAGTACAGTGGAAAAGCCGGAGGTATTTATTATTATCGCTTTTCCAGCGGGGAATATGTTAAAAACGGGAAACTTGTAATTATTCAGTAAACAATAAAAAGCGGAGGGCCTTCAAGCGGCCTTCCGCTTTAAAAGAATAAAATTATGAATTTGAAAAGAACTATACTGCTCATTTGTCTCAGCTCATTTAGCCTGAGCAGCCTGTTTGCTGACATACTAAGGGTTGACATTAATGGCGGTCAACAATATACTTCCATACAAAGTGCTGTGGATGCTGCATCCAATGGCGATACGGTTTTGGTTTATCCCGGAACCTATTTTGAGAATGTTGACCTGCCGGATAAAGGGATTTGCCTGGGAAGCCTAATTTTAACAACCGGTGATTACGCATATGTCTCCCAGACAATTATCAACGGAAATCAATCAGGTAGTTGCATACTGGCAAAGTATTTATACAATCCCATTGAAATTAACGGGTTGACATTAACGAATGGTGGTGGCACAAATAACGGTTATAAAAATGGAGGGGGGATAGGGATCAGAGCTGCGGATGCCTCCGTAAAAAATTGTATTATAAAAGGCAACATCATTGACGGGTATGGGGCAGGTGTATATTGTAAAGAAGCAACGATTATTCTTTCAGGTACTGTTGTGAAAAATAATCATACAATTACAAGAGGAGGTGGAGTGATGGTTTTAGACGGAGAAGTTATTTTTGACAGTATTAACCTTTCAAGTATATTTCTAAATTATGCTGCCATGGGTACTGATTTCTATAAATTAGGTGATTGCCCTCCTGTTCATATTTACCTTGACACAGCAACGGTGGCAGAGCCTGACCATTATTACTTTTACTCGGACTATGCTGCAGGATATCCCGAAGATGACATCAGCTACAGCATCAATACTGCAATAATCCAACAGGTTTCGCAAGATCTATATGTCGCACCTACAGGTAACAACTCAAATAACGGAATCTCCATAAGCGAACCGCTTAAGGACATTAGTTTTGCCCTTTTAAAAATAGCTTCTGACAGCATTAATCCTGATACGATCCATCTTGCTAACGGAATATACGCCCCGTCAACTGGTGAGAAATTTCCCCTGAATTTAAAATCCTATGTTTCAATTTCGGGAGAAGAAAAAGATTCAAGCATACTGGATGGTGAAAACTCTGTATATATAATGCATGGCAACCATGAGACTGCTGCTTATACGATAAGGAATTTGACATTTCAGCATGGTGATGCAATTTCTAAGTATTATTCAGGTGTTTTCAAAATTTACTATAATAATAATGTTTCATTTAAAAACCTGGTATTTCGTGAGAATATAGGTTATGGAAGCGCAGTTGGTAATATTAGTAAATGCAATAACTTTGTTTTTGAAAATGTTGATTTTATGAACAACCTGGGTGGCCCTCCACTATTAGTTTCCACCTCATACAGTAGCAATTATGATCCTCCGTTTTTGTCCGATACCGTTACATTTTTAAATTGTCGTTTTCACAATAATACGGCCGATACAACCCCAAATGGCGAAGGAGTGGGTGGTGGCATGACCGTTATGTGTTGGCTTAATATTGCAGATTCATTAATATGTAACATAATAAATACAGAATTCGTTCATAATATCACAACTTCAAATTCACCGGGCCAATTAACGATCAATGCATTAACCCAGCAATATGGTTCAAATGTTTATCTTATTAATTCTAACTTTTCAGAAAATGCAGTTAATTCTTTAGGCGGTGCGGTTGGAGTAAATGACAATGCAAAACTATTTATATATAATTCGATACTTTATCAAAATGATCCAGCACAATTATGGCTAGCCGGAGATTATGGAGGAATACCATCTTTATCTGTTTACAATTCTAATATTGAAGATGGGCCATTGGGAATTAAAGCTTATACAGGCAATTTCAACTTGTATTACGATGATTCCAACATCAACACCGATCCCCTCTGGGCCAATACCGGCTACTACCCCTACATGCTTTCTTATGGCTCCCCCTGCATCAACACAGGCACCCTGGATCTGCCAGAGCATATCGAAATCCCCGAAACCGACCTGGCCGGCAACCCCCGTGTTTACGACGGACAAATAGACATGGGCGCCTATGAGTTCGGCCCCTGGGTGGGGGTGGATTATCGTCGACCTGCGTCTCCTAAGCCACAACTCTCAGCCAGCCCCAACCCTTTTCACCACGAAACCCGCATCCGCTACCAAAGCAAAGAAAAGGGCAAACAAAGTATATTTGTATATGACATTGGTGGAAATGTCGTGGCCACTTTAATGAACATCACCGGCCAGCCCGGCCGGGGTGAGATCATCTGGGACGGAAGCAACGACTACGGCCGCCTGCTTCCCGCCGGGGTTTACGTGGTGGAGTTTTTGGTAAATGAGGAAAGTTTAGGGAGTGTGAAGGTGGTGAAGAAATAAACCCCTTCTGAAATTTTGTAACTTTCAAGAAGGAATCTACTTATTCATAACCAGAGATTTAATCTTCATCTCCCTGCCCTGAATGATCTCAAGGTCAAAATTCTGACAATCCTCACAAACACTGAAAACCGAATCTACCGAAAAGATCTTCCCGCATTGTTTGCACCTGGCTTTTGCGGGGATGATGTTGATCTTCAGATTTGCTTTTTCAAGAACAGAATTTCTTTTGGCCGATTCCATGGCGAATTCCAGTGCTTCAATCTCTACATCCGATAAGATGCCTATATCCAGGATTATTTCAGAAAAGGCTTGAACATTTGCTTTTTCAGCCTCCTGTTCAGCTATTTCCAGAATGCTCATGGCAATGGACATTTCATGCATGGTTGCCTTACATTTTGATCTCTTCTTTGTTTTTATTGAAGAAGCGATATTCAAGGAAATGATACGAATTCATGGGCTTCAGTTTGATCCATTTCTTGTATTTCATATACCACTTATCACGGATGGATGGAAAGCCTTTCCGCAGGTATGCTTCAAGATACGGGTGCAGGGCCAGTTCAAGTTTTTGCTCATTCTGATCATGCAGCAGGTATTTGAGGTTGTTCTCAATTTCATCGGTGATGATGATGCTGGGCCGAATCTTTCCGGTACCACTGCATGTCGGGCATTTTTCCACCACTTCCAGGTTCATCTCCGGACGCACCCGCTGACGGGTGATCTGTACCAGTCCGAACTTGCTGGGGGGCAGTATGGTATGCTTTGCACGGTCTTTCGCCATCTCATCGCGCAGCCGCTGGAAAAGGGTACGGCGGTTCTTTCCATCATTCATATCGATAAAATCGATCACGATGATGCCACCCATATCCCGCAGCCGGAGCTGACGGGCAATTTCTGCTGCAGCTTCAACATTCACGGCCAGGGCATTCTGTTCCTGGCTGATCTCTTTGTTCACACGATGACCGCTGTTCACATCTATGACATGCAGTGCCTCCGTATGCTCAATGATCAGGTAAACGCCACTTTTTATGGTAACGGTTTTGCCAAATGAACTTTTGATCTGCTTGTCGATACTGAACTGCTCAAAGATGGGTTTCTTGCCCCGGTAGTGTTTGACGATGTCAACTTTTTTCGGGGCGATGGTACCGATGTAGTTCTTTATTTCCTCGGCCAGCACCGGGTCATTCACATGCACAGAGTTGAAGGATTCTGTGAGTATGTCCCTGAGCAGTGCATTGGTACGGTCGAGTTCGCTGACTACTTTCTGCGGTGCCTTGGATGAAGGCAATTTCTTGTTCAGAATATCCCATTTCTTCACCAGGTTGCGCAGATCGGTATCCAGTTCGGCCACCATCTTACTTTCGGCAACTGTGCGGATAATCACCCCGAAATTCTTTGGTTTAATGCTAAGGATCAGCCGTTTCAGTCGTTTGCGTTCATCGCTGCTTTTGATCTTTTGCGAGATGGATATACGGTTGGAGAAAGGCACAAGCACCAAAAAGCGGCCGGCAAATGATAACTCGGAAGAAATCCTTGGGCCCTTTGTCGAAATAGGTTCCTTGGCTATCTGCACCAGGATCTGCTGATTGGATTTAAGTACCTGGGTGATTTTCCCGGTCTTTTCAATATCCGGTTCGAAACTGAAATTATCCATCGAAGGCTGTGAGCCCCTGTTGGAACGCGACATATTGGTGTACTTGATCAGGGAACGTACCTGCGGGCCCAAATCAAGATAATGCAAAAAAGCGTCTTTCTCGTAACCTACATCCACAAAAGCAGCATTCAGCCCGGGCATGATTTTTTTCACCCTGCCGAGATAAATGTCACCTACTGCATAATTGTTATTGTTTTTCTCCTTTTGAAGCTCAACAAGCGTACTGTCCTCAAGCAAAGCTATATTGACTTCCGAAGCTTGCGAATCAATAATTAATTCTTTGTCCACATTGAAATTCTTTTAAATGATAATCACCGGCAATATGACCAATGATCCTAAGGCAGAGGAGTAGCGATTCCGGGGGACAATAATTTTTTAATACCGGATGGAAATCCGGCATTAAAAAATCATATTATCTCTTTTTATGTCTGTTCTTTCTCAAACGCTTTTTGCGCTTGTGGGTAGCCATCTTATGTCTTTTTCTCTTTTTCCCGCTAGGCATATTATTCTTTTGTTTAGGTAGTTACTACTTACAGCTTTACGTTATCCTTAACGGCGTTAACAAAAGTTTTAGCTGGTTTGAACGCGGGGATGTTGTGTGCTGGAATAATAATGGTGGTGTTCTTGGAAATGTTTCTTCCTGTTTTTTCAGCTCTTTCTTTGATAATAAAGCTACCAAAACCTCTAAGATATACATTCTCACCGTTCACCATTGAATTTTTTACGGTATCCATGAAAGATTCAACTACAGCTTGAACTGCTACTTTTTCAATTCCGGTTTTGTTTGCAATCTCTGCTACAATTTCAGCTTTAGTCATAATGCAATATTTTTTTAATTAGTTGATAATAAATTTTCTAATCAGGCCTGCAAAGATATAATTTTTTCTTTTCAAACCGAACAAATCCTATTTTTTTTGTTTCCAAATAACTCTGTTTAAATTTGTTCGCTGTAAAATGATGAATTTCGGAGCACATATATGCCACTGGTATGACAAGCATGGCCGGGATCTTCCCTGGCGTTTGAGCAATGATCCATACAAGATCTGGTTGTCCGAGATCATATTGCAGCAAACCAGGATCAGCCAGGGGCTCGCATATTACCACAAATTCATTGAGCACTACCCCGATGTATTCAGCCTGGCAAAGGCCAGTGAAGAAGAAGTCCTCAAGCTGTGGCAGGGACTGGGTTATTATACACGTGCGCGCAACCTGCATCATACCGCAAAAATGGTTTCGAAAAAATACAAGGGGGTATTTCCCGGCAACTACCAGGAGCTGCTAAAATTGAAAGGCATCGGCGAATATACTGCTGCAGCCATTGCATCCATCGCGTTCAATGAAGCGGTTGCTGTTGTAGACGGCAATGTGATCCGCGTCCTGGCCCGTATTTTCGGCATCCGGGAAGCTTTTGACAAAGCAAGCGGGAAAAAACGCTTCCGCGACCGGGCCAATGCACTCATCCAGGGAAATGATCCAGGAAAGTTCAACCAGGCCCTCATGGATTTCGGGGCCACTGTTTGCACTCCGGCAAATCCTTCCTGCAGGAATTGTATTTTTAAAGAACATTGCTTTGCTTTCCAACACAATCAGGTAAAAAAACTTCCGCTCAGAACACCCAAAACCAAAATAAAGCATCGCTACTTTCATTACCTCGTAATGCAAACCGCAGAGAAAGATCCAGGAATACTGATCTGTAAACGAAATTCTAAAGACATCTGGGAAAACCTTTATGATTTCCCCCTGGTAGAAAGTGAAAAACAATTCAACTGGGTTACCCTGAGCAATACAAAGGCTTTCAAAACAATAATGGCCAACAGGCCGTTCCGCATGCATTCTGAATACGGGCAATACAAACATCAGCTGACACATCAGCAAATCCATGCAAGTTTCTACGTGTTGGATGTTGAAACGCCTGAAGTACCACAAAACTGTATATTGATCAAAAAAAATGAGATCGGCAAATACCCCGTTTCCAGAATGATTGAGAAGTTTCTGGAAAATTATTTGTAAAAAAAACGCTTCCGGGGTGGGACGTTTTACCTCCTAAAGTAATTAATCTGTATAGTAAATTTCAATAAGCAATTCATACCTTTGTATCATTAAAACTTAAAATTATGTCAGTAAACAAAGTAATTCTTATCGGAAGGCTGGGCAAAGACCCGGAAAGCAGAACCATCGATTCAGGTGTTAAAGTAAGCAAGTTCCCGCTCGCCACCAGCGAATATTATAAAAACAAAAACGGAGAACGTGTTGAACAAACCGAGTGGCACAATGTTGTCATGTGGAGAGGTCTTGCCGATGTGGCCGAAAAATATCTTAAAAAAGGCGATCAGGTTTATATCGAAGGCAAGCTTCAGACACGCTCCTATGAACAGGATAATGTAAAGAAGTATTTTACAGAAGTTGTTGCCGACAACATGACAATGCTGGGAAGCAAAAAGGATTCTGATCAGGGTGGAAACGCCCCTTCACAGGTAAATGAGGAGCCCCCTGAACCCCAGCCCAAACCGGAGGATGACCTCCCATTTTAGTGGCTGGGCCCAGTGTATCACAAAGACACGCTAAATGAACAAACCCGCCGCAGAGCAAGGGGGCATCATTCAGGAGTTTATCCATTTTATCGCCCCAGGGGGCGGGAAACCTATAGACTGTCTGGCAGGTTATTTCCCTGGGAACCCAAATTCCGCTCAGCATAATGCAATTACATTGAATGGATAAACCCGTGTTTTGCAATTATTATTAATTTTGTATGCGATAATCAAAAAACAAAACATCATTGGAAGACCCCGGACCCGGACCTTTATTTCTGAACATACTCCTGCAACTGGCTCTCAAGCCCTTAACCCTGGAACTGGGCATCAGCCTTCTGGTCGTACTCATCCTGCTTTTTCTTTCTGCCCTGATCTCCGGCTCTGAAGTTGCATACTTTTCTTTTGATCCCGTGCACCTCAATGAATTCAGAACCAATCTGAACAAAAAAAACGCCCAGATCCTCAAATTGCTTGAAAAACCCAAACGTTTGCTGGCTACCATCCTGATCAGCAATAATTTCATCAATGTATCCATTGTAATCCTTTCAACCTATATTACATCGGAACTCTTTTATCTCGACCAGCATAAATTGCTCGCTTTTGTCATACAGGTGATCGTGGTCACAGCCCTAATCCTCCTGTTCGGGGAGATCATGCCCAAAATACTGGCCACCCAGCACTCAATTAAGTTTGCAAGCTTTATGACAGGGCCACTGCAATTCCTCATAAAATTGTTTTACCCCCTCAGCTCCCTGCTGGTCAGGTCAACCTCTTTCATCGACAGGCGGATAGCGAAAAAAGGGCCCAATATTTCGATGAGTGAGTTGAGCGAAGCCATTAATATCACAAATACAAATAAGGAATTGCGCGAAGATGCCCGCATGCTGAAAGGCATAGTAAAATTCGGGGATATCGAAGTTAAGGAGATCATGAAATCCAGAACGGATGTTACGGCAGTGGACATACAGATGAACTTCAAGGATCTGCTGGGCCTCATCGTGGAATCGGGTTATTCACGAATTCCCGCCTACGATGAATCCTTTGATAAGATCGCTGGCATACTTTACATTAAAGACCTGCTCCCCTACCTCGACCGGGAGAAAGACTTCAAATGGCAGGACCTGCTCCGCACCGCATTCTTTGTTCCCGAAAACAAAAAGATCAATGTCCTGCTGCAGGAAATCCAGGAAAAGAAAATCCATATGGCCATCGTGGTGGATGAGTATGGCGGAACTTCCGGCATTGTTACCCTCGAGGACGTACTCGAAGAAATCGTCGGGGAGATCAGTGATGAATTCGATGATGAAGCAGATGAAATAGCCTACTCCAAAATCGACGAACGGAACTATGTTTTTGAGGGCAAAGTATCCCTGAATGATTTTTGCAAAATACTGGAGATCAACCCGGAAATCTTTGATGATGTTAAGGGTGATTCGGATTCACTGGCCGGGCTGATCCTCGAACTGGTGGGAAAGATCCCTTCCAAGAACGAAAGCATTAAATTCGGAAACTTTACGTTTACTATCATATCAGCAGACAAAAGAAGAATCAAACAAATTGGGATCAGGATCAATGATACAAATCAAAAAGACAAATAATATCCCCTTATTTTTTCTTACCGGAATTCTTATGCTTTCAATCTACTCCTGCAGGAATGATTACACACCCAAGCCCAGGGCCTATTTCAGGATTGACCTTCCTGCAAAGGATTACCAGCAACTGGATTCTACTTTTCCTTATAAGTTTGAATACCCGGTTTACTCGGTGCTCAATCCCGACCGCCTCAGCCCTGAAGAAGAAAACTGGATCAACATCGATTATCCTGAATACAGGGCAAGCATACACCTCAGTTATAAAGAAGTGGATAACAACCTGAGCAAATACCTGGAAGATTCCCGCACCATGGTCATGAAACACATGCCCAAGGCATCCTCTATTAAAGATCAGTTGATCTTCCGGCCAGAAGAAAATATTTACGGTCTGAAGTACAAAATTGAAGGGCTTGGAGCCGCATCACCTTACCAGTTCTTTGCTACGGATTCTGCAAAACACTTTATTCGAGGGGCCCTCTATTTTAATGTTAAACCCAACAATGATTCGCTTGCGCCGGTAATAGACTTTATCCGTGAAGATATCGATCACATGATACAGACCCTTGAATGGAAATAATTTCGGGGCAACCAAAGAAACGAATATACTGTCAATGAATAAATGGATTTGAACATGAAAAAACAATTTACACTCCTGCTAACATTATTTATCTCATTTTACCTGATGGGGCAAAGCCAGCAGTACTCCCGGGTAAAGATCTTTGCTGACGAACAAATATTACAAGAATTGATGAGGTCTGGAATCCCGCTGGATGATGCTTTCATCAAAAAAGGAACTTTTGCCATTGCCGAATTATCCGGCAGCGACCTGGCAACCCTCAGAGAAAAAGAAATCTCTTACGAAGTTTTAATAGAGGATGTTCAGGCCTTTTACCAGGCCAGATATGAACAAAGCAATTTCAGGCTGAACCGGGAAGCAAATGACACCTATCCCATCCCCGACGGCTGGGAACTGGGCACCATGGGTGGCATGTACACCCTAAGCCAGGTACAGGCCGAGCTGGATACTATGCATTCCCTTTATCCTGAACTGATTACAGAAATCCAACAGATCGGCAACCATGAATCCATCGAAGGCAGACCCATGCAATGGGTGAAAATATCCGATAACCCGGATCAGAATGAAGAAGAACCCGAAGTGCTTTATACAGCCCTTCACCATGCACGTGAAGGCATCGGGGTTCAGCAAATGATCTATTTTATGTATTACCTGCTCGAAAATTATGATACGGATGAAGCGGTGAAAAACATTGTTGATAATACGGAATTGTATTTCATCCCGGCGATCAATCCCGATGGATATTTTTACAATGAAGATAATTACCCCGGCGGCAGCGGCATGTGGCGGAAAAACCGCCGCGACAATGGTGACGGATATTGGGGCGTGGACCTGAACAGGAACTATGGCTTTGAATGGGGGCATGATAATAGTGGATCCTCCCCTTATACTTCCGATGAAACCTACCGGGGCGCTGCGGCTTTTTCTGAACCCGAGGTCCAGGCCGTCAGCGATTTTTGCAATGAACATGAATTTGTGATCGCCTTGAATTACCACAGTTACAGCAATCTTTTATTATCCCCCTGGGGATATACCGAGGATCCCTGTCCCGACAATGAAGTTTTTCTCGCCTATGCCGGGATCATGACCCGCGATAATGGCTATACGTATGGCCCGGGAAGTACAACCATTTACCCGACCAATGGCGGATCCGACGACTGGATGTACGGGGAGCAAGACGAAAAACCCCTCATCCTTTCCTACACGCCCGAGGTAGGAAGTTCCAGCGATGGTTTCTGGCCACCCTACGACAGGATTGTACCCCTTTGCCAGGAAAACATGTATCAGAATATCATGGCGGCCCGGCTTGCCGGCAAATACGCCAGCCTGGATGACATGGCATCCTATACCCTTTCCGAACCCGAAGGATACCTGCAATATGAAATTACCAGACTGGGGCAGACAAATGCCACTTTTACAGTATCCATCGAGCCCCTTAATGATGCAATCACCCTGACTGGTGATCCAAATACCTATGATGATATGGACGTACTGGAAAGTGTACAGGACTCAATCTCTTATGTTTTGAATGCAAACCTGCAAACCGGCGATGAAATCAAATATCTGCTGAAAGTGGATAATGGAGAAATCACGGATGCAGATACCGTAACAAAATATTTTGGTATACCCCAGGTGATCTTTGAAGATGATGGCAATTCGCTCACAAACTGGACAGGTGAATGGTCAGTGACCGGAAATAACTACCACTCTCCCACCGGATCCATTACCGATTCTCCCTTTGGAAATTATTCCAATTATGAAAATTCATCTGTCATCCTTGAGGAAGAAGTTGATCTGTCGGATGCTGAAGTTGCCTTTCTGAGCTTTTATGCCATGTGGGAAATAGAAGCCAACTGGGATTATGTTCAGGTAGAAGCTTCAGTGAATGGCGGCTCCGTATGGGAACCCCTGTCAGGAAGATACACAAAGATTGGCAGTGAAAACCAGGCTGCAGGAGAACCTTTGTATGACGGCTTCCAAACCGAATGGGTCAAAGAAGAAATCCTGCTGGACGATTATGAAGAGGAAAGCATCAGGATAAGGTTCAGGCTGGTAAGCGACAGCTGGGTGAATGAAGATGGCTTTTATTTTGATGATCTTCAGATTTCTGTTATATCATCAGTTACAGGAATAGAGGATGGAAAAGCAAAAGAAATTCTCCTGTCAGCTCCAAGGCCCAATCCTGCCAGCGACAACATCAGTTTCCGCTATCAGCCAAAGGATGCAGGAATCACTCAAAATGACCTCCTGGTCTACAATGCAAAAGGAATACAGGTTTTCAGTGAATCACTCAAAAGCGAAGACCAGGAAATCCAAATCGATGTATCCGGCTGGAAAGCAGGGATCTATTTCTTCAGGCTTTCCGGCCACCCGGAAAATTCGGGGAAATTTATCGTTCAATAATTAGAACAAACATGCTATGTAGCATGTCACAGCGAGCGCCTGTCTGCCGGCAGGCA
>NPIE01024598.1_pt1 | contig 11382 bp, 11 predicted proteins | sample 8637661 | NCBI WGS metagenome assembly NPIE01 (sample SAMN07420842, study PRJNA396082) | bioreactor metagenome | isolation source: sample BA12 brine-fed electro-methanogenic bioreactor BA | place: Japan: Kochi | collected 2016-12-09 | reverse complement strand
CGTGCCCGCGATGTTTTCGTCGCCCCTGGCTTCGCGAGCCTGAAAGTCGGTGAGGATGCGGCGGATGTTTTCGTTGCGCGCGGCCTGTCGCTTTTCGAAGCGGGGATCGGGCTTGGCGCACCCGGACAGTCCGACGACGCCCGCCAGGATCAGCGCCGCGGCCAGGCCGTTCCGATGGACCGCGGTGCGCAGCCTGCCCCACCGCTTCTGCCGGTCGCAGAGCCGTCTTGCCGCCTGTTGCTCGACAACCATCATGCCAACCTCACGATCCTGCGCTCACGATCCAGCCCTCACGATCCAGCCGTTTCAATCGTGCTTTGTCGCTGGTTGCCCCCGCCATGGCCGGGGTTATGGTGAACCCCGCGGCCGCGGTAGCCCCCCTCTCGGCCGCGGCGATCAGGGCCCGCCGCCCGGCGCAGACCCTGCCGGACGCCCCGGTGGCCGCCGCGCGGACCATGCTACCGTCTGATGTTACCGCTGCCCAGCCAAAAGGTTGCGTGCGTTGCGCGGCCGGCGGCGAACGGTTGCAAAGGGCCCGAAAAATGGTATCTTGATGCATTCCGGCGACCCAGGCTGCGCCCCGGAATTGCGTGGTGTCCGCGGTCTCTCGCCGTCGATGGTGAATGTAGCTCAGTCGGTTAGAGCACTAGGTTGTGGTCCTAGGGGTCGCGGGTTCGAATCCCGTCATTCACCCGTTTTGTAACACACGTCGCAGCGATTCCCTGTCGGCACTGAAGCTATGGCCTGCCCCCGGGTCCGCCCCCTGAAGCGGAGCCGAAATCATCATCCTGTTCAACTACGTGGTGCCCGATTCCTCGGTGGTCGTCCGGCTGCGCGGCCGCGGCGGCTTTACGCGGTGTCGGGTCTGCGCGGAGGCCAACCGCGAATACCGCATGACGTGTTTCCCGGTGTTCACGTTCATGGACGAGTGCACCGAGCTCGCCGGCGCGGTGAAGGTGAAGGATCAGTGAGCGGTCTACCGCAAGTGGTGCCGGGCGTTCGGACTGTCGAAGCTCAAGCCGCTGCACTCGTTCGTCAAGGATGTGGTGGCGTTTTTGCCGCAGATCCAGTACCAGCGGCTGCGGAACGGCCTGGCCGGGGAGATCACGCTCCACGGGCTGCAAGTGCGCGTCGCGCTGAACATCGGCGAGGAATCGGCACCCACGCAAGCACCGGCGAGCATGTACAGTGGCGGCTGGTGACGCTTGAAGTTCTTCTCACGTGTCAGTCATTCAGTCCTACCTGAACAGTTCCATCAAGCTCAGAAACGCCGATAACAGTATCGAGATGGCCGACAAGAATAGCGCCGCCCTTGCCATCGAGTTTGCTTTAGACGCCTCCTTGAGAGCCCTGCTTTCGGCAGTCGCAATCTCGAGTCTAGAGCACAGCCTATTCCAGTAGTGTGGATTCGTCTCCTTCCAGTCCAGCATTTTCTTGATCATAGTTTCCGCATCTGGTAGCTCAGACGGCTGCGTCTTACCCTCAAAACGGATGCGATAGAGACGCTCAAGCCGCTCTGGCTCATCCTGCTTAAGGGCATTGAGTTTCTTTTCAACGTCAGCATAGTCAATCACTTCGACTCTCCGCAACGCAGGTGCAGTTGAGTGCTCGCAACCTTCACCGTGCCCTCTGAGATAACCCAATCCACAATCAGGCGGCCTCCGCCTGCAAGGCGCTATGCAACATGATATTCAGCCTTGATGAACGCACAATGGGCTTCGGTGCAGTGGTGGAGAACACTCTGCTAGCGGGCAGACTGATCCCAACGGCCCAACAAACGTGCGAAACGCCTTAAAGTTGAGATCCGGCACCCGCGCATCCGCAATGGCCTGACCGGCGAGATCATGCTCCACGGGCTACAAGTATGGGCAGATTTACGGCTGGGGGACAATTGGCCAGTTCCGGAGCCACCGGCGACATGTTCGACAGGGCTTGGTAATACCCTAACATGCCACATAGAATAATGTCCTTCTCACCACTGATTGGGGCGTCAAACCAGGCGTCTTTATTATCGTTCCGAACTAACCTCAATGCCCTCGTCCCGAAGAAAGGCATCAGTTTCGCTGCGAATCCACTCCTCGCAGTTCGGATCGTCAAATCGAATCCGGGACATAAGCCTCTCGCGGAGTTGACGGATGCGGTCGACAAATTGGTAGTCTTGCAGCCGGTTGGTAGCAAGTTCTACGACTCTATCCACTATTCGGGCAGTCAATTCCTGAGGTCGCTCACGAGCGGATGCCAGTGCATGAGAGAGTGCACACAGCTTCTGATCCGAGAGTGGCCGACATACGCAAGTAAAATCAACTGCGTCATGAGGAGTCACAATCCAACCGCAGTTAGCAATCTCTCTTGCGGTGTCAATCAACGCCGCATCCCAAGTAAGACATGCGATACCCTCGGATCGCTCCTCGACGAGTTTCCGGATGTGCGAGAGTACGCGGACGTCATCCTCAATGAGAATGTCCACTTTACGACGACCTTGGCGATCAAGAACAAAGGCAAAGATCTTCTCAACGTCGTTTCTATAGTGCGTCTTACCGGGCGGAATGAACTCATATTCGATCGAATATCGCCGGAGGGTTGGCGAAAGCTCGCTGGATAGGCGCCTTATCCACTCTCGGTAGTCTGACGCGCGGTTGTTAATCGATGGCGCAATGTGCGCGAGGAAATCCTCAAGGGATGGAGGAACTGGCCCCCCGGCAGCGCGGAGCCGGGTGAAGTGCGCAACGAACCCATTGTGCGAATACTGGAGCGTTGGATCGGCATCGACGACAAGCTTGTAGTCAAGTGCGCGGACAAGATGGGCAGCAGTTTCCTCAACGTAGCACGATGGAACCTTAACAGTAGCGCCGAGACTCGTAAACGCTTCCACGCTTTCCACGGCACATTGTGAGAACCTCCCATCGGTTGCACCGAACAGACGTGCACATACGAAAGGTATAATAACGGAGGCATCGAGAAATACTGTCGCCTCGTGCCACTGTTTGACACCAAGAGCCTTTGGTGCGCCAACGGAGGTTGTGCCTTCCAGAGCAACATACAGCGTCGCCCGTGTGAGTTTCTTCATCAGGGAAACTTCAGAGGCCGAATGCACTAGCCAATTGGTGAGATCATCAAGCGATTCTCTGCTGATCTGTCGCGACAGGAGGAACTCGCGCAGAGCAAGGAGCGGATCTCCGAGTTGGCGAAACAAGCCCACAGACGCGACCGAACCTGCCGATTGACGCGCGACCTGAAGTTGTCGTTGTATGAATGATCGGGCAAGCAGTACAGCGAGCGAACGAGCATCAGTAAGAGACCACTTAGCGCCAGTGAGATCGTTAATGACCTGCTGCTGCGCACGCGCAAGCATTTCCAGTTCAGCAGAGTAGAGACGGTCCGCAGTACTGAGGGTGCTGGCGGAGTCGGGACTAAGGTGAAACCGCAAAGTCGTATTGTCGTAGACAATATGCCCTCGTGTTTGAAGAGAGTCGACGCGGCCTTCCAAATGAGCACGACGACCTTTCGGGGCGCCTAGGAGGTCAAGTGCGGCATCGACTAATTCCTCCTTTTGAAGTGCCCCTGTGCTGCTGTAAAGAGTAAAAAGAAGCGTGTCGTCATAGACACTCTCACGGAGTTCCTTCGTGTCAGGGCTGAGTGCAACGTAGGCGTGAAGAAGGCGCTCATGCTGGTCAAGCGGTGAGGTAACCCCCGATGGTAGCGGCGCACCAATACTGTCAAAGAAGTCAGACAACAGATCATTCTCGATTAGCAGACCAGCAATTTCGCGCGCGCCAAGACACGTAGTTGGAAGTCCCACCTCCGCTGTAATTGTCTGTTCGAGATTACGGAGGTCCTTTGATTGTCTAGGCTGATTTGTCAGAAAGAAGTACTGCGTAGCGCTGAGATCACGCCGAGCGGAATGGGCATCGGCAATGGCCTTTTCCATCCAGTCGCGATTCTGAACAGTGACTTGGTATGCAACAGCTGTGGATCCGCCAGATCGGGTAAAGGCTCGGCGATCGGAGCCACCGTCACCTGGAGAGTCGACCTTTATAACGATGAGATCAAATGCCCTCGTAAGTAGTAGGGTGACAGTCGCATCGAAGTCGGATCGACCGAGGTGGCGCACGAAGTTCTGGATGGTGTCGAGGTCAAGCATGTCGGCGGTTCCGCTGGCCGTGCTAAGGCGGCTGAGCGATGGCGTCAATATCGGTTTGGAGCATCCCATCGGAAAACGTCTCGTAACGTTGGCGGACGTTTTCCCGGCGAGTTGCCCTTGAACTGGCTTATTTTGTACAGGCTGACACCGAACGGGGCAAGTTGAATCCCAAAGTTGTGGCGATACCGGCATCCGACTCGGCGCAGGTGTAAGCGAGCGTACATTCGCAGTGGACCTACTGGTCGGACAGGAAACTGTGAGCTCGACAGCGGCAATGGCTGGGAGCCAGTTCTGCTGTCTCCGGCCTCGCCCGGGCCACAAACTCGATGTCCAGCCCCAGGGCGTCGAGTACGTTCATCAGGTTGTCGAACCGGATCCGCATCGGCTCGAAACCCGCGTGGGGGCCGCTCGAGAGCATCCGGTGGACCGTGTCGATCTTCACGCGGGCCATTTGGGCCAGCTTCCAGTAGCTCCAGCCGCGGGCGCGCCGCGCGGCGTCGTGCTGGGCCGCCAAGTCAATAATATCCGACTCCGGACCCGGCACAACGAGCAGTTGGCGCTCCTGGGGCAGTGACACGAAGTGGGGGCGGCTGTCTTCGTCGAATCGCGGTTGCATGACGACCTCCATGGTGAAAAACGCGGGCTGCGGCCCCCGATGGCCTGGTCGGTGGCGGCTTCGGCGTGGATGGGCAGACCGTTGCGATCCGCAGACTGCTGGACGTCGGTCTCGCACTCGGTGCCGGATCAACCTCTCTTCGGCTACGTCTTCGATTACCAGGCGCCCCCCTCGGCTCCGGCAGGCCAGCTTCGCCTTATGGGACGGTTTCGGTCCGATGCGCACGGCTGCTCGACAATCACGCGAACAGCCAAACCTTCGCCAAGTTAACAGTTAACATGACAGGCGAAGGGCCGGTCTGCTAGGATGGGTTGATGGGCCGCGGGGTATGCCTGGGGGCGTGCCTGCGGCGATGGTCCGCTGGTCCTGTTTGGGTGCTGTTCATGCCTTTGTCCTTTCGAATGCCCCGTCGATTGCCCTATCGTTTGCCCTGTCGTTTGCCATGTCGTCTGCCCTCTCGAATGCTCTGTCGATTTGCTCCGCTCTGTTTGCTGGTATTCGGCGTCGCGGTGCGGGCCCAGTCGGCACCGTACTATGGCTCGCCGCTGGCCGTTCCTGGCACCATTCAGGCCCAGTGGTTTGACCACGGGGGCGAGGGGGTGGCCTACCACGACTGCGACGCGGCCAACCAGGGCGGGGCCTTCCGCACGGATGAGGGCGTGGACCTGGCCTCCAGCAACGAGGGCAACTACTACGTCGGCTGGTTGTGCGACGACGAGTGGATCGCCTATACGCTCGACGCGGGCGACACCGCCGCCTACATCGTCGAGGTACGCGTGGCCTCCGAGAGCACCGGCGGGACCTTCCGGCTCGACTTCTTCGACCTCGGGGGGGCCCTGCTCGCCCGAACGCCGGCCGTATCCGTGCCGGTCACCGGCGGCTGGGAGAGCTGGTACACCGTGACGACCACGGTGGAGCTGCCGGCCGGGCCGCTGCGGATGCACTTCGTCAACCTCTCGGCCAGTGACGAGTACAACGTCACCTGGTTCCGTTTCCGGCGCTACGATCCGCTCGACGTCGACCGCGACGGGTTCGTGGACCTGGGCGACTGGGACCTGCTCACGCGGTGTCTGGCCGGCCCGGCGGCGATCCTCTCGCCGACCAACTGCCCCATCCGCGATCTGGCCTACCTCGGCGTGAACGACGACGGCGTCGCCGACCTGCGCGACTGCGCCCTGATGCAGCGGGCCGACGAGGCCACCGCCCTGCTCGAGCCGGACCGGTGGGCGCTCATCTGGTCCGACGAGTTCGACACCCCCGGGGCGCCGGACCCGGCGAAGTGGCGGTACGAGGTCGGCTACAAGATCCGCAACGACGAGGAACAGTACTACACCCCGGGCGACAACGCGTTCTTGGAAAACGGCAACCTGGTCATCGAGGCCCGGCGCGAGGCCTATCCCCTGCCCTGGGGCGGCCAGGCCGCATACACGGCCGCCAGCATGTCGCCGACCACCAGTTGGCTCTACGGCCGGATCGAGGTTCGCGCCCAGGTGCCCACCGGCCGGGGCATGTGGCCGGCGATCTGGATGCTGGGCGACAACATCCACCAGGTGGGCTGGCCAGCATGCGGCGAGATCGACATCATGGAAAACGTGGGCTACGACCCCCATGTCGTCCACGGCAGCGTGCACACCACCACGTTCAACCACACGATCGGCACGCAGCAGACCTCGACGCTGGGGCTGCCCGCGCCGTGGTCGAATTTCCACATCTACGCCATCGAGTGGTATCCGGACCGCATCGATTTCTTCATTGACCGCGTCAAGTACCTGACCTTCGCCAACGCGGGCACGGGAGACGCGGCCTGGCCTTTCCACCGGCCGGAGCACCTCAAGCTGAACATCGCGGTGGGCGGCGCCTGGGGCGGCGTGCAGGGTATCGACGACAGCATCTTTCCCCAGCGGTTCTACGTCGATTACGTGCGGGTGTATCAGCAAGCGGCGCAGTGAGGCGGTGGGGATTGCGCCTTTACGCTCTGCCCCGGCCGTGATACACCGGCTCCGTGGACCGGCATCATGACAACCCAATCCCGCTCGATCTGACGGCCATCCGCCGGCGATTGCTCGCTTGGTACGGGCGGACCGCGCGCGACCTGCCCTGGCGGCGTCGCGGGGATGATCCCTACGCCCAGTGGCTCGCGGAGATGATGCTCCAGCAGACGCAGACGGCCACGGTGATCCCCTTCTACGCGGCATTCATGGCCCGGTTTCCGACGGTGCAGGCATTGGCGGCCGCCGACCGCAGCGAAATCCTGTCGATGTGGGCGGGACTGGGGTACTACCGCCGGGCCCATCTGCTGCATGACGCCGCACGCATGGTCGCCGGCGAGCTGGACGGGCGGTTTCCGGATACGGTGGAAGGGCTCTTGCGGCTGCCGGGCGTGGGGCGCTACACGGCCGGGGCGATCGCGTCAATCGCGTTCGACCGACGGGCGCCGATCCTGGACGGGAACGTCAAACGCGTGCTCGCCCGGTTGCTTGCGCTGGAAGCCGCGCCGGACGAGCCGGCCACGGTGAGCCGAATGTGGGAGGTCGCGGAGGCCGTTCTGCCCCGCCGCCGCTGCGGGGCCTTCAACCAGGCGCTGATGGACCTCGGGGCGACGGTGTGCACGCCCAAGAAGCCGCGGTGCGACGTTTGTCCGCTGTCGGGGCAGTGCGGCGCGTTCGCGACCGACCGGGTTCACGAGATACCACCGCCCAAGCGTCGGGCCCGCGTGACGCGCATCGAGGTCACCGCCCTGGCGGTCGTCAGTCGCGAGCACGTGCTGCACTGCGCCCGCCCGGCCGGCGGCTTGTGGGGCGGCATGTGGGCGCTGCCGGCCGGCGAGCGGAACGGGACGCCGCTGACCGCTTTCGCGGAGGCCCAGTTGCCGCGCTCGATTGCCGGCCGAATTCAAACGCTCGAGCCCCTCGGGCAGGTGGAGCATCAACTTACCCATCGCCGGGTGGTGTTCGACGTGTACCGCGCGGAGGTGGATCGCACGCGGCTTCCGCGCGGCTACCTGTGGCGCCCGCTCGCGGACGGGCAGGCTCTGCCGACGGCATTTCGCAAGATTCTGCGCCTCGTGCAAGGGGAAGATCAAAAGTGAGAAGGTGCGAAAGTGCGAAAGTGCGAAAGTGCGAAAGTGAGAAGGTGAAAAGGTGCGAAAGTGAAAAGGTGAGAAAGTGAAAAGGTGAGAAAGTGAGAAAGTACGTGCCATGGCCAAGCTCGACGGAGTCGAGCGCCGCCATGTTTGGAAACCCAAACGCCCCACCGGCCGAAGGCGGGCACGGCCCGCCCTACCAGCCCACACCAACCCCACGCCGGGCGGCACGGCCAGGCTCGAAAAGGGCGGCATGGCGAAGCCCGAAGAGCGTGCCATGGCCAAGCTCGGCAAGGGTACCATGGCTAAGCCCGAAGAGGGTGCCATGGCCAAGCTCGACGGAGTCGAGCGCCGCCATGCGATCCGCAAGTGGGCTGAGGGCGGGAAATCCTGTGCGTCCTGCCGGGCCTGCCGTACACGCACGCGACCGAGGTCGGCTTGTCCCGCGGCGACGCAGCCGTCACAATGCGGACCAGCCAACCGAGAATGGAGGAGATTGTGAAATGCCCATGACCCGTTCACTGGATCGCATCGCATCCCCGGGCCGTCTCTGCGCTGCCGTCGCCATGGCCCTCGGCGCGTTCCTATATGCGGCGACGCCCGCCGTTGCCGATGCCCCCGCCCGCTCGCACGACATCGTCGCCGACGACTACTTCACCATCGACGCGATGGCCGACCTGGCGGTGTCGCCCGATGGCGCCCACACCGCCTTCGTGCTGCTCCGCTGGGACGAGCCCAGCGACGGCCGTAACGCCGATCTCTGGGTGGTCAACCACGGCGAACGCGTCCCGCGGCGGCTCACCTTCGACCAAGCCGCGGACACCCACCCGGCGTGGAGCCCCGACGGACGATGGATCTACTTCACCAGCGCCCGCAGCCTCGGCGACGAAGACACCCCGCCGTTCGACGGCTCCACCCAGGTGTGGCGCATCGGCATCGACGGCCAGGGACTCGCCCCCGTCACCCGCGTAGCCGACGGCATCGCCCAGTTCCAGCTCTCCGACGACGGCGCGTCGCTCTACTACGTCGTCAAGCACGAGCAGGTCGGCGACGACTGGAAGGCGCTGCGCGCAAAGTTCGACAAGCTCACCTACGGGCACGGCGTGGTCAACTTCAGCCAGTTGTGGAAACTCAACCTGCAATCCTGGCGGGCCGAGAAGCTGGTCGATGACAAGCGCGTGATCGGCGCCTTCACCGTCACCCCCGACGAGCGCCGCATCGCCATGATCACCACGCCCACCGAGCAGCTCATTACCAACGAAGGCCGCAGCCGCGTCGACATCTACGATGTTGCATCGAAGGCCATCACCGCGCTTGCGGACCGCCAATGGCGCGAGCAGGCCCCCAGCCCCTACGGGTGGCTCGAAAGCCCCGCGTGGTCGCACGACGGCCGAGCCCTCGCCTTTGCAGTCAGCTTCGACGGCTACCCCTCCGAGGTCTTCGTGGCCACCTTCGGCGACGACCGCATGTCCATCCGCAAGCTCGAGCGCGAAAACGAGATCTCCGTGGAGCCCGGCGCCGGGCTGGCCTGGCGCGGCGCCTCCCACGACCTGCTGCTCAAGGCCGAGGACCACGCCCGTGCCCGCGTCTACCTCGTTCGCGACGCCGCCGGCGACGACCAGGGCGAAACCGTCGTCCTCACGCCCGGCGACGTCTGTGTCGATCGTTTCGGCTGCACGCGCGACGGGCGCACGGCCGCGGTGATCATGAGCGGACTTACGCACCCGCCCGACCTGTTCACCATCGCGGCCGACAAACCCGCCAGCGACTACGCCCGCATCACCAAGGTGAATCCCCAGGTCGATACCTGGAAGCTGCCCAGCCTCCAGATCGTGAAGTGGACCAGCCCCGACGGCACGCCGGTCGAAGGCATTCTCGAACTGCCGCCGGATCACACCCCCGGCAAGCCGCTGCCCATGATCGTCGAGTTGCACGGCGGGCCCACGGCCGCTTCGCTGTACCGGCTGCGCTTCTGGATCTATGGCCGGGTGCTCATGCCCGCCCAGGGCTACGCCCTGCTGACCCCGAACTACCGCGGCTCCACCGGCTACGGCGACCGGTTCATGACCGAGCTCATCGGGCACAAGAACAATCGCGACGTGGCCGACATCCTCACCGGCGTGGACGCCATGGTCGAACGCGGCATCGCCGATCCCGACCGGCTGGGCGTCATGGGCTGGAGCAACGGCGGCTATCTCACCAACTGCCTGATCACCACGACGACCCGGTTCAAGGCCGCGAGCAGCGGCGCCGGCGTGATCGACGCGGCCATGCAATGGGCCACGTAAGATACCCCCGGCCACGTGATCAACTTCCAGCAGGGCTTCCCCTGGGACGCCACCGCGCGGATGATCAAGGCTTCGCCGCTGTACGCGGCCGACCGCATCCGCACGCCCACCATCATTCACGTGGGCGAAAACGACTCGCGCTGTCCGCCGGGCCACAGCAAGGCCCTGTTCCGCGCCCTGCACGAGTACCTGCACATTCCGACGGAGCTGATCGTATATCCCGGCGAGGGGCATGGCCTGACGAAGTACAGCCACCGCAAGGCCAAGATGGCGTGGGACCTGGCCTGGTTTCGCAAACACCTGCTGGGCGAAGAGAAGGCCGCGACGCAACCGGAGGACGGTGCGTAGAGGCACATCACGGTGTTGGGGTGGGGACGAAGTCGGGCTTACTCTTCGTCTTTGGGCGCCGCTTCGTCGCGTTCGGATTCGCCGCGGATGAACGGGGCGGCCTCCTCGAAGCCTTTGAGCAGGTCGTTCGTGGGCAGGATGGTGTTCGGCAATACGGTCACCGAGCCGGTAAGCGGGTTGACCGCGACGATCTCGGTCACGTTCTCGACCTTCCGCGACTCGATCACGATGGGGCCCTTGATTTCGCGTTGGATTACGGTGGCCCGCGGACCAATGCTCAGGGTCACGCCGGGGTAGATGATTTTGGTCACCCGCAGCTTGCACTCTGCGCCACCGCCCAACAGTTCTTCGCGGCGCTTGGACTCGGCCTTGATCTGCATCTCGGCCTCATCCGCCTTGAACAGCAGTTCCGTCGCCTGCTCTTTCTGGGCCGGGGCGAGCCGCTTGATGTTGGCCATCAAGGGCTGCACTTTCTCGCGGACCTTGCGGACAACGTCGAGGCGCGCCTGTATCCCCCGATCGATCGCCTCCGCTTCGCGAATGTGAATGGGGTGCGTGCCGATCGCCATGCGCGTGTGCACGTTCGCATCGCTGCCGATGGTGGCGATCTCGCCGCCTTGCCGGGCATAGACATTCCCCCCGATGACCGACCCGCGCTCGCTCATCAGACGCCCCGCGGCGAATACCCGGCAGTTCATCAGCTCGCGGGTGATCAGCACGTCACCGCCCGCGCGAATGTCCGCCTCGTCGCAGAACCGGGCGCCCACGTTGCCCTGGGCCACGACCCGCCCCTCGTTGCGCGAGACGATGCCGCCGCGAACGGCCACGTCCTCCCCCGCTTCCACCATCGCCGCTTCCACCGCTCCCCCGATGGAAATGCACTTAACCGACTTGACGGCGAAACGGT
>NPIE01003365.1_pt1 | contig 11389 bp, 10 predicted proteins | sample 8637661 | NCBI WGS metagenome assembly NPIE01 (sample SAMN07420842, study PRJNA396082) | bioreactor metagenome | isolation source: sample BA12 brine-fed electro-methanogenic bioreactor BA | place: Japan: Kochi | collected 2016-12-09 | reverse complement strand
TTCACGGCGTCCTTTGACGGACACTCTGGTGCCGAATTTTGATCTACGACGGGTATAGCTTCGGTTAATAATTCGATGCTTGGCCGTTTTAAATACATTGATGGGTCGTATAAGGAAGACAATCCTTACAATCGTTTGATGTTTTAGGATTGAATGAGAGGTCGCTCGATCATGCGAAGCGGATAGTATCAATCGAGAACCGATAAGATAATTTTTATAATATTTCGTAGACTTTTTTTGTCTTTTCCGGCTTTCAACAGACTGTGTAGACCGTTAAGGTTACATAATAAGAAGTGGGATAGTGCTTCGGGATCTTTGCTGCTTGGTACGGCCCCTCGGGATTGAGCGAGCACAATCGCATCATAAAAAATTCGGCTGATTTTATCCGTACTGTCTGAAACCAAATCGGCGATAACCGGGTCTTTTTGCGCGAATTCTGTTGCCGTATTCATAATTAAACAACCCAGCTTCGTATCCGGTCTTGCAGCCTCGTCGGCGCAAGCATAAAAAATATGTTCGATAAAATCTCTACCGTTTTTGCATTTTTTCAAGGAATCCAATAAGTCTTTGCGCAACATATCGCGGTAATGTTTGACACATAATTCGAACAGGTCGTGCTTGCTGCCGAATGCTTGATAAAAGCTACTTCTCGAAATACCCATAGCAGTCAGTAATCCTTGCAATGAAGCGGCTTCATAGCCCATTTTCCAAAAATAGCGCATCGCTGCGTCGATGGCTTGTTCGATTTCGAATTCTCTTGGTCTTCCTATTGCCATGGTTTGTTTAATTCAGTTTAGAACGGCGTGTTTGTATATGCTTCGATATCGGCACGTAAACATTCGATACCTTTCACACTTCAAATTTCGGCAGTGCTTAAGGAGGAGCCGGTGTGATCTACGATGGGTAGAATTATAAGACGAAATCATCAGTCCAACTGGGTCGCGGTGATACAAATTAAGGCGGCTAATGCAAATATTTTTCAGCTCCGAAGCTAATGATACCGAAGTCGGTAAAAAAAATTGTAAGATTTTTTGGGGCGTTCCGACTCATGGTTTAAAGTGTAGCGTCAAACTTTAGAAGAGAAGCTTTTAAATACCGACAAATTAGAAGCATAAAAATTTTGGTAATCGCAAAATAATTCAATTTAAATCCTACAGATAAAATCATGAATAATACGGTCATAACCGATTCGATAAAAAACTACTACGGCAAAGTACTCAACTCGAGCCAGGATTTGAAAACCAGCGCCTGTTGCACGGCCGATGCCTTTCCAAAGCATTTGCGCGCTTTACTCAAGGATGTCCATCCCGAAGTCGTCGAGCGCTTTTACGGCTGCGGTTCGCCGCTGCCGCCGGCGCTCGAAGGCCGCACGGTCTTGGATTTGGGTTGCGGGACAGGGCGCGACTGTTATTTGTTGTCCCGGCTGGTCGGCGAGAACGGGCGGGTCATCGGCGTCGATATGACCGATGAACAGCTCGATATCGCGCGTACCTATCGCGATTGGCATGCCGAACGTTACGGTTATGCGCGTTCGAATGTCGAGTTCAGACAGGGTTATATCGAGGATTTGACCTCGCTCGGTATCGCCGACAATTCGATCGACGTGGTCGTGTCGAATTGCGTCGTCAACTTGTCGCCGGACAAGCGGCGCGTGCTGTCGGAAATTTTCCGAGTACTCAAACCCGGCGGCGAATTGTATTTTTCCGATGTCTACGCCGACCGGCGCATCCCCGAAGCGCTCAAGCTGGAACCGGTATTGCTCGGCGAGTGTTTGGCCGGGGCGTTTTATTGGGAGGATTTTCGCCGTGCCTTGCAGGATCTCGGTTGTCCCGATGTGCGTATAGTCAGCGAAAGCCCGATCGATATCGATGATGACGAGGTGCATGCCAAAATCGGCATGATCGGGTTTCGTTCGGTCACGATACGGGCATTCAAACTGGCGCTCGAAGACCGCTGCGAGGATTTCGGGCAAGTCGCGACCTATCGGGGCACGATCGCAAGTCACCCGCACTTTTTCGATCTCGACGATCATCACCATTTCGAAACCGGAAGGCCGTTGCGCGTGTGCGGCAACACTGCCTACATGCTCGACGGCAGCCGCTACGGCCGTCATTTCGAGCTCTTGGGCGACAAAAGCGTGCATTTCGGTCTGTTCGACTGCGCGCCGCCGAACAGCAGCGCGAATCTAACTTCCGGCGCGGCGTGTTGCTGATGACCGCACGCGGTGCGATTGCCTTATTCGTCAAAACACCAGGGCTTTCGCCGATCAAAACTCGCTTGGCGGTCAAACTGGGAACCGACAGGGCCGAGCAATTTCATTGGCAGGCGGCTCGGTCAACGGTTGCCGTCATCAAGCAGGCGGAACAATCATGCGAGCTTCAAGGCTATTATGCCGTGGCCGAAGAAATCGCGGCGACGAACGGAATTTGGCGGGGCATGCCGTGTCTCTGGCAAGGCGAGGGCGGTTTGGGCGAGCGTATGCGTTATGTTTATGAGCATTTAATAGAAAATCATGATTTTGTTATGTTAGTCGGGGCCGATATTCCGCAAATGACCGTTACCGATTTGCAGCAAGCTTCAAGTTGGCTTGAGCACGAAGAGCAAGCTCGGTTTGCGTGCGGGCCGAGTCTCGACGGCGGCTTTTGGCTGTTCGGCGGCAATTGTTCACTGCTGGGGCCTTGGTGGACCGATGTCGAATATAGCACCGCCGATACCGGCGCGCAGTTTTTCAATGCCGTCAAACAATGGGGCGAGGTGCAAACGCTACGAGTGCTGCAAGATGTTGACGAATCGTCCGATTTACTTGTCTTACATAAAGCACTGCAAGCACTGGCTTCGCCGGTACAGGAACAGGTTCAACTGATGCGTTTTTTGTATGGGTTGACGCCTGAGTTGACGACACTCGATGAGGGGCCTTATGTATAACAGCAAGCCGTTATTGCTCAAAAGCGAATTCCCTGCTCTGCGCAGAGCGCAGTTGACGACGCTGCAGATGAACCTGGGCTATCTCTGTAATCTGAGCTGCGTCCACTGTCATGTCAACGCGGGGCCGAAGCGTACCGAACTGATGACGCGCGAAGTCATGGCAAATGCGTTTAAATTCGCCGAAAAACAAAGCATACAGATCTTGGACTTGACCGGCGGATCGCCGGAAATGAACCCGGATTTTCGCTGGCTGGTCGAGACCGCGAGGCGGCGAGGTCTGCACGTCATCGACCGCTGCAATCCGACCATTTTGGTCGAGCCGGGTTACGAATGGGCCGCCGAATTCCTGGCCGAACAGCAGGTCGAAATTATCGCGTCCTTGCCTTGCTATATCGGCGATAACGTCGATGCGCAGCGCGGCAAAGGAGTGTTTTCGTCCTCGATTGCCGCGCTCAAGCGACTCAATGAACTCGGTTACGGACGCCCGGACAGCGGCTTGGAGCTGAATTTGGTATTTAACCCTCAGGGCCCGGTGCTCCCGCCGCCGCAGCAAGCGCTCGAACAACAATACCGGGACCATTTGGGCAGCGAATTCGGTATTGTATTCAACCGCTTATTGGCCATTACCAACATGCCGATACAACGTTTCGGTGCGGTACTGATGGCGGGCGGAAAGCATGAAACCGATAGCCGACAAGTCTTTGACGACTATCTGCGATTGCTCAAGGACGCCTATCGACCGGAAAACCTGAGCAAGGTCATGTGCAAAAGCTTGTTGAGCATCGATTGGCAAGGTTTCGTCTATGACTGCGATTTCAATCAAATGTTGGATTTGCCGCTGGGCGGCAAAAATCCGGTTCATATCGGCGATTTGTTGTCTGAAGACCTGGATTCGGCGCCGATTCAAGTGGCCGATCATTGTTTCGGCTGCACCGCAGGCCAAGGTTCGAGTTGTGGCGGTGCGCTCTAACCCAAGCGGTAAATGTCTTGTCGGCGATATCAAACGTTTCGGCTATACCTTTCACACTTCAAATTTCGGCAGTGCTTCAGGAGGGGCCGGCATAGAGCCTGCATGGATGTAATTTACCCAACACCTAAATTCCATAGCCCATTGGNNTCTTGGATAATTTAGGTGCTGGGCCTTTGACGGTCACCCCGGCGCCGACTTTTGATCTACGATGGGTAAAAAACGCGGTCGAGTGCATGATCCAGGCTCCATTTGCCTGCACCGCCGAACAAGAGCGGCAGGAACATCAGTAGATACAGCAGCGGCAGCTTGTAATTTCCGAAACCTTTATTGCTGATGCTATAACCTTGCCAGAGCTCCGATAAAGTATTCCATTCGGCGGGCCAGTGAACGGTGTTGATCGCCACGACTGTCAATATCATCAACGAAAGCGAAAAAAAGCGAGTCGCAAATCCTAATATCAGCGCGATCGCGCCGATAATTTCAAACCATGTTCCCATGAACCAGAGGAGATCATTGGATAATAAGTCGAATGGAAAAGGAAATTTTAGATTGTCGAACCAGTTTTCGCCTTGGTATTTCATCACTCCGGCTTCCCAAAATTCGTAGGCGAGGATCAGGCGCAACAAAAAGGGCGGCAAACCGTCCGCATTGCGATTTAGAAAATCGGTCGATTTTAGATGAACTCCTGCGAGTTTACCAAACATAACTCCGCATATTCCATGTGTGCCGAGTTGGGTCAAATCGGCTTCGGTTTGACCTAGGCTTTCATTTTTCATTAGTCACTCCAACTATAATTTGTTGATGCTTAAGATCTTCAATGATGTTGCGGCAATGGTTCAGAAATGGGGTGTGGTCGTCGATCTGCATTTCAATCGCCAATTGAAGAGCGGCTTGTTCGCCGGTCCGAAAGTTATCCTGGAACAATTCGATTAGCCTAGCCGATGCAGGGCTCAATTCGATAAACTGAACGCGGTAATTCTTATCGCGGAGACCAGCCAAATAAACCGGCCGTTCTTTGACTCTATGCAATCTTTTTCGCCATCTTTTCCAGCCTGACCAATCGGCGTTTGTAGGGTTAATTCTATGAACCGGATACGCGTAGCGAAGTAAGTGTAAAACCGGATTCAGCAACGGAATACCCGTCATCAAGTCGAGATTGGTTTGTAAACGGCTGCAGACCGGCCCGTCATCGGACGTTTCCAGCACCAATTCCATCCATTCGAAATGCGCCAGGTTTTTCATGAAGTCCGGTATCGAAGGCATCGGGGTTTCGTTGATCAAATAATCGATGAATTCGTCGGGAATCTCGCGGTAAAGCGGAGTTTTGCACCGGTGATTCTTGATGAAAGAGCGAACCAGGTTATGCCAGTCGGCTTCATCGAGCAACTGGCGGAAAATCGGAAAACAAAGGTGCAAGCTGCCTTCAATCTTATTGAACAACAAACGAGCGTAAACGCCTATTCGGGGCGGAAGATTGGGCGGCATGGCTTCGTTTTTTAGCGGATCCCTTAAATAATCGGTGAATTGACGTTGATAAGCCGAGATATCGGGATTGTGACTCGAACGGGTGCTCTGAACATGTTGCTTCATCGTTGTCTCCTAAGCGCTTTGTTTGATGTAACGGCTTCGCCACTTGTCTTGCAGCGACTCGATTTGCCGTACTTCGACGAGCAATTCAGCCAATGGCGGAATGTTGAAATCCCGCTCCAACAGCGTCGGAAACAAACCGAAGCGATCGTAAGCGATATCCAATAGTTCCCACACCGGATCGATCACCGGCTGACCGTGCGAATCGATGATCAAATCGGGACCGTCGCGGTCATGTCCCGCGACATGGCCATACACGATTCGCTCTCCGGGCAGACTCAATAAAAAATCGACCGGATCGTAACCGTGATTGACGCTGTTGACATAGATATTGTTGACGTCCAGATGCAGCCAGCAGTCCGCTTCTTCGACGACGGCGCGAATGAAGGTCGATTCGTCCATTTCGGACAGCGGCGATGCGGCGTAATATGACGCGTTCTCGATCGCGATGCGGTGTTCGAGAACATCCTGCACCTGCCGGATACGAGCTGCGGTGTAATGGACGGCCTGTTCGGTAAACGGAATCGGAAACAGGTCGTACAAATGGCCGTTATTGGCACAATAGCTCAGGTGTTCGGTGTAAAGCTTGATTTGATGATCGAGCAAAAATTGTTTGATACGCTGTAAGAAATCGAAATCCAACGGATCGGGCCCGCCGATAGAGAGCGACAGGCCGTGCGCGACGAAAGGGTAGCGTTCGGTAAACCAGCGGAAATCGCGGGCCCGTTTGCCGCCCAGATCGAGCCAGTTTTCCGGTGAAATTTCAAAAAAATCGATAGAGGGAGGAACACCGTCCATCAGCGGAAGCATGAGCTCCCGCCGAAGGCCCAGTCCGGCCCCGTCGAGCTGAAGTCTCTTCATGACGGGAGCCTCCGTTTTATTCTTCGCCGGATTTCGGCATACTGCCGCTGCAACCGCCTTCCTTCGTTTTATCGCCGCACTTGCCTTCGCCGCATTTACCTTCCTTGCTTTTACCCATCGCGGCCCCGCTACAGCCGCCTTCTTTCATTTTATCGCCGCATTTGCCGTCGCTGCATTTACCTTCGCCGGATTTATCTCCGGCCTGGGCCAATTGCGTCGAAGCGGTCACTTTTTGCAGCGCGAAAGGGTTTTCGGACGCTTGCGCCAGTGGCGATGCCAACAGAGAAATTGCGACCGCGCTGCCAAATGAAGAAATCAGTTTGCTTTTGTTCATGATGTTAATTTCCTAAAAATAGAATGAAAAATGCGGACCGGAACAAGGGGTACCGGTCCGTAGTCAGCGGAATCACCACCACGGCAACCGCTGACATGTGTTTAGTCGAGAGAGATCGAAAACCCTTACAAGAAAACTTAAAAAAGATGATCGACCAATGCTGGACGGATAGATGGTGAGGGAATAAGGCGCCGTGGTATGGGTAGTCATGCGTGGCAGGCGAACTGAATATTGCCGGTCAAGTGCGAACGAAAATCGTCTCGATAACGATCCTGCGAGTGAAAAAAAATCGGTCACAGGCCGATTTGAACGAATCGAAGCTCTGATAATATCAACCGGTGAGCGCTTTCTTCTTGAAGATCTGAACAGCGTATAAGATAGTCCGTACGATCCAGTGTGACGATGTTAGAATGACGACCCGGTTTGAAGGCCTGCCGCTAGCGGCAGGCTGCGCCCATCATGGTTGAAAAAGCCGGTTCATTTTTGGCTACTCACTTAACGCGGGACAGATTAAGGTTAATGCGTTCGTGGTGAGCCCTTCGGCTGCGCTCAGGGCGAACGGTTAATCCTTAGTGCTTTTGTCCCGCCTTAAGTCACCGCCATTAAGTTAAGCCGTTCGTGGTGAGCCTGTCGAACCATGGACGGCTTAACTTATCGACCCAGGATTTTTCCATTCACCCTTCGACAGGCTCAGGGCGAACGGAAAAATCCTTAACTTAATGGCAGTGCCGCCTTAAGTGGGAAACCTCATTTTTGACAGTCCGTTAAAAAACCGGCAATTCGGTGAGATAGCATTTTTTGTGCGTGCCGGAAATAGTGAACGGCATTCGACCGACATCGAGTGATTAAGAAAAATAACGATCTAATGGATAGTATTAAAACCAGCGACAGCACGACCCTTTCCAACTTCATCTGGAAAATAGCCGACGACCTGTGGGGCGACTTCAAACACACCGACTTTGCCCGCATCATCATTCCCTTACTGCTGCTGCGCCGCCTCGAATGCGTGCTGGAGCCGACCAAGGACGTCGTGCTCAAAGAATACGACAACGAAAAAGACTCCGGTATCGATCTGGATCTGATCCTGCCGTCCTTCTCCGGCTTGCCGTTTTACAACATCAGCCGGTACACGCTGGATACTCTCGGCGGGACGAACACCCGCGCCAATCTGGAAGACTACATCAGTAAGTTCAGCGCCAATGTGCGCGTGATCTTTGAAGAATTCGGCTTCATCAACACGATACACGAACTGGACAAAGCCCGCCTGCTGTACCGCATGACGCGTCAGTTCGCGGCTATCGACCTGCATCCGGAAATGGTCTCCGACCGGGTGATGTCCAATGCCTATGAAGACCTGATCCGGCAGTTTGCCGCCAGCATCAACGAAAAGGCCGGGGAATTCATGACCCCGAAAGACGTCGTGCGCCTGGCCACCAAACTGGTACTGGTTCCGGACGAAGCCGTGTTCTCGGAAAAAGGCGTCATTCGCACCGTGTACGACCCGGCCTGCGGCCTGCTTGGCTTCATCAGCGATGCCGTCGACCAGATCAAGCAACTGGGCTCCACCGCCACCATCGTGCCTTACGGCCAGGAACTGGACCCGAAAACCCACGCGATGGCGCTGACCGCGATGCTGATTCGCGGCTACAAGTCCGAAAACATCGCCCAAGGCAGCACGCTATCCAACGACCGGCACCGCGACAAACGCTTCCACTACGGTTTGGCCAATCCGCCGTTCGGCATCAAATGGGACAAAGACAAGGACGCCGTCGAGAAAGAACACAAGGAACTGGGCTATGCCGGACGTTTCGGCCCGGGCCTGCCGCGCGTCAGCGACGGTTCGATGCTGTTTTTGCTGAATTTGGTCGGCAAGATGGAGCGTCCGGAACACGGCGGCGGCCGGGTCGGCATCGTGCTGTCCGGATCGCCGCTGTTTACCGGAGACGCCGGTTCCGGCGAGAGCGAAATACGCCGCTGGTTGCTGGAGCAGGATCTGGTCGAAGCCATCGTCGCGCTGCCGACCGATATGTTCTTCAACACCGGCATCGGCACCTATGTGTGGATTCTCTCCAACCACAAAGAACAACAACGCAAAGGCAAGGTGCAGTTGATCAATCTGAGCGATACCTGGACCGCGATGCGCAAATCCGAAGGCACCAAGCGTCGTTATCTGAGCGACGAACAGATCGACGAGGTCGTGCGCGAATACGAGGCCTTCTCGGAAACCGAACGCAGCAAAATCTTCAATACCACCGACTTCGCCTACCGCAAGGTCGCGATCAAGCGTCCGCTCAAAGCCAAGCTGGTAATCAGCAAGGAAAGAATCAAAACCCTGTTCGAGCAAAAGGCCTTCGAAAAACTCGACGAAGCCCAGCAAAGCGCCTGGATCGATTTCTTCAGGGACAATCTCGGCGACAAGGAATATCGATGGGCTTTCGAGATCGTCAACGCCAAAAACAAAATCGAAGGCTTCGGTAAAACAAGCAAGGCGCTCGCCAATGCCTTCATCGCCGCCTTTATCGAGCGCGACGAAACCGCCGAGCCGGTGCTGGACGACAAAGGCCGAGTCATTCCCGACACCTCGCTCAACGACAGCGAAAGCATTCCCTTCGGCACGCCGGTGGAAGACTATTTCAAATCCGAAGTGCTGCCGCATGTGCCCGATGCCTTCATCGACTACGGCGTCCGCGACGCCAAAGACGGCGAAGTCGGTATCGTCGGCTACGAAATCAACTTCAACCGCTACTTCTATCAATACGTGCCGCCCAGGCCGTTGCATGAGATCGATGCGGATTTGAAGGCTTGCGAGGCTAGGATTCAGGCGTTGTTGGATGAGGTGGCGGAGTGATGAAGGCTTATCCTGAATATAAAGATACAAATTTACCTTGGCTCGGAAAGATACCAAGTCACTGGCAGATACTTCCGAGTAGAGCAATTGTTACGAATAAGACTGAAAAGAATGAGGGTGCTGAAATTCAGCAGTATTTGTCTCTTATGGCCAATGTGGGAGTAATTCGGTATGAGGACAAGGGGGATGTGGGGAATAAGAAGCCAGATGAATTGTCGAAATGCAAGGTTGTTAAAAAAGGGAACTTAGTTATCAATAGTATGAACTACGCTATCGGTTCATACGGGATGTCTCCTTATGATGGTGTATGCAGCTCCGTATACATTGTGCTTGAGCCGAAAGAGAGCGTAGTTGAACGGCGTTTTGCATTGCGTCTTTTTGAAAACAGGCCATTGCAGAAGCATTTAGCATTACTCGGCAATGGTATTTTGGAGCACAGAGCTGCAATTAAATGGGATGATATAAAGCCCCAGCATGTTCCTATTCCTCCTCTAGAAGAGCAGCGCGCTATCCTCGGATTTCTCGACCGAGAAACCGCCCGCATCGACAATCTGATAGCCGAAAAGCAAAACTTTATCAAGCTGCTGAAAGAAAAGCGCCAAGCGCTGATCAGTCACGTCGTCACCAAAGGCCTGAATCCCAACGTCAAAATGAAGGATTCCGGCATCGAGTGGATAGGTGAAGTCCCGGAGCATTGGGAAGTCAAAAAAATCAAATATCTTTCAAGTAATTTTATGTATGGAACATCTGTTGACTGTAATTTAACAGACGATGGTTACCCTGTCTTGAGAATTCCTAATATCGATGGGGTAACTGTAAATTTTAATGACTTGAAATATACCAGCTTGGACAAAGATGAAGCCATTCGATACTTAGTTGCGGAAGGTGACGTTTTAGTCATCAGAACTAATGGTAATCCTGCAATTGTAGGCCAAAGCGCTTTGTTCAGTTCTCAGGAAGAATTTTTGTTTGCATCTTATTTGATTAAATTGACGCCTAATAGAAAAATAAACTCGAAATTTTTCATTCAGGCGATGAACTCTCTTACAATTAGACAAGCGTTAACCTTTCAATCCAGAACTTCCGTTGGAAATTACAATCTTAATATTCCATCGCTTTCTAATACATACATGGCAGTTCCTAGTATTGAGGAGCAAATACAGATTGCCAATTACTTGGATGTAGTCAAAAAAAAATATGATTCAATAATTTCCGAAACTACTCAGTCATTGAATTTTTTGGCGGAACACCGCACAGCCCTAATCAGCGCCGCCGTGACCGGCAAAATCGACGTGCGCCATAATAACCGTTGCCCGCCAAACCGTTCGTGCTGAGCTTGTCGAAGCATGAACGGTTTGGCGCGGGGTGGGCGCCGGATTTTCCCGTCCCTCCTTCGACAAGCTCAGGACGAACGGGAAAATCCTTCGACAGGGCTCTCCTGAGCGTAGCCGAAGGGCTCAGGACGAACGGGAAAATCCTTCGACAAGGCTCTCCTGAGCGTAGCCGAAGGGCTCAGGATGAACGTGAAAATCCTTGTACCCCCAGAGAACAACGAATAACAAGGAGGCAAAATGTTTTGGGTTTATATTCTTCGCTGCGCCGATGGCAGTTACTACACGGGCCATACCGATGATCTTGAAAGGCGAATGGCGCAACATCAGGCAGGCGAATGTTGCGGATATACCGCTTCACGTCTTCCCGTGCAGTGCATCTGGTCTCAGGAAACCAATACCCGAGAAGAAGCGTTAGCGGCAGAGCGCCAAATAAAAGGTTGGAGTCGAAAAAAGAAAGAAGCCATGATGCGCGGTGATTGGGATGAGGTTAGCCGCCTTGCGCGGAGTAAATCCGCTCATCCTTCGACAGG
>NPIE01029584.1_pt2 | contig 11390 bp, 6 predicted proteins | sample 8637661 | NCBI WGS metagenome assembly NPIE01 (sample SAMN07420842, study PRJNA396082) | bioreactor metagenome | isolation source: sample BA12 brine-fed electro-methanogenic bioreactor BA | place: Japan: Kochi | collected 2016-12-09 | reverse complement strand
ATCCGGTATCCGGCATCCGGCATCCGTTATCCAGCCATCTACCGCTCACTGACCACATAAAACCTGACCACAGCGCTTTCGCCATGTTCATCCACCACCGTTACCAGGTGTTCTCCCCGTTCGGGATGGATTCCCATCTGGTGATGATAGGTGGTTTTTCCGATATAGTGGTCATCAAGATGCCAGAAAACTGTTGTTTCCGGGCTGCGATGGGCAAGTTCCAGCACAGCCTCCCCGATGGTACCATCCAATTCTACCGGAACGTATATCCTGGAACCCCAGTCGGGATAAATAAAACTGAGGCTTCTCCGTTCATCGCTTCCATCGCATAATGGCAGAAATGGCGGTAGTTCACGATAAGTGGCATGGCTGCTTTTGTAATACCATTCCATGGCCGGGGGAAGCACAAACCACTTTTTGTGTATCATGTCATTAACATCCATGCAGCGGTCACTTACCTGGTATTGCTCATCAGGCGTAAGATGCACAATGGTATGAAACGGGCAGGATGGAGCATTTAATCCCCGTATGGGAACCCAGATGCTGTCGGTAAATTCACAATTCGGGCCTGCCCGGTATCCGCTGTGACGGCAAACAGCCACCTTTGTCATTTCATCGAAGGGCTGGTCGAACCAGTCGGAAGGCGGCAAGAGGTCGAATAATTCAAACATGAGAGGCGCAGCAGCATTCAAACCTGTTAGTCCAGGCCTGCCTTCGCCATCGGCATTGCCCGCCCATACCGCCACCACATATCCCGGGTCCGTGCCCACCGCCCAGGCATCCCTGAAACCAAAGCTTGTTCCGGTCTTCCAGGCAATCCTTCTTCCCGAGGAGAATTTATCCCAGTTGGCTAGTGCCTCAGGCCTGCCGACCTCTTCCATTGCCTTATATGTCAGCCAGATGGAAGAGGCACTTATCCTTCGATCCTCCTGGAGTTCAGCTCCTTTATGCTCGAAACAAGTTATTTCCGGGGGCCGGATGTCTGTCGGATCATAGCGTCCACTGTATCCGTAGAAATGATTGAGTGTCCGCGACATCCCCCCATACACTCCTGCCAGGTCCCACAAACAGGTTTCGGCCCCGCCGAGAATAAGCGAAAGACCGTAGGTTCCCGGTGACCGGGTCAGTGTTGTCATGCCCATGTCCTGCAAAAACATATGAAAACGATTCACGCAATACTCCCGGAGCATGTTCACCGCCGGAACATTCAGAGACCGTGAAAGGGCTTCGGAAGCAGGAACAGCCCCATCGTAGGTCCCACTGAAATTTTTAGGTGAAAAACCGGTCATTCGTGTGGGAATATCCGGTACCAGCATGCCGGGCAATATCAATCCATCCTCCAGCATGGCAGCATATAAAAGTGGCTTCAATACTCTCCCGCTACTCCGGGGGGCCGTGATCACATCCACCATTTCCCCGTGCTCTCCTCCACCCAGGCTTGTATTGCCAACATAGGCCAGCACCTCCCCTGTCTCAACTTCAAGTATCAGTGCAGCTGAATTATGTATTTCATTTTCTTTCAACTTTTTAACATGCTTGTCAAGCAATGCCTGAGCCTGTATCTGCAAGCGGCTGTCGAGACTGGTCTGAAGGCGTTCGCCCTTATGACCGGCCTGCAATGCCGCAAGCAAATGAGGGGCATTCTGCGGCAAAGGGCGGGGCTGTTTCGGCAAAGGTTCCTGGCAGGAAAGCGACCATGTAAGGGTATCCATCACCCCATTTTGCAATAACCTGTCGAGCAATTTGTTCCGTTTTTCCTCCAATTGTTCTCTGTTCCTGCCGGGATGGATCAGTGAAGGTGCATTGGGCAGTACCGCCAGTGTGGCTGCATCGGCCCAGGTCAGCTCAGAGGGATGGCATCCGAAATACCGCCAGGATGCTGCATCCAGCCCAACGACATTACCCCCGAATGGGGCATTGGACAGGTACATGGAAAGGATCTCATCCTTGGAATGCATACTTTCCAGGCGCAGGGCCAGCAAAACTTCTACCAGCTTTTCACCATAAGTCCGCTCTTTGCCCTTGCGCATCAGCCTGATCACCTGCATACTCAGGGTGCTGCCTCCGCTTACAATGTGCCCTTCCCTGAGATTTAAATACACAGCCCTGAGCAATGCCCCGGCATCCACCCCGGGGTGATGATAGAAGTTTTTATCCTCGAAGAGGATGATGCAGGTTTTCAGCCTCTGCGGGATACTGTCGGGCGGTGGGAAACGCCATTGCCCGTCGTCGGCGATCAAAGCTCCCAGCAGCCTGCCGTTCCGGTCTTCCACCACTGTGGAACAGGGATCATCGAAGCCCGGTGGTCGGAGCAGAAAGAAGAACAGCAGGGGGATCAATACCGGCCAGATCCACCAGAATCGTTTGATCAGTCTTATGTACCGGCCGGTTCCCATATTTATTCAGCTTTGACGACTTCAACCCATCTCCCTGAACGCCGTGCATACACATCATCCCTGTACATGGCCTCACATTGCGGCCCTGGCATGTAATAGCGTCCGGCATAGGCCGCGTTCAGCAGGATACGGTATACCACCACATCAGGACGGTATAACCCAAAGTAGGTGATCACCCTGTCATCGCGAATATCCCGGTATTCATAAGGACTTTCCGTCAGCACATCCGGAGCATCATTTATGCGCTTATTGATGATCTCCCAGCCCGACGGGAATACTTGTGTCAGGGCGAGGTCGCGGTACCTGGCGAACATGGGTGTAGTGCTAAGCCTCACTGTGGCAATGAAATCCGTTCCCTGTTCGATGCTCGACGGATCGATCACATTGCCTTGCATATCCCGGTAGCTGACACTCATTTTCAGGTTGTGGTCAATATCTTCCAGGCTGTCGGTCAAGGGAGTCCCCTCCAGGGAAATACTGACAAATAAGTCTTTATCATCCTCATTTTCAACATTTACCAGCAGGCTCATATCATCTCCGACTTCCAATGCCTGTCGGCTGATATTATGATGGGTATTCACCTCATCCTCTTCTCTTCCTGTGGAATATTTGAAGATCATTCCCGGAGTGGCCGGTGGATTTTTCCCATAATATTCCGACATTGCCATCAGGCAGAATGCCGTGCTTTGGGTGCTTAGCCAGTACCTGTTGTTCAGGGTTTGTGAGATCTCCTGTGCAAGCACAAATGCCTGTTCATCATCCCCAAGGCGCAGCAGGCTTTGCAATATCAGGGCTTTATCCCTGCTGGCGGAACCATAGGTGAAGTCAAAAGGAGAATATTTGGTCAGGCTCTGATCACTGCGACCTGCAATTTGTTCCGCAGCTTCCGGCTGACCGGCAAGCAGGTAAGCAGATACCAGCATCCATTTTCCCGAATTGCAGAGCAGGTGGTCTTCCCTGAGACGGTTCATGGCCCTGAGATCGGGATAACCTGCCAGGGCGAGCGTGTACAGGCGATAAGCCTGGTTTGCACCGTATGCGCTGTAACCGGCATCATCCGAGATCCAGTTCCGCACCCTTTCCTGCTGGTACGACAACCATTTGGATTTTAGTCCTACCGGCAGTGCATAGCCCTGTTTTTCAGCCTCCAGCATAAAATGCCCGGCATAGGAAGTTACCCAGTCGTTACCGTGTCCTCCCGGCCACAACGACATGCTTCCGGAGGATTGCTGAAAGCGGATAAGTTTATTCAGGGCTGACCTGACATGGGCAGTGATCCTGCGATCCATGGATTCGGAAGTTTCAACAAGCCCGGTAAGGTACAACTGCGGGAAAGCGCCGGAAATGGTCTGTTCCAAGCAGCCATGCGGGTAGTTGACCAGGTAGTTCAGCCGGCGGCCCAGGTCGATAGGCAACACAGAAGATACCTCGAGGCTGGCTGAATTCGTTCCGGCCATGCCCGGTAGTCCATATTCCTGGCTGAATGTTTCTCCGGGAGCCAGTTTTTTATGAAATACCTGTTTCACGGGAGGATTCGGGTTGCGTACGGCGATCTCCACCTCGCAAGTGGCGGTGTGTTCACCGCTCTCGGCAATGACTTTCAGTTTTCCAAATCCAATATCCCGAACAGTACTGAGATCGAAATAAGCGACCTTGTCGCCGACCTCTTCATAATGAAGTGTTTTGGCAGACTTATCCATTGAGAACATTTCATTTGTTTCGACGCTGATCTTCACATCCCTGATCCCTTCTTCCATAGCAAATACGGTTACCGGGAGTGAAATGCGTTCATCCGGCCCCACGACACGTGGCATTGTTGCCAGGATCATCAGGGGTTTCTTCACCGGACAGGTCTTTTCTGCAGAACCATAGGCCATGTAGCCGGCGGCAACGAGCATTGTTCTGACAGAGCCAACATAATTTGGCATGACAAATGAATGTTCCGCATCCTCTCCTTTCCCGAGGCTGAAGGGCCCGAGGAACTTCACCACAGGTTTAAAACGGTTCGGTTTGATCTCTTCCTTCTCAAGCATTTCACCACCACCGCCAATGCCAAATACTTTTTCGAGTTTCCCGCCATAGGCCCCCATCACATAGGAATACAGGTCCCAGGTCTTCACGCCCAGTGCTTCCCTGGCAAAGAAATGTTTCCAGGGATCAGGGGTACGGAAGCGTGTAAGGTCGAGCAAACCTTCATCCACCATGGCAATGGTGTAGGTCATCGGCATCCCGTTCTTCTCATATACCTTAATATTAACCTTCCCTTCCGGTTCCAGTTCATCCTCCATTTCGAGCACCGGGGTGATCCTGGAATCCGGATCCTCGACCATGATCGGGATGCTGCCGTAAAGCCGTATGGGAGCATCGTTCTTTGTCTGGTTATGGGGCTGCACCAGGCTAATGCTGGCATAGACATTCGGAGCCATTTCCGGGGTGATATCGAAGGTAAACTCAGAGCGTTCCTCCCCTGTGCTAACCCACTCCGCATCGATGATATCAGAACCTGATTCTATGCTGACCAGGGCCCTCCCGATACCGGATGAGGGAAAACTCAGGGTCGCTTTTTCCCCTACCCTGTATTTTTGTTTATCGGAGCTGAAGGTCAGCAGCGAGGCAGCACCCGGGAATTCCCGCTTGCCCTGTCCAACCCATCCGGGCCAATCGACATAAAATGTTTTGCCACAGGCGGCTCCACCTTTTTCATCCCACACACGGACAAAATACCTTCCCCATTCAGGATACTCTATATTGAAATTGAATGAAGCTTTGCCATTGGTACCACTGCTGATCGTCGCTTCAGCCACCGGTTCTGCATACTCGGAGCCAAAATACGTAGCCATATCATTGTCGCTCGCATTCCACCACCATCTCCAGGAAACTTTGTAAACGGCAGCTTTCAGATTTTTTACCGGTACCGGATCGCCCTGGGCATTTACGGTGACGATCTGAACGCTATGCATGCTGTCGGTAACCAGGGTCCCCCTGCGGTCCGCTTCAGGGAGCTTCAGACCGACAAAGCGGCGGAAGGGAGCATAATCCATGCTGAAGAAGTCGGAACTGAAATCACCGCCTTCCTCAAAAGCCCTTACGCTGAAGGATGCCCTCAGCATGCCGGGGGCATAGGAAATAATATCGGGGGTGTATGAAATTTCGGCTTTTCCCTTTTCATCCACTTTCTGATCGAAAATGACCTCTTCATCCGGATAAAACCTTCTGGAAGGATCATAGAAAGTATATCCCGGAAATTCTTCAAATCCGCGCCTGCTGGTATGCAAACTGACTTCCACCCGTGTTTTCAGGTTTCGTGCAGGAGCACCGTGGAGCCATTTCACCGCCAGTTTACCCTTTGCTTCCATCCCTCCTTCCAGGGGGCCATCGCCCATATCCAGGTCAATCTTCAAGCGGTTGGGTTTAACGGTTTCTATCCTGAGGGATTTGTAAAAGCTTGCACCTCCGACCTTTACCATAGCCTGCCAGCTCCCGGTAGGTGCTTCCGGATCGGTCACTACGGGAAAACTATAAATACGCTGGCCACTGCCGGTTTTCACCATTCTCCTGACCAGCTGGCCTCGCGGATCACGCAATTCAAAGTGGATAGGATGATCATCCGGCAAGCGGTTTTCACGATCATCAAGCATAAAATTCAGGAAGAGGGTATCGCCCGGCCTCCACACTCCACGGTCGCCGTAAATGAAGCCCCTGAGTCCGTCCTGCACGGTTTTTCCGCTCACATCGAAATTACTGACCGACAGCGCACTGCCTTCATCAATACGGAGGTAACCCTTCTGGCGGTCTTTGGTAGCCAGCAATACAAAAGGGGTTCCTTCCAGCCTGATCCTGGCAAGGCCATAAGCTCCGCTTGTTCCTGAACCGATCTCCTGCATCTGGTAATTGAACACCTGAAGGGAGGCCCCGGAAAAGGGATCCGTGCTTACCAGGTCAGAAACGGCCACCAGGAGGTCTCCGCCGGAACCCTGCTTTGCGATCAGCCCGATATCCGAAGCCAGGATATTGGTACTGATAAATCGTGAACCGGTATAATAGGAATTATGGCATGGATTGTCCCTTTCACGCCAGGTGTAATCCTCGGGCCAGTATCCATAATAGTAGTAACTCGGATCGTCCCAGTATCTTGACTCCTCATCATTGGAATAATAAGCTCTGCTTTCAGGATCATCTTCATGTCCGGGGCATTCATAGGCTGAGTAGCCTTTGTAAAATGTGAACTCTATATTGTAGATCGCACCCGGATCCGGTTCCATTAGTTCGCTGAGATCCAGGGAGAAGAAATTCCAGGTGTTCATATCCAGGCCACTGGAAGCCAGGTCGACCGTATGCCTCAACTCAGGACGTCCCACTCTTTTCAACTGGTAATCATTGTCCATTTTATTTACCTGCAGGAATTGCATGATATTGTTCTCAAAGATTTTAACCACCCTGATATCCACGGCATTCAGGCCTACAGCCTTAAACGGCAGCACCAGGCCTTCCGAAGAAGGGATGATCACACCTTCATTTACCAGGTTCAGCTGTGGTTTCAGCATGGAAAAGTTGAGCTTGCGGACGATCTCCTTGTCGAGCCTTGCTTCGCTAACACTTTTTATACCTGGTGCTATCCGCAGTTCTGCAGGGCCCTGCCGGATATCGTCTGAAAAGACAATGACCTGGTTTCCGTCGATGGAAAACCGGAGATCGTTGTCCCCGTCGATGGTGATCAAGCCGTCGAGCAGCTGCCCGTTTTTCACCTGGTCGGAAAAACTCAGCACCAGTCGCTGGGAGGGCAATTGATGTATTTTGACACCGAGCAGATCGAAATCATCCAGGGAGGGAACGATCACTGTTTCACTCCCCGTATTTTCGATTCCTGCTCCGGAGCCGTCCCATTTCACGTGAATCTCACTTTCTTCAGGAATCCTGGGTATGCTGTCGATGGTAAAAGCATAGGCCCTGCCTCCGCTTCGGGCCTGCCAGTGTACAGGCAGTTCATTCCCCAAGTGATCCACCTCCAGGATCTTTTCGACCCTGTTTTGTTCGATAATGTCGGAAAAATCGAGCAGGCCGGTGAGGGAATAGTATTTCCCCTGCCCGGGATAGGGCCGTAAGTCGTCAAGACTGGGACGGAAATCCATCACCCTGGTCTGGAAGCCAAAATGGAATTCATTGAGCTTGCCCGAAACCTCGAACAATTCCGAAAGCTTCAGCACCGCTTTATATTCCTGGCCCTGCTCCAGTTTTTCTTTTGCCTTAAAACCGATGGAATGATCATTGATCCAGTAGGTTGAACCTTCGGCAGGCGGATCAAGGATGATCAGGTTTTCCTTAAGAGGCTCATAGAAATTACCCGCTTTCGGGTGATTTTCCGCCAGGCGAACGATCACTTCCGCATGGGCAGAAATCACTCCCGACGTATAGGCCGAAACATAGTTTCCAACCTCGGGACTATTCAGTTCTCCGATACTTTTATCCTCTGAATTACAGGCAAAAAGGAAGAAAAAGAGCACGGGTACAGCCATGGACAGGCATCCACGGAGCAGGGATTTCTCATTAAACATAAGGCGCTTTGTTTTGGGGGTTTATATAAAAACGGTTCTGTCTTTGCTGATATTTCTTAATAAATCTTAAAGTTTGAAAACCAGTAAAAAACAGTGTTTTGTTATTCCTTCAGACCCTGGTAAACGATCTCTCCATGACTGATGGTGTAAAGCACCCTCGCATCAGGGACATCATCGATCGGATCTTCCATCAGATCGGTATCCAGGATGAGTATATCGGCATCCTTACCGGGTTCCAGGCTTCCCTTGTGGGCTTCTTCAAAAGCGCTTTTTGCGGCCCAGATCGTCATCGACCTCAGGCTTTCCTCCCTGCTGAGGGCATTTTCCATCTGGAATCCTTCTTCCGGGTATCCCGACAGGTCTTTCCGGGCCACGCTGGCATAAAAGGTATGCAGGGGATAGATCTGCTCAATGGGAAAATCCGTTCCGTTGGGGATCCAGTCATTCAGCGCAAGAAGGCGTTTATATGCATAAGCCCCCTTCATTCTCTTTTCACCGATACGGTCGCCGGCCCAGTACATGTCAGAAGTAGCATGGGTAGCCTGTATGGAAGGGATAATGCTGAAGTCGGCAAACTTATGGAAGTCGTCCTCATGGATGATCTGGGAATGTTCAATCCGCCAACGCCGGTCATTTTTCCCTTTCAGGTATTCTCCATAGAGGTCGAGGACAAAACGATTTCCGGAATCGCCGATGGCATGGGTATTGACCTGGTAGTTAAATTTGAGCGCATTTTCGATCACTTCGCGGTAATAGGCTTCTGGATACATGATCAGGCCATGGTTCCCCGGATCATCTGTATAGGGATCGATCATGCAAGCTCCGCGCGATCCAAGGGCCCCGTCGGCATATAACTTGACTGAATTAACATGCAAGCGGTCTGTTTTATAAATCCCGTCAGCCATAAAATCGGCATAGGTACTGTCCATGGGGGATAGCATGGCATTGATCTTCATTTTGAGGCGACCTGCCTTTTGCAGGCTGTCGATCAGTTGTATTTCATCCACATGCAGGCCGGCATCCATCACCGAAGTAAGTCCGGCGGCGAAACAATCCTCCTGGGCTTTAAACAGTGCCGCCGCCTTGATATCCGAATCCGTTTCGGGAATGACCTCCTTTACCAGTTCAATGGCATTGTCGATCAGGACACCGCTGGGTATACCGTTCTTCAGGATCACTTCCCCGCCAACAACAGAGGTATTGGCAGTTATCCCTGCCCTCCTCAGTGCTTCTCCGTTGGCCAGGGCGGCATGTCCATCGATCCGGATCAATAAAACAGGACGATCAGGAAAGATCTCATCCAGTCCGCTGCGATCCGGAAACGCTTTGTTCTCCCAGTCGTTCTGATCCCATCCACGCCCTTCGATCCATTCTGAGGGGTTGGTTTCGGCATGCTGTTGCACCCGCTCCAGTACCTCGTCCATGGATAAGGTCCCTGTTAGATCGGCCCGTTGCATTTTTCCAAGTCCATAGCTGAGAAAATGGCAATGGGCATCATAAAAACCCGGGTAAACGAACATACCCTTTCCGTCGATCACCTTTAAGGCATCATATTTATCGAGGATCTCCTCTCCCCCGACAGCCAGGATCTTTCCATCGGCCACAGCCAGGCAGGAATATTTCGTGAATGCATTATCTACGGAATATACCCGTGTATTGTGTATTAGTATATCTGCTTTATTTTTCATTGAATTACAAGAGGTTAACAGAATTGCTGACAGCAATCCCAAAAGTATAATTTGTTTTTTCATGGATATGGCACATTTATGAATAAACAAATTTAGTATTTTCGTGTTCTGAAATAAAGCGCAGAGCAATAAAGTTCTCAAAACGGATTTTTTTACTTTTGCGGCCACAAACAAACATGATTATGAATCAGAAGATCCTGAACACCCGTTTTGCTGTACTGACCGGCATCATCCTTGCCGGAGCTTTAATGCGCCTTATCCCCCACTGGCCAAATTTTACGCCAATTGCCGCAATGGCCCTTTTCGGAGGCGCCTTTATGGGTAGAAAGTATCTTGCCTTCATAATTCCCCTGGCAGCCATGTTCATCAGTGACCTGATCATCGGGCTTCACGACAGTATGATCGCCGTTTACATCGCTTTCGCCATCACGGTGAGCATTGGAATTCTTATCGGCCGCAATCTCAGCGCCGGCAAGGTGCTTGGAGCTTCCCTGAGCGCTTCGGTCATTTTCTTCCTGATCACCAACTTTGCCTCATGGATCGCCTCTCCGCTGTACACCCAGGATTTCGCAGGGCTGATGCAAGCTTACACAGCAGGGCTCGTTTTCTTCAACGATGGCTCCTACGGCATTTCCTTTTTCCTGAATGAAGTTATGGGAGGATAGTTCTACAACACCCTCTTCTTTGGGGCATTTTACCTGGCTACCAGGCGTTTCCCATCCCTGGCGAAAGCCTAAACAGGGCAGCGCAGCTTCACTTTTCTATTCAAATAGGTCATCATCCCTTTCCAGCAAGAGTATGGATTGCTGCGGAACGATAAAGTATTTTTCATTGTCGTAAACGATCTCAATGGCCCCTTTCTGCAGAAAGATGGCCAGGTCGCCTTCCCGCGCCTGCAAAGGAATATATTTGATCTGATCCTCAGAGCGTTTCCAGGGTTCATCATCCTCATCTCCCGGCATGGGGATAGGATATCCCGGCCCTACACGGATCACGTATCCCGACTGGATATCTTCCTTTTCCTTATAGCCAGGAGGAAGGAATAAACCGCTCTTGGTCTTATTGCTCAGTGTTTTCGGCTTGATCAGCACCCGGTCGCCCACCACGATCAGCCTGTTCAGGTGATTTTGATCCTGCTTGCTCATAGGCTCGAATTTGTGGATAAAATTAAGTATTTTTGCAGATAGATACATTCCAGAAAATGTATCCCGATCACAAAAGTATTGCAGCATGAAGATCGTCTTTTTCAAACGGCCGAAGCCCAAGCAGTTTTCGTACAGACCCCGTTACTGGGATCCGGAAGCGGAAGAATTTGAGAAACGGAAACGCCAGCTTGATGGTATCGGCAAGGACAATACAAGCGAAGAAGATGCACGGTCGGATCTGCGATCCGAAATGGAAACAAGGTGGAGAAGGCGGCATGGAGCCGAAAATGTAGGCCGTTCCAACCCCTGGATGAAAATGTTCATTTACGCTCTGATCATATTTTTTGCCGTATATTTTATTTTCTTCACCGGTTTTATCAATAATCTTGTAAGGTTTTTTACAGAATAATGCCGGATATCATACGACTTTTACCGGATGCTGTTGCTAACCAGATCGCGGCAGGCGAGGTTATCCAACGACCCGCTTCAGCGGTCAAGGAACTGCTGGAGAATGCCATCGATTCCGGGGCCGATGATATACAGCTTGTTGTAAAAGATGCCGGCCGGACCCTGATCCAGGTGATCGATAACGGCTGCGGCATGTCATCA
>NPIE01018102.1_pt2 | contig 11393 bp, 11 predicted proteins | sample 8637661 | NCBI WGS metagenome assembly NPIE01 (sample SAMN07420842, study PRJNA396082) | bioreactor metagenome | isolation source: sample BA12 brine-fed electro-methanogenic bioreactor BA | place: Japan: Kochi | collected 2016-12-09 | reverse complement strand
CATGGGCCCTCTTTGGTGGGACCGATCCGGGGACCGCCGACACCAACACGACGGCCCTCGTGATGCAGGCCCTCGTAGCCGTCGGTGAGGTCGACGCGGCGGCGGGCGCGCTGCCCTACCTGCAGCGGATGCAGAACGATGATGGGGGCTTCCCCTATCAGAATCCCTCGCCCTGGGGCACGGAGACGGATGCTAACTCCACAGCGGTGGTGCTTCAGGCCCTGAATGCTCTCGATGTGCAGCTCGGCAACTGGGCGCCCTATGGCACCGATCCCCTGGGTGCCCTGCTGGCGCTTGCCGATGCCGACAGCGGGGCCTATCTGTGGCAGCCTGCGGTGCCTTTCGCTAACCTGCTGGCAACGGCACAGGCCGTGCAGGCTACGGAGGGTATGACGTTGGTCGCCTTGGCCCGGGTCGGTGCCTCTCGCCCCGCGGGGACGACGGCATCGACCGTCGTCCCCGCGCCTGAGGCGGGGTCCGCGATCCTGCTGCCGGCGTCAGGTGCTGCCGCAGGAATGACCGCTGGGCTGATGATCGCCGTGGTTGCGATGGCGTGCCTGAGTGCGCTCTTGCGACGCCGGTAGGATGGCCGTTCCGTGATCTCTTGGGCTCGGACCGCTTGGAGGGGGGTAGGCCGTCGCCTGCCCCTCTTCCTCGCCGCTGCGCTGGTGCTTTCTCTCGTGTTCCTGATCAACGTATCGGTCAGGGCACAGGAAGGCACACAGCGGGCGGGCCTGGTCGTGATCCACGGCGATGGTCGGACCGTGACGCGCTGTGTCAGCTTCAGCGAGCCGCAGATCTCCGGCGCGTCGCTGCTGCAGCGCTCCGGGCTCGCCTTCACATCGGCGACGGGCCCTACGGGTGTGACAGTCTGCGCCCTGAACGGCGAGGGCTGTCCCGCCTCCGACTGCTGGTGTGAGTGCCGTGGGCTGCCCTGTACCTACTGGACCTACTTCCAGCGTACACCGGATGGCGCATGGTCCTACGGGAACATCGGCGCGGCACTGCGCCAACTCGGCGATGGTGATGTCGATGCCTGGGTTTGGGGCGATGGATCGACGATGCCCCCAGCCATGAGCTTCGAGGCTATCTGCGGGGCAGAGGCTCCCGCTCCGGCGGCAACGGCTACGTCGACCTTGGCAGCCGTTGAAGGCGACGAGGCGGAGGTCGCGGTGCCTGAGACCGCCATACCTCCTACGGCGGTGTCGCCTACGGCGACGTCCCCCACGGTGACGCCCACAACAGAGGCCGAGGTGGCGACGGCGATACCGACGCCGACGCTAAGCTCGACCCCTCCGCCGAGCCCCACGGCCTCTCCGGTCGCGGCGTCGTCCTCACTGCCTGAAGACCCCACGCCTTCGCCGACAACTGTGGACGCTTCTACACCGACGCCGAACCTCCTCCCTGAGCCTACGGCTCGGCCACCGGCCACGGTTTCCGAGTCGAGTGCCGAATCGGGCGGGGTTCCACCGGCCTATCTGGGCTTTACGGTGATCCTTGGGGTCATTGGGGGGGCGTTTGCGCTCCTCCGTCGGAAGTAGGCTCGCTGTGCATCATGTGCGACGTAGCTTGCGCTGGTTCATCTATCTCCTTGCCTCGCTGGTCGGGGTTGTCGCCTTTGTCTATCCCTTCTTCCCTCGCATAGAGGCGGACACCGGGCCGGTGGTGCAGGCGATGGATTCGCCGCTCTTCTTGGGATTGCTCGGAGGGCTTTCCCTGCTGGCTCTGCTGCTCGAGACTCAGGATGGCGTGGAGGCCTCGGGCGTCTCAGGGGAGACCAAGCGCATCGCGTTGCTCGGTGTGTTGGTGGGACTGAACGCGGTCCTCAGCTTCGTCGAGACGGCGATCCCCGGTCCGGGGGGATTCAGTCCGATCTTCTTTCTCATCATCCTGGGTGGCTATGTCTACGGCGGGCGCTTCGGCTACCTGCTAGGCGCGCTGACGCTCTTTGTCTCCGCCCTTATCACGGGCGGCGTGGGGCCGTGGCTGCCCTATCGGATGCTGATCGCCGGCTGGATTGGCCTGGCGGCGCCGCTGATGGCTCGCATCAACCGGGCGTTGCGCGTCCAGGGCACGCGATGGGAGCTTGTGGTCCTGGCGGTCTACGGCGGTGTCTGGGGGCTTGCCTTTGGCGCTCTCATGAACCTGTGGTTCTGGCCCTTTGCGACAGGACCGGCGGAACAACATTGGCAGATCGGGATCTCCGTCTGGGAGGGCGTGCAGCGTTTCCTGGCCTTCTACGTCGCCACCTCGTTGCTCTGGGATCTGGCACGCGTGGCGGGCACGGCAGCGATGATGCTGCTCTTTGGGGCCCCGACGCTGCGGACCCTCCGCCGCTTTGCGCGGCGATTCTCCTTTGAGGTCCGGACGCGCGCCACCTCGCTCTCCCAGGGGGAGATGTCCGCTTGATGCATCCGTTGGCCTGGTTGGTTTGGCTTGGTGCCTCCGCGGTGGCGGCGTTGGCGACGCGCAATCCACTCTATCTACTACTACTTTTCGCCGTGATCTATGTCGTGACGGATGTGATCCGCGGCGCCGGATCGGGCGGGGGCGGGACAGAGACAGCGTCGACCGGCGCCGTCATGGAACCGATGATGCTGCCGGTCTCGCCGGTCCGGTTTGCGCTTTTTGCGATGGGGGTCGGCGCCCTGATCAACGGCCTGATCAGCCCTTTCGGCGAGACGGAGCTGCTGCGTCTGCCCGAAGTCATCCCGCTTCTGGGAGGGCCGATCACGGCAGAGGCTGTCGTCTATGGGGCCATCAACGGCATGGTCCTCGCTACGCTGTTCGCTACCTTCGCGGTGCTCAACGTGGCCGTGCCGACGCGCGATTTGATCGGCTATCTGCCGCGCGCCTTCTATCCGGTGGCCGTTGTCTCCGCGATTGCCGTCACTTTTGTACCGAACACACTCTATCAGCTGCGCCAGGTGCGTGAGGCTCAGGCCATCCGTGGGCATCGGATGCGCGGGCTGCGCGACTGGCTGCCCCTCTTTCTGCCGGTGCTCATCGGCGGACTGGAGCGGGCGCTACAGTTGGCCGAGGCGATGACCGCCCGTGGCTTCGCAGCTAAGGGTGCCGCAGCCCCCGCGGCGCACACGGCGGACATCGCGCGCATTGCCTCCATCGGCGGGCTTGCGGCGGTGCTTGTCGGCGGCGTGCTGCGGCTGGTGCCCGGTGCGGGCCGTTGGTCACCTGTCTTGATCGTGGGCGGGACGCTCTTGGTGGTCTGGGCTATCTGGCGCTCAGGACGCCAGGTCAACACCACGCGTTACCGGCGAGCCCGTTGGACGCCGGGAGACGGTGTCATGGTCGCCGGCGTCCTCCTCGCGCTGGTCCCCCTTTTCCTCTGGTCCGCCACTCGCGACTATTCCCCCTATCCCCGGCTCTCATGGCCGAGCTTTGACACTCGCGTGGGCCTGGCGTTGCTGGGCTTTCTCGCCCCTACTCTGGTGATGCGCCTGGCGCGACCACAGGCGCATGGAGAGCGCGAATGACGGACATCGTCGCTTTCGACCACGTTGCGTTCCGCTATCCGGAGGCCGAGGCTCGGCACGGGGCGGTCTCGCCCTGGGCGATCGCCGACGTCACTTTGACCATCCCTGCGGGTGCGGTGGCGCTCGTCGTTGGCCCATCGGGAGCAGGCAAGTCTACCCTATTGCGCTGTATCAATGGCTTGGTGCCCCATTTCACGGGCGGGACCTTCGCCGGGCGTCTCGAGGTGATGGGCCTTGATCCCGTCGCGGCGGGGCCGGAGACGATGTGCCGGCACGTCGGCTTCGTCTTTCAGGATCCCGAGGCGCAGTTTGTGATGGACCGGGTGGAGGATGAGATTGCCTTTGCGCTGGAGAACGCCGCGATGCCTCCTCCAAAGATGTGCGCGCGCGTGGAGGAGGTGTTGGAGCGTCTGGATTTGGCGGGGTTGAGACACCGCTCGCTGGCAACCCTGTCCGGTGGGGAGAAACAACGGGTCGCGATCGCGGCGGCCCTGGCGCTCCGACCGCGCATCTTGGTCCTGGACGAGCCGACGTCGCAGCTTGATCCTCAGGCTGCCGAGGAGTTGTTGGGCTACCTGGCGCGGTTGGGTGAGGCGTCCGGTCTGACGTTGGTGTTGGCCGAACACCGGCTTGAGCGCGTGCTCGACTTTGCCGACCTCCTGGTCTATGTGCCGGGTGGTGAGGCGCCGGTGATCTCGGGGGATCCGGCTTCCGTGCTGTCACAGGTGGACCTGGCGCCGCCGGTTGCGAGGGTGGGCAAGGCGCTGGGGTGGTCACCCCTGCCGGTCACGCTCGCGCAGGGCGCCCGCTTTGCCTTGGACGCAATGGCGGGACGTAAGGGTGACACCTCCCTTTTAGGGCGCAATCGCGGGGGCGAGGACACAGATGAGCAGGCCGCAGCCCGCCCGCTGATCCTGGAGGCTGCGGCGCTCCAGGTTGCCTATGGCGATGTTCCGGTCCTGCGGGGTGTCACCCTCTCGCTCTATGCCGGGGAGGTCGCGGTCCTGATGGGGCGCAATGGGGCGGGCAAGAGCACGCTACTCAAGAGCCTCGTCGGCTTGGTGCGCCCGCAGGAGGGCCACGTTCGGCTGGCAGGGCGCGACACCGCGGGGATGGCCGTCACGGATATCTGCCGCGAAGTTGCCTATCTGCCCCAGGACCCCAATGCGCTGCTTTTTGCCGACACCGTGCGCGAGGAGTTGGACATCACCCTGCGCAACCACAGCCTTGCGCCTTCACAAGTGCCCGTGGCACCCGATGCGCTGCTGGCTGAGTTGGGCCTGGCGGGCAAAAGCAAGGCCTACCCGCGCGATCTCAGCGTCGGTGAGCGCCAGCGCGTGGCGCTGGCAGCCATCACCGTGACGCATCCGCGGGCCATCCTCCTGGACGAGCCGACACGCGGGCTCGACTACGCGGCGAAGGCGGGTCTGATCGAGTTGATTCGCCGCTGGCGCGCGGCGGGCCTGGCGTTGCTGCTGGTGACCCACGACGTGGAGCTGGCAGCTGACGTAGCCGATCGCGTGCTGCTGATGGTCGAGGGCCGCATCGTGGCCGATGGGCCCCCTTGGGACGTGATGGGCCGCTCCGATCTCCTCGCGCCGCAGATGGCCCGGCTCTTCCCCGATGCCGGCTGGCTGACGGCTGAGGAGGCCGTCGCAGCTCTGACGAACGCCGCCGACGTGATGGCGTGACGCCGACGGTGGCCACGACGACCCCGACCGCTTAGGAAGGGGGCGGGCCGTCCCTCGCCGTGCCCGGGCGAATCGCTAGGGCTCTGTGTGTCGCGCAGCAGCCTGCGCGGCCTGGTAGACCTCTTGGAGCGGGACGCCGTGGGCGGCTGCGAGGCGGCGGCAATCCTCGTACTCCGGCGCGCTCTTCACCTTGCCCTCGCCCAGCTCTGCGACCTTGACGTGCACACGACCGTAGGGCGTCTCGACGTGACTGATGCTGCGCGATAGGGCGTGGCGTTCCACCCGCTGCTCGCGAACGCCCAGGGTGCTTGTCTCCGCGAAGAGGATCTCCGTCATCGTCTTCACGTCGTCGGGCTTGCAGAGCACACGCAAGAGCGTGGCGGGCCGGTTCTTCTTCATCTGGATAGGCGAGAGGTAGACATCGAGCGCCCCCGCAGCAAAGAGGCGCTCCATCACATAGTCGTAGGTCTCCGGGTTGAGGTCATCAATGTTTGTCTCCAGGACCGCAAGCCGAGCGACGTCCAGGCAGGAGTGCTGGTGGTGGGGATCGGTAGCCGGGGGATGGGCTACGGCATGGGCGTGCGGGGGATGGGATGAGGCGTCCTGTTCCTCGTGATGGTGATGGCCATGGACGTGATCGTGGCTGTGGCTGTGCCCGTGGTCGTGCGGTTCGTGATCCGCGGTTAGAGGTCTGCCGACCTGACCCTTCACCGATTCCCCGAGCAGCAAGCGCAGGACGTTGGGAATGACCATATCCCGCTGGCCGGCGCCGTAGCCGATGGTCTCAAGCGTCATCGGTGGGATGGGCCCGAAGGCGTCACCAAGCGAGGCGAGCAGTGCGGCGCCGGTCGGCGTGACCGTCTCGACGTCCAGCGGGCTGCCGACGATCGGCACGCCTTTGAGCAGGGCCACGGTGGCGGGAGCGGGGAGCGGAATCTGCCCGTGAGCGCCACGGATCGTCCCACGTCCCAACGGGATGGGTGAGACGACAACGTGCTCCACGTTCAGAGCATCCAGTCCGACCAGAGCGCCGACGACATCGACGATGGTATCCACCCCACCCAGTTCGTGCAGGTAGACCTCGTCTAGAGTGGTGCCGTGAATGCCGGCCTCGGCTGTGCCGATCTTCTTGAAGATCTGGAGGGCTTTCTCCTTGATCGCCGGTGCCAGGTCGCTCTCCTCGACGATCGCCAGGATGTCACCCAGATGGCGCTCGGGCACGCTGTCGGCCACGATCACGTCCACCTTGGTGGCGGTGAAGGCATTCTTGGCCACGCGTCGCTCTCGCAGTTCAAAGTCGGACAGATGCAGGGCATCGAGGCGCGCCTGCAGCGTCGCCAGGGGCAGCCCTGCGTCAACGAGGGCTCCCAGGATCATGTCGCCGCTTGCGCCGGCGATGCAGTCGAAGTAGGCAATCTTCATAGACTCGTTTTCTCCTTGATCTGGCGCAGGACGAGATGGGCAAAGACGGCGGCGCCGTAGCCGTTGTCAATGTTGACGACGGAGACACCCGAGGCACAGGAGTTGAGCATCGTCAGCAGGGGGGCCACCCCGGCGAAGTTGACGCCGTAGCCGACGCTGGTCGGGACACCGATCACCGGGGCCGGTGCCAGACCGGCGACGACGCTGGTCAGTGCGCCCTCCATCCCGGCGATGGAGATGATGACGCTCGCCGTCATCAGGCGGTCGAGCTCACCGAGGATGCGGTGAAGGCCGGCGACCCCGACGTCGTAGGCGCGCTCGACGCGATGTCCGAGGAACTCCAGGACCTGTGCGGCTTCCTCGGCCACGGGCAGATCGGAGGTGCCGCCACAGACGACCATGGCGAAGGGCGCATCGGCTCCGGGCGCCGGGAGCTCCGTACGTGTGAGCGAGATCAGCCTGGAGGTGGCGTCGTAGACGGCCTCGGGAATCTGTGTTTGGATGACCTCCGCCATCTCGGGCGGGACGCGACTGCCCAAGACGCGGTCGTGGTGGGTCCACAGACGGTTGAGGATCGCTGCCGCCTGTGCCGGTGTCTTGCTCTCGCAGAAGACGACCTCGGGCATACCGTTGCGCAGCGCGCGATGGATGTCGAGCCGAGCGAAGTCGTCCAGGTCGTCGAAGGGGAGTGTGCGCAGCCGTGTGAGGGCCGCGTAGATGTCGAGTTGCCCGTCTCTTACAGCCTGGAGCAGGGCGGTTAGCTTGTCGGTGTCCATATCAGTTGATGACCTCATTCATACTGCCTGAGCGGAAGCCGCTCAGGTCCAGGGTGACGTAGGTGTAGCCGAGGGTGCGGAAGTGGGCTACGACCTGTTCTCGGTGCAGCATCACGCACTCAAAGTCCTCGGTGGGTACCTCGATGCGGGCGAGGGTTTCGTGGTGGCGAACGCGGAGTTGGCCCAGCCCCAACTCCTTGAGCAGCTGCTCCGCCTCGCCGATGCGCTTCAGTGCCTCTGGGGTGATCGGCGTGCCATAGGGAATGCGGGAGGCCAGGCAGGCGGCGGAGGGTTTGTCCCAGGTTGGCAGTGAGAGCTCTCGCGAGAGGGTCCGAATGTCGGCCTTGGTGAAGCCGAGGTCCTGAAGAGGACTCAGCATACCGCACTCGCGGGCGGCTCGTTGACCCGGGCGGTAGTCGCCGAGGTCGTCGACGTTGGAGCCGTCGGCGATGGCGCGGAAGCCGTGGGCGGCGGCATAGGCCCTCAGGCGGGCACAGATGCCGGCTTTGCAGACATAGCAGCGGTCAGGCGTATTGGCTAGGATGTCGGGGCTGAGGTCGGGTTGGGTGAGGACCTCGACCCGCGCGCCGATGGCGGCTGCGATGTCGAGCGCCTCTTGCTGCTCGTGGGCAGAGGCGAGGGGAGAGGCGATGAAGACGCCGAGGGCGTCGGCGCCGAGGGCATCGTGAGCCGCCTTGAGCAGGAAGGCGCTGTCCACACCGCCGGAATAGGCGACGAGGACACGCCCCATCTGCGCGAGCGTCTCCTTGAGTCTTTCATAATGATCCCACATTATCTAGTCCTTTTACTGTGAAGTGAGCGTCAGCGCCTCATTATGACACAAAGGCGGCGTTATCCAACAGTGCAAAGCTGATGGCGAAAACGGTCTGGATGGGTAGCGTGCCGGATTGAAGGCGGCGGATGATGGCGGATGATGGGTTGTGCGATGCGTTTCATCAGAAAATGGCCCTAGATGCGGCGATCGCGTGCCTCGAAGCAGGGGATGCAGTAGGGATGGCCCCCGAGCAGTCGCACCCGCGTCTCCATCACCTTCTCCCCGCAACCTGTGCAGATCATGGACCCGTGGATCCTGGCCTTCTCCGGGATCACCGGGTCGATGTCCTGGATGTCGAAGAGTGCCTCCAGCGGCATCGCCAGCATATCCTCCACCTGCTGTGCTCGCAAAATCGCGGAGCGGGCCTGTTCATCCTCCGTCGCGGTGCCCTCCAGCACCTTCCTGAAGAGCTGCTCGCGCTCCCCATCGGGCGCGCCGAGGGCATCGGGGCGCAACGCGATGCGGAGAGTTTTGCCGTCGGAGCGGCGGATGAAAGTGTAGGCGTTCTTGCCATAGTCTCGATAGATCAGATTGCCCTTGCCGAAGGTGCAACCCGTAAGGTACTGGATGGCGTCGACGCTGCAGTTGTCGGTCTCTACGATGGCGACGACTTCCTCGTCGGCGGCGTGGGGGCCGATCTCGCGCAGTGCGAGCTCCGCCGCGCGAATGCCGATGGTCAGACCCGGGCAGCTGTGCCCGTGAAACTTCCTCACGCCTTCAATGTCGAGGTTCATAGGTATCCTTTCGTGTGGGTTGGTGGTTGGTCTCTCCCGCGGTCCCGTGGCACGTAAAACGGGCCACGAAAGTGGACATGGCTGACGCCACACCCAGGCCTTCATGGCCCGTCTATTCATCGGTGATTGGGAAAGGCAGTCGTTGAATCGCGGATCGCGACGCCCGGCCTTCAGACCGAGAGACAGCAGCTACGACCAGCCCGGCGCGTCGGCTTCATACTGACGCGCTCAGCACTATACCATGGGTGCGGCCGCCGTCAATTCCGGTAGGAGTTGCCTATCCCGTGGGCTCCGCATCCGCATCGATCTCGCGGATGGCTGTAGTGATTTGGTGTGCCAGCGGCTTGGGTGCGATACCGACGATCTCAAAGTGGGGTTGGTTGATCGGGATCAGTAGCTTGCGGCCCGGGGCGGTGGCGACGGCCTCGGCGATCGCCGGTGTGATCTCGCCCATCATGGCATGGGGCACGATCACCCCAATGGGCGCCATAATGACGTCCGCCTTGGCCGCCGACACGCGGACGGCGTTCTCACCGGTGGCACCGCGGTCCGCGCCTGCCTGCATCATACGCTGGGTGGCGATGGCGTTGACGCCCAGCGCCCAGAGCTCGACCTCCGGTCGCTCCTCCCGGAGCTGGGTGACGATCTGTGCGCCTATCCCGCCGCCCATCCCGTCGATGACTGCGATGATCATCGGTCGAAGCTCGGGCTACCAGCGCACCGGCTTCTTGCGCTGGGCCTGCTGGTGCCTCACGGCCTGTGTCGCACCGCGGAAGCGGTCGGGGGCCGGGATCTGCCGGCGCGCCGGCTTTTCGAGTTCGGGCCTGATCAGGCGCCGCAGCTTGTCGATGTCGTTCTGCTGGAGCGGTTGGGGTCGCAGGGCTAGGCCGAGGGCGTAGTTGGACGCCCCCAGTGCCCAATCCCACTCGCGGCGCAGCTCGTCGGCGCGGAGGTCGTAGGCGCGCTTGTCCCACGCCTTGGCCGACTTCTCGGCATCTTCGTAAATGCTCAGCAGGGCCGTCCCCGCCACAGAGAGCAGATCGCGTGCGAGATCCGGGTCGTCCAGCAGGTGTTCAGGCAGGTGTACGGTCAGAATCTCCGCAATCACACGGAGGTGTTGGTTTCGTTCTTTGATCGCCACGTTAGCGTGTCCTTCGCTGCTTCATCGTCAGGGTAGGCGTGAGCGGATCGCTTCCTTGGCTTGGTCGCCGAGGCGTGTGAGTTGCTGCTCGATCTGCTCCACCAGCCCGATGCTCTCACGACGTTCAACGTAATAGGCGACACCGATCGATCCCGGTCCGGCATGCACGCCGAGCTCGACGGGCACGCGGGTCAGGTAGCTCTCCACACAGTTGATGCGTGCCTTGATCTCCTCCAGCAGGCCGCGCCCCTCCTCCTCATCCTCGGCATAGTGCACCGTGAGGTGGGTGGGGTCGTCCTGCACCTCATCGACAATTCGCTCGATCAAGACCTTGAGGCCCTGGCTCCGCCGCCGACCCTGTCCCATCAAGCTGACCTTGTTGGTGCTGACGCGGATCAGGGGCTGGATCTTCAGGAGACTGCCCACCTTGCCGGCGGCACTGGAGAGCCGCCCTCCTTTGAGCACATAGTTGACGCTCTCCAGCAGGGCGAAGACCCTGGCATAAGGGACATTGGACTTGGCCGCCGCAATGACCTCCTCAAGGGTCCCCCCGGCCGTGGCCTTGCGTGCGGCCTCCAAGGCGACGAAGCCCTCCGCCATCGCCGTGGTCTCGGTGTCCACAACCACGACCGGCACGGGGGCCTCTCGCGCTGCGATCTCCGCGGCGCTGCATGTGCCGCTCTGCTTGCTTGCCACGTGGACGGAGACGATGCCCTTGGCCCACGCCGCGAGGTCATAGTAGGCCTCCGCGAACTTAGCGACAGCAGGGACGCCGGTGTGCACCTCCATCTCGGGAGCGGCGCGCAGCCTGCGGAAGAACTCCGGCGGGTGCATCGTCTCGCCGGAGATGAAGGATTCGTGACCCATATGGACCCAGTAGGGAATGACGTGGATGTTGTGGCGCCGAAGGAGATCGTCCGGAATGCCAGCCGCAGAATCGGTGACGACGGCGATTGTGGGTGTCGATGACATAGCTCCTCCTGATGCCCGAGCCTCTCCCGGGCCCCTGTTGGTTGATCTTCGCCTGACTTCTGGTACGATAGCTTCGTGCAGACCTCGCCCTTCAGGCGGCTTCGGACGCCCTCCCAGACGGCGGTGTCAACCGGAACGTCTGCCCTGGCGACGGCGTCGATCCGACAAGGGAGAGTGTACACGGTTGGCACCAGGTTGCAAGCAAGACTCTAGATGGAGGATGGGACGATGGCACGCACGGCAGTCTTTGCTGGGCTTGTCGTAGATGAGCGAGACCGACCGGTGGCGGTGACCCGCGTCGGACAAGAGGCCTTCTATGTGGTCGACG
>NPIE01009835.1_pt1 | contig 11393 bp, 8 predicted proteins | sample 8637661 | NCBI WGS metagenome assembly NPIE01 (sample SAMN07420842, study PRJNA396082) | bioreactor metagenome | isolation source: sample BA12 brine-fed electro-methanogenic bioreactor BA | place: Japan: Kochi | collected 2016-12-09 | reverse complement strand
ACCCGGCGCTACGGCTATCGGGGACTAAAAATCATCACCAAGGATGATAATCTCCTCTTTAAAAACTAAACCGTTTAGTTTAGTATTGCGTCAACCAAATCATCTTTCAGTCTACCTATGTCATCGGAATCTTGCGATCCCAAACGAGAAGCCATCATTGAAGGCGCGACACGCATGTTTTTAAAATATGGCTTTCATCAAGTCAGCATGGACAGAATCGCCAAAGAAGCGCCGGTTTCCAAAGCAACTTTGTACCAACACTTCGAGAATAAAAACGCGCTTTTTTCCGCGGTCATTTTTGAATTGTGTCGATCCTTACTGGACACCATGGCCGAAATCACACCCGATTCGAACGATATCAAAAAAAATCTTCGTGAAATCGCCCAAGCATTTATCGATTTGATTTTTACCGAGGAGGCCCTGGCAATTTACCGGCTCGTAATTGCCGAATGCCGAGACTTCCCTGAGCTTGGACAAGTCGTATACGACAGCGCGCCTAAAATAGCACTATCTCAATTGGAGCATTATCTCCATAATTTGAAAACAAGCGGGCACATTGATATTCCCGATATTGAATTTGCTGCCGATGCATTTTTCAGCCTGCTCAAAGGTGATTTGCATTTTCAATGCTTGCTCGGCATCAGTGCACCGCCTTCCCCCGAACAAAAGCGCCTCTTGATCGACCAAGTTATTGCGCTTTACCTGCGAGGTGTTTTGAATGCGACCGATTAGCATTAAACAATACAGTGCATGGTTGGCAATATTGCCGGTTTTTTGCGCTCAAGCAGAAACACTAGAAGAAGCTTTCGAGCAGGCATTGAACCAAAACCACCTAATTAAATCGGCCAAGGCCGATACCGAGGCATCCGAACAACAACTGTACTCGGCCCAAAATCAACGCCTACCCTCGCTCAACATCAAAGGGGGCTATACTCAATTGAGCGAAACCCCCGCCGCGAAAACCGAGATCGAAGGCCAAGCAGCTCAATTTCCGATGTCACAAGCCGGCAGCGGCCAAGCCGAAGTGATTGCGTCGGTTCCGATCTTCACTAGCGGGCGCATCAGTCATGGTATCGATGCGGCCGAAGCCGCCTTATCGGCGACACAACAAAATGAAGTCGCAACCGCATTGAGGATTAAATTGCAGATCGCCGAAGCTTTCCTCTCCGTATTGCGTGCGCAAAGCGCGCTGCAAGTAGCGGAAAGTCACGCCGAAACGCTGAAAGCTAACGCCGTCGATGTCGAGCGCTTGCATAGCCAAGGCATGGTTTCGAAAAACGACCGACTGGCCGCCGAAGTCGAATACGCCAATGCCCGGCAACTCGTCGTGCAAAACGGCAATCGGCTTGATATCGCCAAAGCGCAATACAACCGCTTACTGAATCGCCGACTCGACGACCCTGTCGAACTGGAAGAACACTTTCCGAGTTCCCCCGACGGCGCACCGGACGAATTATCCACCCAGGCACTCGCCCAACGCCCAGAACTTAACGCATTAAACAGCCAAATCATCGCCTTGCAAGAACAAGCCAGAAGCGTTCAAGCCGGCCTATTACCGCAAGTTGCTGTCAACGGCGGCTATCAATACCAGGAAAACCGTTACATGGCCTTCGAAGGCATGTGGATGGTCAATGTCGGCATGGAATGGAAACTCGACGGCGGCACCCATCACCAAAGCAAATCGCTCAATAGACAGGCGTTGGCCTTGCAGGCACAGCGGGATGACATGGCTAGCATGATCGGCCTCGAAGTCCGGCGCGCCTGGCTGGACATTCAGGAAACCGAAAAGCGTATCGAGGTCAGCCAACAAGCGATCGCCCAAGCCGATGAAAATTTGCGGGTCAACCGCGAACGTTATCGGCAGGGCTTATCCACGCAGACCGAAGTGTTGAAAGCTGAAGAACTCAGAATCACGACGCACAACAACTTCAATAATGCCCGTTACGATGCGGCGTTGGCGAAACTGAATTTGCGCCGTGCGCTCGGGATTTTGTAATCCGCCCATCGCATCTCAGAATCATCGTTATCTTGACACTCTACCAATATTTGCAAAGGAATCGTAACATGGGGAAATCCAAGCCCATCGGACATGCTGTTTTATTACTTGCTATCACGACACTGCTCAGCGCCTGCGGCAATAACGACGGGGAGTCCGAACAAGAAATCGTCCGCACCGTGCGTATCGAAACGGTCAAGATTACCGAGGCACTTGCGCAACGCCGCTTCGTCGGCCGCGTGGACGCGTTAAAAACGGTCGATCTCTCGTTTCAAGTCGGCGGACGCTTGGCCGAATTGCCGGTACAACAAGGTACCGTGGTTGCCAAGGGCGGCTTGATTGCTGCGCTCGATCCGACCGATTTTCGCCTGAACGAACAAGAAGCCAAAACACAATACGCCTTCGCACAACTCGATCTCGGTCGCAAACGCAATCTCGCAGCCTCGGATACGATACCGAAGGTCATGCTGGACGAAGCCGAGACCGCCTTTAAACTGCGCCAAGTGGCACTGGACAATGCCCGCCGTAACCTATCCTATGCCCGCATCGCCGCACCATTCGATGCGCTGGTCACGCGCCGCCTGCTCGACATACACTCCCATGTCGCACCGCACCAAGCCGTGGTCCGAGTCCAGGACGTTAGCGCCTTGCACGTCAAGATCAATGTGCCGGAAGATCTAATCAGACTGATCGGCCTTGCCGATGCGATGAATATCGAGGCGGAGTTTCCGGGCCAGCCCGGTAAACGCCTGCCGCTACGCTATCTGGAACATGCCACCGAAGCCGATGCGGTCGCGCAGACCTACGAAGTGACACTGGAACTGCAACGCACGAACGACTTGACGATTTTACCGGGCATGACCGTCAGCGTCTCGGTCGACAGCCCTTTCGTCAACGGGTCGACCGAAATTACGATCCCGCTCTCGGCGATCGATACCGATGAACATGGCAAGACCCGGGTTTGGTTATTTAACCCGCAAACCGAAACCGTCTCGCCGCACGTTATCGAAATCGGAGCCGTGGCCGCCAACCGCATACCGATACTATCGGGCTTGAGCGGCGGCGAACACATCGTCACGGCCGGCGGCCATTTGCTGCATGACGGCATGAAGGTACGCCGTTTTACCGGATTTTAAGGACTATCGCCATGTCTATCGATATCGCACGCGCGGCCATCGAACGCCCGGTCAATACCTGGTTGATCATCCTGACTTGCCTGATCGGAGGTCTGTGGGGCCTGTCCACGGTCGGCCGCCTCGAAGACCCGGCCTTTACCATCAAACAAGCCTTGGTCATTACACCCTATCCGGGCGCGACGGCCGAAGAGGTTGAACTGGAAGTCACCGAACCCTTGGAGTCGGCGATTCAACAATTACCACAAATCAAGCATATCAAATCGAAATCCAAACCCGGCATTTCCGAAATCGAAGTCGAAATCAAGGATACCTATGACGGCCGAACGATGCCGCAGGTCTGGGACGAGCTGAGGCGCAAAGTCGGCGATGCTCAACAAACCTTGCCGGAAGGCGCGAATCCATCGACCGTCAACGACGACTTCGGCGATGTATTCGGAATTTTATATGCGATCACCGCTCCCGGATTTTCCGACCGAGAAATTTTGGATCTGGCCAAATTTTTACGCCGCGAACTGCTGACCGTGACCAATGTCGCCAAAGTCGAAACCGCCGGCATGCGCACCGAAACCATCTATGTCGAAGTATCGAATGCCAGGCTCGCACGTTTCGGTCTACCGATGGCTCAGGTCTTGAATACCATTTCCTCGGAAAACAGAATCGCCGACGCCGGCGCGGTCACGATCGATGACCGGCGCATCCGCATTACCACCGCCGCCGGCTTCGATTCAGTCTCCGCGATCGAAGCGCTGCGCATCGGTCGACCCGGCAGCACGGAACAAATCAGCCTGATCGATCTGGCCGAAATCCGCCGCGAACCGACCGAAATACCGGATCATCTCATACACTTTAACGGCATGCCGGCCTTTACGCTGGCAATATCGGGCGTCCGCGACGCCAATATCGTCATGGTTGGACAAGCGGTCGAGGCGCGCCTGGCCGAACTGGCGCCGCGAATACCATTAGGAATAGAGATACATCCGATTTATGAGCAACACAAAGTCGTCGATGAATCGATCGACGACTTCATCGTCAACTTGGCTGTATCGGTTTCGATCGTGATACTGTCGCTGTGCCTGATGATGGGCTGGCGAGTCGGTTTGATCGTCGGCGCGACGCTGCTGTTGACCGTGCTCGGCACGGTGTTCCTGATGCGCGTTTTTCATATCGATATGGAGCGCATTTCGCTTGGCGCGTTGATTATCGCGATGGGCATGCTGGTCGATAATGCGATCGTGGTTGCCGAAGGCATGCTTATCAATATGCAGCACGGCATGAACGGCAAGGATGCTGCGACCGTATCGGTCAAACGCACGCAGCTGCCTTTGCTCGGCGCGACCGTGATCGGCATCATGGCCTTTTCCGGCATCGGATTGTCGCCGGACGTCACCGGCGAATTTTTGTTTTCGCTGTTTGCTGTAATCGGGATGTCGCTGCTGCTGAGCTGGGTTTTGGCGATCACGGTCACCCCGCTGTTCGGGCACTTGTTCTTAAAGGTCGAGCAAACCGGCGAAGATCCTTATCGCGCATGGATTTATCAAGCCTACCGAAAAATCCTGACCGGCACCTTAAAAACCAGAGCCTTGACCGCATTGATTATGATCCTGTTGACTGCGGCTTGCTTCGCCGGTTTCGGCATGGTCAAGCAAGCCTTTTTTCCCGATTCCAATACCCCGCTGTTTTACATTCATTATCAATTGCCGCAAGGCAGCGATATCCGCTCGACCGAGCACGATATCGGCGAAATCAACGCAATCATCCGCGCCAAACCAGACGTCGTTTCGGTGGCAAGCTTCATCGGACGAGGCGCCAGTCGTTATATGCTGACTTACGCGCCGGAACAACCGAACAGCGCCTATGGACTATTGATTATCCGTACCGAAAACCTCGACCCCATTCCCGCCTTAGCCGCAGAATTGAAAAGTGAACTGAGCGCCGCCTACCCCAACGCCGAAATCCGTACCGAACGACTGATGTTTGGCCCCGGCGGCGGCGCAAAAATCGAAGCGCGTTTTTCAGGCCCCGACTCCGCCGTACTGCGCAGGCTCGGTAATGAAGCTTTGGACATCATGCGCGCCGATGGCAATCTCATCGATCTACGCACAAATTGGCGACAAAAAGAACTGGTGATGAAACCGGTCTACAGTCCAGAACGCGCGCGCATCGCCGGCATCGGTTTGAGCGACTTGGCGCTGGCCTTGCAATTCGCCAGCACCGGCGTCCAGGCCGGCACTTACCGCGAGGACGACAAACAAATCCCCATCGTCGTTCGCCCGCCGGATGCCGAGCGGCGGGATGCCAAACAATTACGCGATCGCCTCGTTTGGAGTAATGCCGACCAATCCTATGTTCCGATCGCGCAAATCGCCGAGCGTTTCGAAACGGTCAGCGAGGATACATTGATACACCGACGCAACCGGGTGCGCACACTGACCGCTCAGGCCGACCCGCTACTGGAACTAACCGCCGATCAAGCTTTCCGCGGCATCCGCGCGCAAATCGAAGCTATCCCGCTACCGTCCGGTTATCGTTTCGAATGGGGCGGCGAATACGAAAGCTCGACCGACGCACAAACCGCGCTCAATGCTCAGATACCGGTCGGCTTCGTCGTCATGCTCATCATCAGTATTTTGTTGTTCGGCAAAGTGCGTCAACCGCTGATCATCTGGCTGGTCGTGCCGATGTCGGTCTGCGGCGTCGTGATCGGCTTGCTGATTTCCAATCAGCCGTTCAGCTTCATGGCCCTACTCGGTCTGTTGAGCTTGTCCGGCATGCTAATGAAAAATGCGATCGTACTGGTCGACGAAATCGACGCGCAAATCGACGAAGGCAAACACGGTCATACCGCGATCGTCGACGCCGGCGTTAGCCGTCTTCGCCCGGTATTCCTAGCCGCCGGCACAACGATACTCGGCATGATCCCATTATTAACCGACGCCTTCTTTGCCAGCATGGCAGTCACGATCATGGGCGGCCTAGCCTTCGCGACTGTACTGACACTGATCGCCGTACCGGTGTTGTATGCGTTGTTTTTTGGGGTAAAAGCCGAAGCGGCGGCGAAATAACTCTCTGCGGGACGGTTGCACACTTCGAAAAAGGACAAAGGCAACTTGAACGACGCCGGCTTTCCCTCACCTAGCGTTAGGTGAGGGACGACGAAGGCGTCGCGCCCACAAAAGATTTTTCTCTTGCGGAATGGAGTTGTAAATCCCGTCCCGTCAATGAACAAAAATCGAGGCTTCGGTTGCGTCCCTTATTCAGCAGAGATTAAGCGTCAAATGTAACAATTACCCAAACGCGGGGAAATTGACCGACACCGACCGCCTTCGATCACTTACCTTCCCTGCCTAACCCGCCAAGGCGCAAGCCTGGAGGTATTTTACGATGAAAACGATTATCATGCTGCTTATCGCATTGCTGTCTTACGTGCCGACCGCATCCGCTCAACAAGAGAATCCGGCTTTCAGTCAAGCCGAACTCGATCAAATGCTGGCGCCGATCGCATTATATCCAGACGTGCTATTATCGCAAATACTGGTGGCGGCCACCTACCCTTTAGAAGTCGTCGAAGCGGCCCGTTGGTCGGCAGCCAATCCGGGTCTCGAAGGCGAACAGGCTGTGACTGCCGTCGAACATCAAGCCTGGGACCCTAGCGTCAAAGCCTTGGTTGCATTTCCGGGAGTCCTAAACCGAATGAATGAAGACCTGAATTGGACGCGAGCGCTCGGCGACGCGTTTTTATTTCAAGAAGCGCAAGTCATGGATAGCGTTCAGAACCTGCGGCAACGAGCCTATGAGGCGGGCAATCTCAATTCGACAAACAATGCGCGAGTCGTACGCGAAAATCAAGTTATCGTTATCGAACCTGCCAACCCTCAAGTCGTCTATGTGCCTTATTACAACCCACAGGTCGTTTACGGTTCATGGTGGTGGCCCGGTTACGCCCCTGTTTATTGGGGGCCACCGCCCGGCATTCATTTGAATCTAGGTTTTAATTGGGGATGGGGCCGAGGCGTATTCGTATCGCCGGGATTTTTCTTCAGCAGTTTCGACTGGTATCGACGCCAGACCGTGGTAGTCCACCGCCGGCATAACTACTATCACAGGCCGCATTTCGTTTCAGGAAGACATATCCGTTACGCCGACTATCCTAGATGGCGGCATAATTCGAATCACCGCCGAGGCGTTGCCTATCGTCATGATTCGCTGCAGCGGCAATTCGGCACATCCAGACGTTCCGGTAACGGCTATGCCGATACCCGCCGAAATAAATTCGATCGCACCGATAACATAAACCGGCCTCAATCCGGGCGGCGCAACCATGGCTGGAACAGTTATGCAAACACTCAAAGTCATGGCGATCGATCAACGCCCCAAAGCACCGGACGGAGAAATAACCGCTCCGACAACGACAGCGTGTCGACAAGAGAGCGATGGCGCACTAATAGCACAAACCCGACTCCATCCGACCGGCGCAATCGATATCGGAGCGGTTTTGCAAACACGCAAAGTCATGACGATCGAGCAACGCCCCAAAGCACCGGACGGAGAAATGACCGCTCCGACACCGAAAGAATGTCAACAAGAGAGCGTTGGCGCCAGTCCAGCAATATTTCGCCAAACAGCTTGGCAAGCGAATCAAGTTCGCGCAATTCCGGCTCCAGCGCTCAAAGCGCTTCACCAGGCAATACCCGGAAACAAAACAGTAGCTATAGTCGTGACAATGTGCGACGCCGGGAATCTTCTTCGCGGCGAACAACCTCTGGTATCTCTTCAAACCGCAAAACCGGGAATTTTCCTGCGCAACGACGCTCTAGCGCCCCTAACCGTGAAGCGAATCGAAACCAAGATTCCCGGCGTCAAATGTCTAGTGGGACAACTCTTCAAAATAGACGTGGCAGTTCATTCGGCCCATCGTCTCCAGCTGTTTCACCAGAACGTCAACGAACCCTCAATAACGGACGCGTAACGAGATCCGAAAGCCGACGTCAGAGTCCGTCTTTCTCAACGACTTTTAATCGCGATAGAGGCGGCGCATCGACAGGTGCGCGTTATCGATCCTCAAACAGTAACAATAGCCGCGGCAATTCAGGCAATTATTCCTCCGGCAGGTCATCCAGACGAAGAGAGTCATCGAATTCACGCTGATATACTTCATGGGTAAAATCTCGCATTTAGGTTTATCCTAAAAAAGCATTTCACCATGAAGATCATGAAGAATAAGAAGTTAATTCAATAACTTGTTATTCGTTTATATAGAACTTTCGTTCACCTAAGAGGATAGCAGGAATGTTTTGGCAATCTCTTAAAATACTTCATGAACTTCATGTGCTTCATGGTTAAACTGCCGAATTTAGGTTTATGCCAAACAATTCATCGCTTGGTATAAACCTAATCCGTAAAAATCAACCTACTTGTCAGTCGACGTTTGCTTAAACACCACATCGGCCTTCGTTCCGCCCGTGTTGCTCGAAGTTCCGAGAAAAAGCTCCGCCTGATGTAAGTCGGCAATTTCCTTAACAATAGGAAGCCCTAACCCGCAACCATCTCCAGGACTTCCCGGAATTCGATAAAAGCGCTCGAAGATTTTATCCATTTCTGATGACGGTATACCCGGCCCATCGTCCTCGATAGTCAACGTAGGCGAAGGCCCCGGCTTAAGCCTTACGATTATGTTACCGTTCTCTCGTCCATAACAGACCGCGTTATCGAGAAGGTTGACCAACAACTCGCGAATTAAAATTTCGTTGCCATTGATATAAACTGGTTGTTTAGGACCTTCGAAACTGAGTTCGATATGATTTTGCAAAGCCTTAGGAACCCATTCGCTACTGACTTCCCTCACCAGCGTCAATAGATCGAACTTTGCCAATAGCAGTCCGCTTTCAATGGCCCCCGATTTGGCTAAGGCCAAAAGCTGAGAGATGATATGAGAAACCCTGTCGGCACTGCTTTGAATTTGCAGTAAAGCCGGCTTCATTGCCGCCATGTCATCTTCCCGTAACGCTCTTTCCGATTGCAATTTCAGCCCCGCTAGCGGCGTACGAAGTTGATGCGCGGCATTGGCGATAAAGCGTTGCTGAGAAGCGATCGCGCCGTCCAAGCGCTTCAACAAACCATTAATGGTATCGGTCAAGATCCGCACTTCGGCAAAAACATGTGCTTCAGGGATTGGACTCAAGTCTTTCGGGGAGCGCATGGCAATTTCATCGGCCAATTCGCGTAAAGGGTTCAAGCCTCGATAAACGGCCTTGCGCATATAAAAACCAATAAAAATCGCTAAAAAAATCGGCGGTATCAAATCGGCCAATAAAATATCCATCATCATGTTGCGGCGCTTATTAAGCGTCTCGGCAACATGCACGAATACGATTTCCGGAAGGTCTTTCCGCGCGACAAGGATAGAAACTCCTCGTACCGACTCGCCTCGAACCGTATCATTGAAAAAAACCGGCGCCGACCAATCGGTCGATTCATCGAAAGGTTCGGGAACGAAGCTATCTCCAGCGATCATGCCTTGATTTTCAGCGATGATTTTAAAATAAGTCTTGTCTAATTCATCCCATTTAAAAATAGTTAACGCAGCTGGCGGTAATTCAGCAACAATCAGATTATCACTAACTTTGATTTCCTGCACCAAAGAACCTGCAGAATCCAATAGCCATCGATCGTAAGCTTCATCGACATAATGCCGCGTAACGTAATAGGAACTGACGGCTTCAAATACGACAAACAACAAAACCGGCGTAATTAACCGAATCAATATTTCGGTTCTTAGCGTTCTATTTTGCTCCATCGCTACCCGTCTCCAGCAAGTAACCTAAGCCCCGTACGGTCCGTATAACGGCATCATAAGGTTCGATGCGTTTTCGAACGCGGTGCACATATACTTCGATCGCATTATCGGCCAATGCATCGCCGTCCGCCGACAAGCGCTGCGCGATACGGTCTTTGCAAACCACTTTGCCCGCTTGTAACAGCAAAATTTCGAGAACCGCCGCTTCACGAGCCGATAAAACCAGTAACTGCCCATCAGCGGAAACTTGATTATTTTGAGTATCGAGCGAAAGTCGACCCACTTCGATGGTATGACTGAAACCTCCATAACAACGCCTGATCAATGCGTGAATACGCGCTTCCAACTCCATTAGTTCGAAAGGTTTGGTCATGTAGTCGTCCGCACCTTGACGAATACCTTCGATGCGGTCGTTCATACTTTCCCGTGCCGTTAAAATCAAAATCGGCAATGAGATCCTACTGTTTCGAAATTTGCGCAATAATTCTAAACCGTCCATATCGGGCAACCCCAAATCCAGCACAATCAAATCGAAATCTTGTGCTTCAACTAATTGCTCGGCATACCGTCCGCTTTTGGTAGCGGTAACAACGTAGCCGGTTTTTTTAAGCGTATGAATCAATCCGTCGGTAAGAACTGAGTCATCTTCAATCAATAAAATATTCATATAGTTAAAGCATAAACAAAACGATAAAGCGAAAACGTAAAAAAAGTCCATCAAACAGCCAAATAAGCCAGAATCTTTTTTACCATTACATAACAACGACCTACAACATCGCCACAGTTCCTATACAACGATTATACACTGGACGGGCATGCTCACCCTTCTCTACGCAACTCCGCAGAGATTCTTGAAACAATTATCGAGGAAAAGTTCATAATGAAATACGGAAAATTTTCGTATTCGACTCTTTATAGCTTATAGCTATCATGAATCAATCAACTTAGAAATATGCTCACAAAATAATAACTACTAAAAGTATTCCCTTTTGACCGAAAAACTGTCTAAGAATAAAAAGTATGGGATATTTCTACCGAGGACCGCCGTGAACCCGGCACCTAAATTATCCCAAATAGTTAATCTCGGAACATGCCGTCAGTGCGGCAACTAACAGCCAAGTAGGGGACGCATTGCGTACCTTTTTAAGCATTGCGATTGAATCAAACATCGAGAAGGTATGCGTTGCATACCCTACATGGCTTCGCAGGCGATACGAAAAGCGTCGTCTTCATCATCGGCCTCGCCGTTTTCGACCAAGAATTTTGCTTGTTGGTTGGCGATATCGCAGGTATCCCATACCAAAAACGGAAGGGATTCGTTCTGCTTGGTTTGAATTTGATGGGTCATCGTGTTTCTCCGGTAAAAAGATCGGGGAAACACGAATTCCGCCGGGGAATTGGTGTTTCCCCGGTTGGCTTGAAAGATAACAAACTCAATCAGGCAGCCGCCCGATGCGTTTTAATGGCT
>NPIE01004366.1_pt1 | contig 11399 bp, 10 predicted proteins | sample 8637661 | NCBI WGS metagenome assembly NPIE01 (sample SAMN07420842, study PRJNA396082) | bioreactor metagenome | isolation source: sample BA12 brine-fed electro-methanogenic bioreactor BA | place: Japan: Kochi | collected 2016-12-09 | reverse complement strand
TCCTGCGGGTCGACGATAGAGGTTGACAAACCACAATCCCCGGAGGTACGCTGTTTCTGTTTCGCTCATCATTGATGACAGGCAAAAAGGCCGAGTACAACGACAGTTCCCTGGTCTAAAATAGTCCTGTACCAAAAACGCAAAAAAGGGGAGCTGGCGGCATGGATTCCGGCGGGATAGAGAAGTTTCTCGAAGACAATATCGTTGTGGACGCCCATTTCGACCTGGCCATGGACCTGCAGGACAAATGGGACAGGGGACGCAGAGACGTCCTGGAGAGCGACTATATCAGGCGGTTTCGCCAGGGCAGAGTGAACCTGGTCGTATCGTCCATATTTCTGCACGACTGGTACCTTCCAGAAATGGCCCTTCGAAAGGCCCTGACGCAGATCAGCATCCTCAAAAAGGAAGCGGAGAAGCTGCCCGGAGAGGTCCTTCTCGTAACGGAGCGCGGCCACCTGGACGAGATACTCGAGAAAAACATTGTGGGGATCCTTCTTTCTTTTGAAGGGATCGACCCCATAGGAAACGACCTGGACCTGCTGCGGGTTTTCAGGGACCTCGGCGTCCGGGGGGTGGGACTGGTCTGGAGCCGGAGAAACTACGCCGCCGACGGGTGTTTTTTCACGAAGAAAAAAGAAGGCAAAAAGGGAGGGCTCACCGACTTCGGCGTCCAGATCCTCGAAGAAGCAGAAAGACTCGGGATGTTTCTGGACGTGAGCCACCTCAACGACGAGGGCTTTTGGGATGTCATGGAGTTTTGGGGAGGGCCCCTCATCGCCTCGCACTCGAATTGCCGCGCCCTCGTGGATTCGCCGCGCAACCTCACCGATGACCAGATAAAGGCCATTGCCCGAAAAGGCGGTGTCATAGGAATGAACGCCTATGCGACCTTCGTCGCCGGGGATTACAAAAAGCGTCGCGCAGGCGTGGAGGACCTTTTGAACCACCTGGACCACGTGGTAGACCTTGTGGGCGTGGACCACGTGGGGATAGGGTTCGATTTTTGTTCCGACTTCGAGGATTTCATGTCTTTCGGACGGGACGAGGGGGAATACGAAGTCCTGAAGGGCCACGAGGATATGGACCTGTGGGTTAAAGGCCTCTTCAAAAGGGGGTATGATGCCAAAGAGACGGGCAAGATTCTGGGCGGGAATTTCTGGAATTTCTTCAAAAGGGTTCTTTGAGGCAGGTCCATTGCCTATAAAGCGGGGCTTGCCGGTGCAAGAGGAGGGAGATCTATGAAAACCAGAGCGAGAAGGATTTTCAGGTTTCTTTGCGTTGTTGCGGTCCTTTTGGGTGTTCTTGTAACAACCGGCGGCGCTCTTGCCGGAGAGAAGGTCCTCAAGATAGCCTACCCTTACGATCCGAAAACCGCGGACTGCCAAAAGACAACGGATTGCTATACTCTTCCACTTAACTGTTTCGACCGTCTGCTTGAGTGCGTGACGCTGGAGTCGGGCGAATCGAAGATCGTACCGGGTCTCGCCGAAAGCTGGGAGATCTCCGAAGACGGCAAGACCTATACCTTCCACCTTCGCCAGGGCGTGTTTTTTCACAACGGTGAGGAACTGACCGCCGATGACGTGGTCTATACCTTCGACCGCATGCTCGATCCCGGGACGAAGGCGCTCAACACCGATATCCTCGATTTCGTCGAAGGCGCCCAAGAGCGGCTGGACGGCGAAGCCGAAACGACGAAAGGCCTCGAAGCAGTGGACAGGTACACCGTCCGCATTCGGCTGCGCGAAAGTTACGCGCCTTTTTTGGCCGTTCTGGCAAGCCCCCAGTCGAGCATCTTCAACCGTAAATTCACCGAGGCAGCCGGAGACAGCTTCGGCCTGACTGCCGAGACCACCTGCGGGACGGGGCCCTTTATTCTTGAGGAATACACGTTGAACGATCGGCAGATCCTGGTGGCCAACGACAAATATTTCAGAGGCCGTCCGTCCATCGACAGGCTCGAGATCAAGGTGGTGGAGGACGCCGAGACGATGCGCATGCTCTTCGAAGCCGGCGAGATCGACGTCTTCGACTGCGACTACGCCTTTTCGCAAGTCCCCTATTTCGAGAAGCATCCAAAGTGGAAGGACCGCATGGTAAGCGGACCCAGGGTAGGCATCTACTACATCGCCCTTAACCAGAAACTCGAGCCCTGGGACGACGTCAAGGTACGAAAGGCCTTCCAGATGGCCATCGACAGGAAGACAATTCTCGACAAGATGTTTTACGGGCGGGGAATTTTGGCCAACGGGGTCATGCCCAAGGGCCTGGCAGGATACAATCCCGACCTGGAGCCCCTGGAATACAACCCCCAAAAGGCTGCCCAGCTTCTAGCGGAGGCGGGCTACCCGGACGGAGTGGACGTAACGCTTGTACAAGTCAGCACATGGGGCCAGAAGTGGGTTACCATGAGCGAGATAATCCAGAACATGGTCAAGGAAGCAGGCTTCAGGGTTAACATCAAGCAGGTGGACGAATCGACCTATTACGCCACCCGAAAGACCGGGGACGTGAACCCTTATATCCAGGTCTGGTCCGCTGATTTCAACGATCCGGACAACTTCTTCTATACTTTCTTCAGCCGCTCGGGCACGGTGGTCAGGTCCTTCAACAACCACAGTGAAGAGGTGTTCGAGGCCATCGAGAAAGCCCGCAGCATATCCGACCCGGACGAACGGATAGCGCTTTACCGGGAGCTGGAAAAGAAGATAGTCCACGAACAGGCGGCGTGGGTGCCCCTTTTCACACTGGATCACATTTACGTGATCAGCGACAGGGTGAAGTCCTTCGTGGTTCCCTGGAACGGCTGGAGCGACATGTCCTATTACGAGATGGACGTGAAATAAGGTTTCCTGGAAAAATCACGTGGCGGGGCCCTTGTTTCCTGAAGGCCCCGCCTTTAAAAAAACCGGGCCCGCCAAGGTGAGACAGGTGCGATGAAAAAATATATCGTAAAAAGAATACTGATTTCCATTCCAGTTCTACTGGGTATCACTTTCGTGGTCTTTTTCTTGCTCAACGTGGTGCCCGGGGACCCAGTGGCGATCCTCATGAAAGAAAAAGCCAGCGCCGAGGTCATCGCCAGGGTCAGGGCTCAGATGCACCTTGATGACCCGTGGCTTGTCAGGTATCTGCGTTTCCTCTGGGGCGTCCTGCACGGCGATTTCGGCGTTTCCTACAAGCTGCAACGTCCGGTGACGGATCTTATCCTGCAGGCCTTTCCAAAGACGTTGGTGCTGGCCCTTTCCGCGGCGATCTTTTCATGGATCGTGGGCATACCGGCGGGGATCCTTTCGGCGGTCAGGCAGTACTCCCTGCCAGACTACTTTTTCATGGGGTTTTCCCTGACGGGGGTTTCAATGCCTATTTTCTGGTCGGCCCTTCTGTTTCAGTATGTTTTCGCCCTCAAGCTCGGCTGGCTCCCGGTGGCGGGTTTTTACGGCTGGAAATATGTAATCCTGCCCGCCGTGGTTTTGGGCTGGAGTTCGGCCGGACTCATAGCAAGGCTTACCCGGTCCAGCCTGCTGGACGTGATGAAAAAAGACTATATCAGGACGGCAAGGGCCAAGGGTGTGAGGGAGCTTCCAGTCATTACGGGCCATGCCTTGAAAAACGCCCTGCTCCCGGTGGTGACAGTAATGGCCATACAGGTGGCGAGCCTTCTTTCGGGCGCTGTGATTACCGAGAGCGTCTTCGGCATTCCCGGTCTGGGGCGCGTAGCAGTGGACGCCATAAAAAACAGGGACATGCCCCTGCTCCAGGGAGCCGTCCTTTTCGCCACGGTGCTGGTGATTCTCGGCAACCTTGTGGCCGACATTCTTTATTCTTTCCTGGATCCGCGAATCCGGTTCGAGAAAAAGTAGGGTGACGATGTGGTATAAGAAGATCTTTTCACGCAAGAAAGCCTCGGAAGCAGTGGAAACGGCCGCTTTGGTCGCGGGGACCTCGCAAGAAGCGGGCGGCGAATCCCTTCTAGGGGATATCCTTTACTCCTTCCGACAGAACAAGACGGCTTCGATCGGTCTTTGCGTGGTGGTCTTGCTGGTATTTCTGGCGGTTTTCGCTCCACTGATATGTCCCTACGACCCTTACGAAATGGACCTGGACCAGCAGTTTTTGCGTCCCTCGGCGGGACACTGGTTCGGGACGGACCGCTTCGGCAGGGATCTTTTCACCCGGGTGGTGTACGGCACGCGGATTTCCCTTCTGGTCGGCCTCGTACCGAGCTTCATCGCCGTTTCCCTGGGAGGAATTCTTGGAGTTTTCAGCGGTTATGTCGGGGGACGTACTGATTTCTGGATAATGCGACTGGCCGACGTGGTCATGGCATTCCCATCGCTGCTTTTGGCCCTGGTGGTCATGTACACTCTCGGGGCTACGCTTTTTAACATCTTCATCGCCTTGAGCCTCGTAGGCTGGGCGGGGGCCGCGAGGGTTGTCAGGTCCCAGGTCCTGTCCCTGAAGGAAATGGAGTTCGTAGAGGCAGCCAGGGCCATCGGAGTGCGCGACGTGGTGATCATGGCGCGGCACATTTTGCCGAATTGCCTTCCTGCTCTGATCGTCCTTTTTACCCTGCGCATCCCCGAGGCAATAATGTTTGAAGCCAGCCTCAGTTTCCTTGGAGTGGGCGCGCAGCCTCCAACGCCGAGCTGGGGTCTTTTGGTCTCCAGGGGGAAGGAGTTCCTCTTTTCGGCGCCCTGGGTGGCAATCCTGCCGGGCGTTGCGATCTTCGTGACCGTTTTGGCCTTCAATTTCATGGGCGACGGCTTCCGTGACGCCATCGACCCTTACATGAAAGATTGAGGATCCGGCCATGATGCAAGACGCTCTTTTAATGACAGAAAACCTCAAAACCCATTTTTATACCAAAAAGGGCATCGTCAAAGCCGTCGACGGTGTGGATCTGGTCGTTAAAAAGAGGGCCGTAACAGGACTTGTTGGGGAGTCCGGATGCGGGAAAAGCGTGACCGCACTGTCGGTCATGGGGCTTGTCCCCTCTCCGGCGGGACGCATCGTGGAGGGCAGGATCCTCCTCGAGGGCGAGGACCTCACGCGAAAAAGCCCTTCGGAGATGGCACAGCTTCGTGGCAGGGACATCGCCATGATCTTTCAGGAGCCTATGACCTCACTTAACCCGGTTCTTACCGTAGGCCGCCAGGTAGGTGAACCCCTGAGGCTTCACACGAAATTGGGACGAGAGGAGATCAAAAATAAAGTCGTGGAGATGCTCGACCTTGTCGGCATCCCTGAACCCGCCTCGAGGCTTGGCTCCTTCCCGCATCAGCTTTCGGGCGGCCTCCGGCAGAGAGTGATGATCGCCATGGCGATGATCTGCGAACCAAAGCTTTTGATTGCCGACGAACCGACGACGGCCCTGGACGTTACAATTCAGGCCCAGATTCTGGAGCTCATGAAGGATCTCATGAAAAGGCTCGATACCTCCATTATCCTGATAACCCATAACCTGGGCGTGGTGGCCGAGGTCTGCGATGACGTATATGTAATGTATGCCGGGAAAGTGGTGGAAACGGGCACAGTCTTCGACATCTTCGATACTCCGGCGCACCCTTACACCAGGGACCTCCTGCGGTCCATCCCCGGAATCGGTGTAAGCAGCCCCGGGAGAAAGCTTTACAGCATCGACGGCACCGTGCCGTCCCCTTTGAATCCTCCGGCGGGCTGCCGTTTCGCCCCAAGGTGCTCAAAAGCCCTACCGTACTGTCACGAGAGGGAGCCTGAAATGGTACCTCTCGGCGGGTCTCATTTCGCAAGGTGCCTGCGCGCAAGCGAAGGAGGTTTCGATCATGACTAGAAACCTCGTGGAAACGAAAGGCCTTAAAAAATATTTCCCGTTAAAGGCAGGAGCCTTTGGAACCACAAAAGGCATGGTGCGTGCAGTGGATGGTGTGGATATCGCCATACGGGAGCGGGAGACTTTTGCCCTTGTCGGGGAATCGGGATGCGGGAAAACGACGCTGGGTCGCCTGGTGCTGCACCTTCTCGAACCGACCGGGGGTCAGGTGTTTTTCGACGGGGTGAATCTCCTGGACCTCGACTGCCGGAGGATGCGGGAGCTCCGGCGGGATATGCAGATCATCTTCCAGGATCCTTACGCCTCCCTTGACCCCAGGATGCGCGTGGGCGACATAGTCGCCGAACCCTTGAAGACGCACATTAAAGGACAAACGAAAAGGAAAAGGGAAGAAGAGGTCGCGAAACTCCTGGAAATAGTCGGACTGGGAAGCGATGCGGCCTCTAAATATCCTCACCAGTTCAGCGGCGGACAACGCCAGAGGATCGGGATCGCCCGTGCCCTGGCATTGAGGCCGCGTTTCGTAGTCTGCGACGAGGCGGTTTCCGCCCTGGACGTCTCGATCCAGGCCCAGATACTTAACCTGCTTTGTGACTTGCAGGAAAGGTTCAGCCTGACCCTGCTTTTTATAACCCACGACCTTGGTGTGGTGCGTCACCTGGCCGACAGAGTCGGTGTCATGTTCCTCGGAAAATGCGTCGAAACAGGTACCGTTACCCAAATCTTCGAAAACCCTCTTCACCCCTATACGCGATTTTTACTCTCGGCCGTGCCGGTACCCGACCCGCACCAACGCGACAGGAAAAAAATGCTGCTCAAAGGCGATATTCCAAGTCCGGTGGACGTCCCCTCCGGCTGCAGGTTCCATACTCGTTGTCCCTGTGCGAAAGGAATTTGCCGAAATCAGGAACCCCCTTTGCGTTCGGAAAACGGCCGCGCCGTTGCCTGCCATTTCCCACTTTAAACGAAAGCCATATGATCGGGTTGCAGCAGGTAATCCGCTCGGGGATAAAAATACCGGGGAGTCGTAGGTCAAAACGCTCCCCGTCAGGCAACTAGAGAGATTGATGCGTTTAGTGGAACCAATTGCCGTGAGGCTTAGTTTTCCGCAGGTCTTTTTATACCGAACTCGGCAGGCGAGTATTTTGCACCACCAGCATCATAAAGAAGCCAGGCGCTGACGGACTGGTTCTGCTTTATATATTTTTTAGCCTCCTCGCCGGTAAGACCCAGTTTGATCCCTCCCATTTTTTTCGCAAATTCATCGAAGCGGGGATCTTGATAGGCTTTCTGGAAGGCGTCCCGAAGGACCTTTATTGCTTCTTCGGGTGTCCCCTTTTTGACGAACACGCCGAAAAAGGCGCCCCAAGGCAGGTAAGGCTCATATTCTTCGTAGATCTCGTTAACTGCAGGTATTGTCTCCAAGCCAGGCACCCGATCGGACGAAATCATGGCGAGCCCCCGTACGGAACCGGAATGGATAAAATTGGCAGCAGCGAGAAGTCCTACCGGAACCGCATCGATGTGGCCTCCGAGGAGTGCCGTAAGGCAAGGGCCCTCTCCGTCGAACTGGATTTTATTGAAACTGATCTCATGTATTTTTTCTATCATGGTGGTGGCGACGTAAGGTAGTCCGCCTGGTCCGGTAGAACCCATAGTAATGTTTTCTCCAGATTTAGCGGCATCGATGAGTTCCTCGTAGCTCTTGTAGGGGGAATCCTTAGCCACGACGACCACCCCCACGTTTGCCATCATGAGAAATACAGGTTCGAAATCGTCGTAGTCTATATGGGAAATCCCGGTTACCTTGTAAAGATTCGGATTTTCCGCGCCATAGAGAAGGGTGTACCCGTCCGCTGGCTGATTCGCTACGAAAGTAGTGGCAACGGCTCCAGTAGCGCCAGGCCGGTTTTGCAGGATGATGGTTTTTCCCAGGTGCTCCTGCGCCAGTGGCGTTATTGCCCGGGAAACATTGTCTAGCGCACCTCCTGCACCCCACATTATATATCCATTAATATTCTTTTCGGGGTATGCGGCGAAAGAAGCGCCGGTGACAAACAGCAACATAAGACAAGCCAGAGTTAATTTTCTCATCTTACATTCTCCTTTGCTTTGTCGTAGTTTGAAATCCATTCTCTTGTGCAACTATTATTCTATTCCTCTCCATCTCCTGTAAACCTTCGTCTGGGAGAAGATAAGGAAGAAAATAGCCAGCGTCAAAAAAAGGCTTATGGGACTGGTGAAAAATCCCTGCAGGAAAGGCAGCAGCTGGTTTTCCGCCCCCTGCATGGCCCTGCGGTAATTTGTATCAAGCAGTGGGCCAAGGATCAATCCGAGTACCATAGGCCCCGTAGCGTACCCGTAAAGGCGCATGAAGTATCCGGCGATTCCGAAACCTATCATGAAGAAGATATCTACCACGCTGTTTTGTATTGCGTATGTCCCTATGACCGAAAGAATGATAACCACCGGCATGATGTATTCTTTTGGAATTTCGATGATTTTCGCGAAGGGCTTCACGCTGACGAGCCCCAAAACCAGCAACGCTATGCTCGCGAGGCTCAGGCAGCTTACGATCATCCAGAAAAGGTGAGGGGTTTCTATCATAAGCATGGGGCCTGGCCTTAATCCATGGATGTAAAGGGCTCCGATGATTATTGCCGTCACGGCGTCGCCAGGGATTCCGAGCGTAAGCATTGGAATAAAGGCTCCCCCTATAGCGCCCTTGTTGGCTGTTTCCGGCGCCACGATGCCCTCATAGGCACCCGTGCCGAAAGGCCTAGAAGGATTTCTAACGGTCCTTTTGGCCTGGTCGTATGCAAGAAGAGCGGCTACGTCGCCCCCCGTTCCAGGAAGGGCGCCTATAAAGACTCCGAGGAGGGAAGAGCGGATCGAAAGGGGCAAATATTTCCTGAAAGTGCTCCAGCTCGGGATGATTTTATCCAGGTTCTGCTTGGTTGTCTTCGTTCCGGCATTTCTGAACTGCATCAGGGCTTCGGAAACGCCGAAAAGTCCTATCATTGCAGTTACGAAACTGATGCCGGCCATAAGGTGAACGTTTCCGAAGGTGTATCGCATTTCACCGGTTGAAGGATCCATGCCGACCATGCTGATAAGGACTCCTATAACTCCGGCCGTTACTCCCTTTATGGGGTCACCTCCTCCGATGCTCCCGATCAGGAGGATGCCCATGATGGCGAGGAGGAAGAAGTCCCGCGGGGAGAATTTCAAAGAGAAGTTGGCTATGACCGGAGCTCCCACGGACAGGACGATTATGCCCACGAAGCTCGCGAAAATGGACACCGTGGTACATAGCCCTATGGCTTTGCCGGCTTCGCCTCTTTGGGCGAGAGGGTAACCTTCTATTCCAGTAGCGATTGCGGCAGGAGCTCCCGGGATGTTCAGCAGTATGGCTGTTATGGACCCACCGTAAACTCCTCCTACGAATACGCCGCATATAAGAGCGAGTGCGTTGTTGAGATCCCATGAAAACGTGAAGGAGATAAGCAGCGACGCCGCCATCGTAACCGAGAGCCCGGGAATGGCCCCGACCCAGATCCCGGCGAAAACACCCAGCCAGATCAGGGCCATCATTTGCCAGTTTAGGAAAGGAATCAGAAAATACTGAAGATTTTGCTCCATGCCGAATGGCCCCCTTATGGCAAGATAACAAGGAAAAGATAACGGAATACCCCTACCAGGACCGCGAGGGCTATCGCGGAAAACAGCAGGGCCTGCAGTATTTTTTTGCCTCTATGGAGATATATCATGGCTATTACCATGAAGGCGTAAGAAGAGGCAATAAAATGAAGCCTTGGCAGAAAAACACAGTAACCGACCAGCAGCAAAATGATAACTGTTACGTCTACAGGCAGAAGATACTCTAGAAGCCCGGGGTCTGTCTCCGCAGGTTTTTCTTTCTTGCTGGCTTTCCAGAAATTGACGGCCGAAAAGACCATAATCAGAGCGGAGGCGAGTTTTGGAAAAACCGAGGGCGATGAAAACTGACCACTCGTCATGCCGAGGGCGAAATAATACCCCAAGGCGCCCAGCATGAAACAAATAACAGAAAAGCCTATTTCACCGGGTTTTCTACGTTTCTCGGGAACATACCTGGAAAGATCCTTTACTTGACTCGATGAGCTCTGCCCGTTTGAATCCTCGTATGTAGTCTCGGCGTTTCCCGTCATCCGTTTTCCTTCCTCTCAAAATTTATGGTTCAGTTTACAACTAGCAATGAATCGAAATGGTTATATTGGGGGCAGTGGCCTGCCCCCAATGGTCGCTGTTACTGGCCAAAACTCTTTCAAGGCTTGGGTATGCCAAATTCCTCAGGCGATTTCTTCGCCCCGCCGGCGTTGTAGATGAGCCAGCAGGCTGTCGATTCAAATTTCTCCAGGAATTTTACCGCTTCCTCGCCTGTGGCTCCGTTTTTGAAACCACCCGAGTTATTTACGTATTCTTCGAAGCGCGGATCATCCATGGCTTTCGAAAATGCGTCGCTGAGTTTTTCCACTATGTCTTCGGGCGTTCCTTTCTTTACGAAAACGCCGTAAAAGGGACCCCATGGGAGATACTGTTCGTACTCGGGATAGATCTCCGTAATAGCCGGAACATCCGGGAGCTGAGGAACCCGCTTGGTTGTCAAAACCGCCAGCCCGCGAAGACGGCCTGCCCGTATATACTCTACCGAAGTCGAAAGGGCCAATGGCATGGCATCCGCGTGACCACCCATTACCGCAGTGGCCCCCGGTCCGTCTCCGTCAAACTGGATGTAGTTGAACTCTATGCCGTGGATGTTCTTCATCATTGCCCCGGCAACGTAGGGTAGACCTCCGACACCCGAGGTCGCCATCCGAATTTTCTTGTCGCCCTTTGCGGCCTCCACGAGGTCTTCCATCGTCTGGTAGGGAGTATCGGGATTGACGCAAATTACGACAGCTCCCTCAACTCCTATGATGACCGGCTCGAAATCATGGAAGCTTAAGGGCGAAATGTCGAGGATGCGATAAACAGCGGGATTTTCGGCTGCGTAAAGCAATGTGTAGCCGTCGGCCGGTGAATTTGCTACCAACGTTGTTGCAACGGCGCCTGTAGCTCCTACCTTATTTTGAAGAATTATGCTCTGCCCCAGAAACTTTTCGGCGATTGGAGTTATTGTTCGCGCGAAGTTATCTGTTCCGCCACCGGCCCCCCACTGGATGATTCCCTGAATGGGCTTTTCCGGGTACGCTGCGGCTCCTGCGGATGCGACCGTCAGGGCGAATAACAGGGACAAACTCAAAGCTACCAGTTTTTTCATCTTTCTCCTCTCCCTCCTTGGGCTAGTTGTTTTTAAATGTGACGTCTTTTGTTATACGTAATGTTTTGGTTTTGTCTTGCTTTAGCGGAACGTATCGTTTTGGTTGATTGGTTGTGTGTGAATGAAGGTTTACCGAAAAAGTACGGAAAGACACTGTTTCAGCTCGGCTACCGGGATCTGGCCCGGGGCCGACTCCTTGCTGCCGACGGCGAAGGTCAGGTCCGAGCCGAAAGAGCCCCCGACGATTCTGCTTACGCTGCCAATAGACCCCATGGACATCGT
>NPIE01003365.1_pt2 | contig 11409 bp, 12 predicted proteins | sample 8637661 | NCBI WGS metagenome assembly NPIE01 (sample SAMN07420842, study PRJNA396082) | bioreactor metagenome | isolation source: sample BA12 brine-fed electro-methanogenic bioreactor BA | place: Japan: Kochi | collected 2016-12-09 | reverse complement strand
ATTTAACGCATATAAGAGTTAATTATATAAATCAATTGCATGAATGAGTGTAGATTGCGGCAAATGACGTATATTCAGTCGAACGCTCGCTGGAAGACTGTTGCTGTCGTGCGCTTTTTTACGTTAGTGCGAATACACTCCAACTCAAAAGCCTATTGATTATTGTTTGAAATCAATACAAACTCAATAAAACAATAGTTTAGAAAAACAAGGGGAAACATGTTTTAAACTGGATTGATTGGTACAAAAAGTGCAATATATTGTGTACCGATTGATACATTAGTCGGNNATCGTTCAGATGCTGCTATGCCTCAAAAAGACTTCCATTCATGGCGGAATGACGAGTTTCCTTAATGACATTGGCGGTCTGGGTGCGAAGGCATTACTGGGGGAAATCTCTTCGCGATCTGAGCTTAACGTAAATAATTCATAACCATAACTTTGTCGGAGTACAAATATGAAACTAAAAACGCATAAATTATTACCGGTTGCCGTGCTGATGCTGGCTACAAGTAGCGGAGCCATGGCGCATACCGTGATTGCGGACCAAGCAACCGAAGGCATGGCCCTGCTCAATGGCAGCAGAATTACGCACGGCTGCAATACGCCCGGACTCGACGACAGACTCGGCATCATGGCGCAAGGCATCGTTTTCCCGAATGGTTTCAGTTCTCAAGCCTTCAAGCTGGTCGATGGCGGGGAAGAGTCGATTACATTGGGTGACGAATTAGTCGATACGCTGGGTAACAACGTTGGCGTTACACCGACTTTAATACAAGACCGGGATGTATTTTTGAACGCTCACATTCTCAAAGACGAAACCGGCGCGCGCCGGGCATTTCATTATACGGCCGGCAAGATGCCCGGTAGCGACGTCGAAGGCTTGATTCCGTTTAGACATACAACGCCGCGTTTCCTACCCGAATCTTGCGCCAAAAGATTGTTGGTGCGCATTGCGATTGCCAACTGGTGTTCGAAAAGTCCGAGTACGGCAGACGGCAATCGCGTCGATGTCTGGATGGGACATATGACTCCTAAATTTAACGATCCTATCGTCATGCCGTTCGGCGATGACGGCGGTGCCGGCGTGTTTTGGCCGACGTTGACCATCAATCGCGATCTAGCTTCAAATCCGCTGCCTGACAGTTGCGGAGAAGGCTATGACATTGCCGTACAGCCGTCAGATGCCGATATCGACCAATTCCTACCGATTCCGGGATTATGGCCGGCCAACGCCAATTAAAGGGTGAAGTAGAACTAGAAGCCGGTTTACGTAAATTCCGGTTTTATTGACAAGACCGCTGAATCGAAACGTATACGAAAGCCTTTCATTGGCAATCTAAAGCGCCCGATTCAGCGGTTAACAACTCATGAATTTTAAGGATACTCCGCGATGAAACGATTATTTATTTTTTTCCTGGTTTTGGGGTTGTCGGCCGGCCAGGCCTATGCCGCTACTTTGACCTTTAACGGCGTACAGGGTACGCAAGAAGACGAACCTTTCAATCAGGTGGATGTGTTTCGGTTCGAAACGGTCGGCCCTGGCGAAGTCGGTATCCGGGTGAATTCCGACCCTTTGGGTGGCTTCGATTCGATTCTGACGTTATGGCAGCATGACGGCGGCGATTATACGCTGCTGGATTCTAACGACGATGCGAACGGATTATACAGTGCTAACCCCAAAGATTCGGGATTGCGTCTCAATCTCGATCCCGGCTCATTTCTGGTCGCCGTCAGCCAATGGGCTAACGAACCGAACGGAAATTTGTTTTCGCTCGGCTTCAACGGTAATGGCGATCCTTTTACATCCGGTTTCGAGTTTCCGTACACGCTAACCGTTGAAGGCGCAAGCGTCGTTCCGGTGCCGGCCGCGGTTTGGTTGATGGGGTCGGCGCTGCTGGGGCTATTGGGGTATCGCCGAAAAATCGGGCGATGAACTGAAACCGTCCTAGGAGCTACGCCTTGTGAGTCTGTTTTTCAAACTTGGCGCCGTTCCAAGGCTTTATGCATTAATTCTTCGGGTTAAATTGAGAATTTCCCGGCAGGTCGGGTTAGCGGTTCGGCCTGCCGGATCATACGACAGTTTGACAGCGAAGGTTAAAGTCAATTCCGGCAAGTAAGGCTCGGGATTATTTTTCATTTCGATCGATAAAGAGAAATTAATTATGAGACATTTTATATATGGTCTGGCAGCAGTAAGTCTGTTCGCGGTGGGGTCGGCCCATGCGAATAGCCTGGTGTTTGAGGATCAATTCACTTCGATAGAAGCTTCTGAGGTTTCGAATGCGCCGTTGAAAACGTTCTTTTTTCAGAACGATAGTCAACAGGATATAACGTTCTTGTTGGATACCTCATTCAGAACTGTTCAAACAAATTTGGGTGATCCTATAAATTTGATGGCCGATTTGTTTATATCGGTATGGCAAGCGGACAACACCCATTGGCGTCTGGCAGGTTTCAATAACGATGCGGAGCGTGATTCTTCCAATAACGGTAACGATATATTCGGACGCCCCATACTAGATTTTAATAGCGATGAACCTGTTAATTCGGGTAAAGCCAATCCTGGGTTGGCGTTGAATGGAATATCCGAAGGCTTATATATGGTTATGGTCAATGATGCCGGCCTCTTTCCGGCCGGTACACATGATTTCCTGGGTATACCGGTTGATGATCAGCCTGGAGAAGTGTTGGCATCGGTCGGTCCGGACCCTTATTTTCGCGATGGATTGGATATAGCAATTTTTGGAGTATTGCCACCTACCAATGATGAAGAATGGACAGCGCCTATTACTCTGCAGATTGTTCCAAGCATAGCCGGCAGCTTGTCGGCGGCTGGAGCCCCTGCCCCGGTGCCGGTGCCGGCCGCGATCTGGTTGTTCGTGAGTTCGCTGACGCTGTTGCTCGGTTCGCGGATTCGCGGTACAGCTTGATTTACAGCCGCCGAAACTATCGCAAAGCAACAGCGGACGAGGTGCCGATATGTGCCGAATAATTGCGTTTGCCGCCTGGGTGTTATGCGCTTCAGTTTCGATCGCGCAGGCTGCCGACAAGCCGCCTCCGGCGCACGCCGAGTCTCCTCGGATCGCCTTTTCCGACACCTCGCAAGGTTTGCAGGTATCGGTTCGTCAAGTTATACCGGGAGAAATCGTGAAAGCGCTCGCTCGGCAGTTCGGCATTCGTTTTCATTATGCAGCCTTGCCGCATAAAACGATCAACGCCGATTGCTCTGTAGCCGATTGGCCTGCCTTGATCGATTGCTTGTTCGGCCGTCCGGTCGATGCTGTGTACCGTTACGGCCGCGATGGCGCATCCGGCTCCGCGATGCAAACCGTGGTTGAGGTTTGGCTGATGCCTTTGGGGCAGGATGGCTCTACCGGACAACAAGGCTTGCCTGATCGAAAATCGGACGGTAGTCATACGTCTCCTACCCATGTTGCAATCGGGTCGGACGTTGCCAAGCGGCGAGAGGCCGTCCCGGACCAATCGGACAATCAGCAGGCTTTGCTTGCCGCCGTCAATGACGGCGACGCCGCCAAACGCGCCGATGCCATTCGGCGTTTGGCGTTCGAGCAGGACTTGCCGCCGGAAAAATTGCGGGGAATCATACAACAGACGCTGAACGATGCGGATGCCGTTGTACGCGCGCAGGCGCTGGAGGCGATGGCAAACGCTGAGGGTTCGGAAGGACTCGAACCGATATTGCTCGAAATGCTGCAGGATAAAGATCCTCGCGTGCGCTCGATGGTCGTCGAACATGCCGATCGATTTCCGGATATCCTGAATGCCGCGCTAACGGATCGGAATCCGGAAGTGAGCGAATTTGCCAGACTCAAGCTGGAAGCGTTCTTCGGCGGACAAGCCCATCATCCGTGAACCCATCAAGCCGATTCCAAGAGTATGGAATCTTGCCTAGATGAAAACATTACCAATAGTGAAATGCTTCGATCTTACGGCGGTTTTTAAAATAACTACTCTAAATAAATGAGGAAACAATCATGACTAACAAATCAATCAACCCGTTTTTATTGCTCGTATTATTCGGGCTGAGCCTATTCAGCGCTCCCGGCGCATACGCTCATACCATCATCGGCAGTCTCGAGTCTTTAAGCGGCGCTAGCGCGACCGATCTGTATCAAGTGGAGTGCTTTACCGACGGCGGCGGCGTGACCGACCATCTCGAAATCAGTATCCGCGATTTAACGCCGGGCAGCGGTCAGCTCAATGTAACAGGATACAAACTGAGCAATCTCCATGCGCGCGGCGGCACCGACCCGAAAACCGGGGACAATCAAGCCTCGCCGGTCATTCGAGTACCCGGTGGCTCGGGCGGCTATCTAATTTTCGTCACCCGAACGGCGGCAGGGGCACGTAAATTTTACGAATTGGTCTTTCACTGCACCGCAGCAACGGGAACGCATACCGGGACCGATTCGGTTCGCTTTCAGAATCAGTAAATCCGATTCCGCAGTATTACTGTGACCGGCGATGCCGAGTCCGTCAAGCCGACATGGTGCCGGCTTGACGATTCGGTGTCTTGTTGTTACGGGTTGCAAACGCTCTACTGCTATGTATATCGGTTTCATTAAATTTTCGATAAATCTGCCCGATGCCTCTTTCGCTAGCGCCATTTCGGGCCTTACTGTAATAAAACATATGAACAAGCAGTTACTTATTAATTTCGATGACGGCATTCGGGCTGAAACGGATCGGATTATAGGCCGGGCCTTAGCGTTCGTGATAGCTGCCGCCGTTAAAACACTTAGGTCTATTCCGGTGCTATACGGGCTTGTCGTTTACCCGGTGTGGGCGGATGAAACGCATCCCGCGCCCGATTGCGCGCTGACCCGTCTGCATGACGGCGCCGGCTTGAATTTATCCGACTACCGCGGACAAGTGGTCTATGTCGACTTTTGGGCGTCGTGGTGCGGTCCCTGCGCGAAATCGTTTCCGTTCATGAACCGCCTGAATGCCGACTATGCCGGCAAGGATTTCACGATACTGGCGGTCAATCTGGATGAAGATGCGGACGATGCCGAAGCCTTTCTCGAACGTTTTCCGGCTGAATTTCCGGTTGTCGCCGATAACGCAAGCCGATGCGCTCAAGCCTTTCAGGTCAAGGCGATGCCGAGTACCTTTTTGGTGGATAAAGACGGACACATTCGGATGACCCACCTCGGTTTTCGGGCCGGTGAAACCGATAGTCTGAAAGCGATGATCGATAGCTTACTGTCGGAACGGAATTGACCGTCATGGCGGCAAAATAAAGAACAGACAAATGATGAACATCAAAATACTATTTTTTATAAACGCCCTGTTATTACTGCAAGGCTGTGCGCCGGTCGCGCCGTGGGAGCGGGGTAATCTGGCCAAACCGCACATGGCGCTGGATCATAATCCGATGCGCAGTGCCCTGAGAGCTCATAATTACGGCAGCCGCGAAGCGGCCGCCGGCGGCGAAGCGGGCGGAGGCGGCGGTTGTGGCTGTTATTGATCGATGCGAAACCGGGCTTTGCCTCCGCAAGGCCGCATCGCGATCCTCTGGGCTTCAGGCCCTTACGGCCGCCGCGCTCGCTTTGCCGGGTATGCTTTCGTCCGGGGATGCCGCGGCGGCCGACAGCGAATTCGCCTTTCAACAAAGTCGCTACGAAGAAGGGAAGCGTAATTTATTCGATGCCAAAGTTGAAAATCCGATACAGGTCGATAGCATCCACGCGTCGGGCAAATTGTCACTGACCGACCGGATCAAATTTGCCTTCAATTTCCTGCAGGATACATGGTCCGGTGCGACGCCAATGAGTACCGCGCCGTTGGCAGGCGCCATTCGCCCGAATATACCTGTAGAACGCGAAGGCGTGGTCAGCGGCGCATCGCCTTTTTTTCAAAGAACTATACAATTCAATGAAAACTTCGAGCCCTTGGCGGTTGATCCGGTGTCCCGACAAACCTTGGGCGTCGATAAAAGGGCTGTGCATGTCATGTCTACGGCGTCGCCGGAAACCCGCAACCAGGGCGATTTCAAACTGACCTACGAATGGGACGAGTTAGCGCTCGATCTGGGCGGCGGCATTTCGATCGAACGCGATTACGAGTCGCGCTTCGTTAATTTCGGCGGGCGGTGGGATTTCAATCAGAAATCGACGACGTTGAATTTCGGTATGAGTTATACCAACAGCGATACTTATGCGATTATCGATCATGATGCGCAGGTCTATATCGAGAACACAAACGAAGGAAGCCAATTCACCCAAGCGTTCCGTAATCAAATCAAAATTGAAAAAGGCGATTACATTTTGCAAGGCAACCGCGAGGACTGGGGCGTCAATCTGGGATTGACTCAGATCGTCGGCAAATCCACAGTACTCGACCTCAGTTTCGGCTATGCGCGCGGCACCGGGTTCATGGAAAATCCGTACAAGGTCATGACGCTGGTGTTTGTCGATCCCGACACCCTGGAAGGCGAAACCCGAGGCGTGCTCGAACAGCGGCCGGACGAACGCAACCAATTCAGCTTCGGTGCGCGTTTGGCCCAGTATATCGAACCGCTCGATGCGGCTTGGCATTTCAACTACCGATTCAATCACGACGACTGGGGGATCGATGCGCATACCTTCGAGTCGGATTGGGTACAGCCGCTCGGCAGCGGCTGGAAGGTCACGCCCCATGTGCGTTACTACAGCCAGAGTGCGGCCGATTTTTACAGTCCGTATCTGTTAATCAAGCAGGCATTTTCGAAAGCTGTTTTTGTTCCGGGAGTAGGTATTACGAGACAAAGTGCCGATGACAGCGTCCTGCCCGCTAACTTTTCCAGCGACCACCGCCTGTCCGGTTTCGGTACTTTGAGCGGCGGCGTGTCGATCAGCAAAGAATTTACCAAGGGCTTTACGCTCGAAGCCGGGTTCGAATACTACACGCACGAAGGACGACTCAAACTCGGCGGCGGAGGCGAAGCCGGCTTCGCCGATTTCAACTATTACGTCGCCAACGCCGCGTTGAAGGTCGATCTCGATAATCTCGGGCGGGCCTTGGATTTTTTCGGCGACGGTCACGGCCATCATCTCCATCATCACGGCGCCGGCAATCCGGCTGGCCTGATGTTCGCACACATGATGGATGAACCGGGCAGTTTCATGGTCGGTTATCAATTCATGTACGGCAGGCAGAGCGGCGACATGCTAAACGGTTCGAGTGTGCCCTTGGATTCGACGATAGTCGAAAATGGCTGCAGCACGGACATTCAATGCCGTTTTACGCCGAAATTCATGAACATGAAAATGCACATGCTGATGTTTATGTATGCTCCGACCGATTGGTTGAATTTGATGGTGATGCCGCAATTCGTCGACATGGATATGAATTTGCGCGAGCTCTCCGGACGTCCCCCGCCTGCGCAGGGGGTGCACGAACATACCGGTGTCGGCGGCCACGAGACCGGAGGAGTCGGCGATACTTCGCTGTCGGCCTTGATCAAACTATACGATTCCGGCATGCATCATCTGCATGCCGGAATCGGCGTGACCGCACCGACCGGCGATGTCGATTTGGAGTTTCGGCGAATCGTGCAGGAAGACGGCGGTTTAATCCATTTCATGATGCAACTCGGCAGCGGTACTTGGGATTTTACCCCCAGTTTGACTTATACCGGTACGCTGGATCGCTGGTCGTGGGGGGCGCAAGCCAGCGGCGTCAAACGTTTGCAAGACAAAAACGAGTCCGGATACGCGCTCGGCGATTTGTTTCAAACATCGGTATGGGGCGGTTATAACCTAACTTCTTGGTTATCTACGACAGTCCGCGGTATTTATACCGTGCAGGGCTCGATTCGTGGCGATTTCAATAAATTCAACGGGCGAGGGGGGCCGATGGACTTTCCGAAAAATCACGGCGGGCGGTTTTGGGACTTGGGTTTGGGCGTCAGCGCCTATGTGCCGTCCGGCGATTTAGCCGGTAATCGTTTGAGTTTCGAGTGGATTCAACCGCTAAAAGATGACGTCAACGGCTTTCAATTGGAGCGTGACGGCGCGTTGTCGGCATCCTGGAGTTATGCTTTTTAGGGCTTGTAAGTGCTTCAGGCAAATCTTACGAGGCAGGTTTATCAATTTTTATGGGAGGTCGTCATGAGTCGAAAAATTCAATGGTTTACTCTGAGCTTCGGTTTTGCGTTTCTAATATTGACTCCGCTCGATCATGTTCGGGCAGCCAACCCGGTCGATCAATTAGTCGCACCGTATAACGCGCAAGTCAAATTGAGTCATTCCCCGAAATTCGAAGGCCGGGGCGACGGTGTCGAAACCTGTCCTGTGACCGGCGATAAAATAATGGGCAAGGATTGGCAAGCCAAGCTAAACGGGCGAATCGTTTATTTTTGTTGCAAAGGTTGCATGCAAAGGGCTGTAAAGCTGCCCGACAAATATGTCAAACCGACTTTGACGGAACAAAAGCAGGCCGTACAACAGTATTTGGCTTCCGATAAATTCGCCGGACGTGAATTCGATCCGGAAATGTGCGATGAATGAGTTCAGTAAAGGGTGCTCAAGTTTTTAGTCTTTGGATAGGAAAAATTATGATAATGAAAACATTTGCGAGCCGCCGACCGTTAGGTTTGTTCGGTACCGTGTTTTTGACCGGCGCGTCGGTCATGGTTATCGAACTACTCGGTACGCGTATGATAGCGCCTTTTTACGGCACCAGTCTTTATGTATGGTCGTCGTTGATTTCGGTAACGATGATCGCATTGGCAACAGGTTATTTTATCGGCGGTCGTTTAGCCGACTCATCGAAACCTGTCGGTTTGTCGTTTGTTATCGCGCTGGCCGCATTGTTTATACTACTGATTCCTTGGATGACGAGGCCGGTATTATTGATGACCGATTCGCTCGGTTTGCGCGGCGGTGCTTTTACCAGTTCCTTGTTATTGTTCGCGCCGGCATTGACGATGCTGGGCATGGTCGGGCCATTTGCCATCAAACTCGCTACGCTGGAATTCGACTCGGTCGGTTCGAGTTCCGGTACCGTTTATGCGGTGAGTACCTTGGGCAGTGTAATCGGAACGTTGTTTCTAGGGTTCTTTTTGTTTCCGCTGGTGGGTTCGCGCGAGATTTTGATTGCGCTCGGCCTTCTTTTAATGCTTTTGGCGCTGAGGGTCGCCTGGAGCGAAAAAAGTTCATTGGGTTTTCGCTATAGCATGGCACCATGCATGGCCTTAGCTTTTCTCGGCTTGATTCTGCTACCGGGAATCGTCGGTGCGGGTAACGTTTTCGATAGTAACGGCAAGTTCAAAATCGTTTCCGAACATGAAAGCTTGTATGGCTGGGTCCGTGTGATCGACCGGCCGGACCGCGATTTGCGTATGTTGACATCCGATGCTTCGACGATCGGCGCGGCAACTATCGCCACCGGGAAAAGTTTGCTGACTTATCAGGAAATCGTCGGTTTGATTCCGGCTTTTCGACCGTCGATGCAAAGAGCTCTTATCGTAGGCTTGGGTGCAGGGCATATGGCCAAAGTCTTGCGAGAGCGTTTCGGTATTGTCGTCGATACGCTTGAAATTGATCCGGCTGTTGCCGACGCGGCGGTTGCGCATTTCGGTTATGCATCGAACGGCCGCGACATCGTCGGCGATGCGCGTTACGAAATAAGACGTTTGAAGGGGCCTTACGATCTGATCATTCACGATTGCTTTACCGGCGGCTCGGAGCCGTCGCATTTGTTGACCGCGGAGGCGTTGCTGCAATTGAAAGGGCTTTTGACCGAACAAGGCATACTGGCATTGAATTTCGTGTCATTTACGCAAGGCAATAATGAAGCGCTGTCATCGGTCGCTAAAACGCTCGATCAAGTTTTTTCTCGGCAGAGCACCTATCTTTCCGAGCCTGGTGAAAATTTCAACGATTTTATTTTTCTGGCATCGGATGCGGCCATCAAAAGCGAGTCGCCGAAATTAACCGCACGCGAGCGGTTCTGGCTCGAAAAAAGACGTTATCCCATGTCGCGGACGCATGGGATTGTGTTGACGGATAATTTCAATCCGCTCGAACACATGCAAACGCATAAGGCGGAACATTATCGTAATGTCGTTTTGGGATGGTTCGGAGCGGATTTACTGATACGTTGACATCCTTGTCGCGATAGGCAGGCCTTATTTGCTACATTTCCGGTTGGATAACATCAAGCCGGACAGGGTTGGCACGCAAATATCGCACAAGCGCTTCCACTTTAGCGATACCGGTAAGGTCTACGGAAATACGAATGGGATCTGCCATGACCATATCCGCGGTAATAAGGGGTGGGGCCATAATATCGGGGGCTATAATATCCGCCCCGAAAACGACGTCCGCCATAGCCGTAATAAGGGCGAGGCCGAAATCCGGTGTGTCTTCCATGGAAACCGTGACCAAAATGCGTGCCCCCTCTAAATCCATGGTGCGAATATCCGGAACCGCCCCGGTAATAGCCTCTTGCCTCAACCGATTGGCTAACGAATAAGACGGATAATGACAAGGTTAATAATACAATCTTGATCAGTTGTTTAGCGTTCATAATAAACCTCCTCGGTCTTTACGGCCGCATTCTATATTGAGGGTAGTGAATCTCGCCTGAATATCGGAAAAATTTACCAACGATAGCCGCGCAGTCCGTAAAACCCGAATCTGCGATACGGCCTGAAACCGTAACCTAGTCCGAAACCGGCTCTATATCCGCCGTAGCCATATCCGCCATAACCGTAAGGATAGGAATAGCGTGCTGACGTGACGGGCCAAAAATAAATCAGAGAGGTCTGAACGACGGGCAATGTAATGGGGTGTTCCCCGACTTTTCCTTCGGTCTGCTCACTGATGCGGCCGGCAATAGTCACTTCGCTGCCTTTCGGATAGGCTTCAGGGTCGACAAAAGTCGGCGTTATTGCTAGAAACCGTCCCAAAGGTTGCTCATTGCGGTCAGGGCGACCGCTTCTACTTACGGGGTAACCTAAAACATGAAGTGTCGTTGAGTCTTCTTCATTGATAACGTCAACCAATATGCCGCCCCAACGGACTTTTTTATCGCGGGCGTAGGAAGAGTTGTCGAGCGCGTCTTGTAAAACGATATCCGGTTCAGGCGCTCGTCGGATTGCATCCGGTAGTTGGGAGCAACCTGTAATCAAAACAAATGCTGCTGTGAGTAATAATCGAATTAACATGTCAGCCTCCAGCATGTAATCGCTTGCCTAGAGAATACAAGACCCTTTTCCAATGGGGGCCGAACGGCAAGTCGTTTCTAGAATCGGTCGATAAATTTCAGTCAAGATAAAAAGGAAAAGCTGAAAAAATTAAACGCTTATCGAACCGGCTTATCTATACCTTTCGCACTTAAAATTTCGGCAGTGCCTGATGAAGCGCCAGGGTCTGCGGCCCCTCACCTAACGCTAGG
>NPIE01000470.1_pt1 | contig 11413 bp, 4 predicted proteins | sample 8637661 | NCBI WGS metagenome assembly NPIE01 (sample SAMN07420842, study PRJNA396082) | bioreactor metagenome | isolation source: sample BA12 brine-fed electro-methanogenic bioreactor BA | place: Japan: Kochi | collected 2016-12-09 | reverse complement strand
ATCGTATACAGTATGCAGGATTTTGGTGTCTGATGCCTTGATTCGCCAGTCTTTTTCTGAATTTCGTAACTGAAATACAGTTTTCGGGCACCGGTAAAATAACGCTGGAAAAATAACATTCACTGCTTTTTTCAGCCGGCAAAATTTCCTAGGAGGAAAGTGATGATCGATGCTTATCTACGTCATGAAGCTGAGAGGAACGCCCAGGGCATTCCTGCTCTGCCCCTGAATCCTGAACAGACTGCGGAACTGTGCAAACTGCTGCAGTCTCCCCCTTCCGGTAAGGAAGATTTTCTGCTCAATCTTTTTAAAAACCGCATCTCTCCCGGTGTTGATCCCGCAGCTGAGGTTAAAGCGAACTTTCTTGGCGACATCATTGCCGGAAAAGCATCCTCCCCGTTGATCTCCAAAATTGATGCCATTGAAATTCTCGGCACCATGATGGGGGGATACAATGTTCAGTATCTGGTCGATGCCCTTAAAGATTCCGAATTGGCTGATTCTGCGGCTGAAGCCCTGTCTAAAATGACCCTGGTGTATGATGCCGTTGATGATGTGGCTGCTCTCGCCAAGGACAATGCCGCCGCTAAAAAAGTTCTGCAGTCCTGGGCTGATGCTGAATGGTTCAAGGCAAAGCCCGAACTTCCGGAAAAAATTACCGTTAAAGTTTTCAAGGTTGAAGGCGAAATTAATACGGATGATTTCTCCCCGGCAGGCGACGCATGGAGCCGCCCGGACATCCCTCTGCACGCACTGGCTATGGGCAAAACCCGCTTCCCCGGCGGACTGGAAACCATCGCCAAATTCCGCGAAGAAGGCCATCAGGTCGCTTTTGTCGGTGATGTGGTGGGAACCGGCTCCTCCCGCAAGTCCGCCTGTAACAGTGTGCTCTGGCATATCGGCGACGATATCCCCTTTGTTCCCAACAAGCGTCGGGGTGGTGTGATTATCGGCAGCGTTATCGCGCCGATCTTCTTCAACACGGCCGAAGACTCCGGGGCGCTTCCTCTGATGATGGACGTCTCCGAGATGAACACGGGCGATGTGATTAGNNAGCATCGACACCAAAAAGGGCGAAGTGACCAATGAAAAAGGTAACGTGATCGCCTCCTTCAAAATCAAGCCTAACACGCTGCCTGATGAATACCGTGCCGGTGGTCGTATCCCACTGATCATCGGGCGGTCTCTGACCAACAAGGCCCGCAAGCATCTTGGCCTGGATGAGACCGATGTGTTTGCCAAGCCGATCAACCCGACCCCGAAAGCCGACCAGGGCTATACTCAGGCACAGAAGATTGTCGGTCAGGCCTGCGGACTCCCCGGTGTTCTGCCTGGTACGGCCTGCGAGCCTCGGATGGCTACGGTCGGTTCTCAGGATACGACCGGTCCCATGACGGCCGATGAGCTTAAAGAGCTGGCCTGTCTCAAGTTCCAATCGCCGATGTTCATGCAGTCTTTCTGTCACACGGCCGCTTATCCCAAGCCGGCCGACGTGAAGATGCACAAGACGCTGCCTGACTTCATCGCGGAGCGCGCGGGGGTTGCGCTGCGTCCCGGAGACGGTGTTATCCACAGCTGGCTCAATCGCCTGCTGCTGCCCGATACCGTCGGCACTGGTGGTGACTCGCATACCCGCTTCCCGATCGGTATCTCTTTCCCCGCCGGGTCCGGCCTTGTTGCTTTTGCCGGTGCCCTGGGTTTTATGCCTCTCGACATGCCCGAATCTGTGCTGGTTCGCTTCAAAGGCAAGCTCAACCCCGGCATCACTCTGCGCGACGCCGTCAACGCCATTCCCTACTGGGCCATTAAGCAGGGGCTGCTGACCGTTCCCAAAAAGAACAAGAAAAATATTTTCAACGGCCGCATCCTTGAGATGGAAGGTTTGCCCGATCTGTCCGTTGAGCAGGCTTTCGAGCTCACCGATGCTGCCGCAGAGCGCTCTGCAGCTGCCGGTTGCATTCAGCTCTCCGAAGAGTCCGTCGCGAAGTACCTGCGTTCCAATATCGCGTTGATGGAGAAGATGATCGAGGACGGTTATCGTGACCCCGAGACGCTGCGCGGTCGCATTAACGACGTGAAGGAATGGCTCAAGAATCCCAAGCTGATTCGTGCCGACAAGAATGCTGAATACACTGAAGTTATCGAGATCGACCTGGCGGAAATCACCGAGCCGATCCTGGCCTGCCCCAATGACCCGGATGATGTCAAGCTGTTGTCCGAAGTCGCCGGAACACCGATCCAGGATGTGTTCCTGGGGTCCTGCATGACCAATATCGGGCATTTCCGCGCTGCCGCCGAAATCTGGCGCGGTCAGAAATTCAACCCCGAGGTTCGGACCTGGATCTGCCCGCCGACCCGTATGGATCAGGCCAAACTCAAGGAAGAATCGCTCTTCTCCGTCTTCAGTGCAGTCGGGGCGCGCATTGAGATTGCCGGCTGTTCCTTGTGCATGGGCAATCAGGCCCGCGTACCTGATGGTGTCAACATGTTCTCCACTTCGACACGCAACTTCGACGACCGGATCGGTAACGGCGCCAAGGTTTATCTTGGCTCCGCTGAGCTCGGCGCGGTGATCTCAAACCTCAGCAAGATCCCGACCGTTGACGAATACATGGCGGTCTACAAGGAAAAGATCGCTCCGAAGGAGAAAGAGATTTATCAGTACCTGCAGTTTGATGAGATGGAAGGCTACAAGAAGTAGTCCGTCATTGCATCATCGATTGCCCTGCAGAAAGCCCTTGCCTTCACCGGCAGGGGCTTTCTGCGTTCTGGGCATAACGTCTAGGGGACAAAGAAACGCAAAGAGGCCGGGAAATTTGACTCCCGGCCTCTTTGCGTTTGAAACAGGTGCGCTGTTTTTTGTCAGCAGGGGTGAACGTTGCTGCTTCTGACNNTTTAGGCTTCATGTACTTTTTCATCTTTTGCCTCCCTTGGTCATTTGGGTTTTCTTTGAATTGCCGGCTTCCCGCACTGGCGAGGAAGCCGGCCTGGGTCTAGGTGTGCGCTATTGGGTCGGGTTAATAGTTTTGGCGCCGTCGGGGATCGTTGTCCAGTCACCTCCGGGAATGTAGTCGTTCGATTTGGTCAGATAAAAACCGTCAAGATTCAAGCCGTCTTCGCGAGACCAGAAGTTGATGGTGTGAGTTCCGGCCGAGGGGATATACACCCGAATCGGATCAGGCCCTGAATCCCTGCGGTCATTGACCCAGCGCCATGAATCTCTGCGCGCGGTCTGGATATCGCCGACGACACTGCCATTGAGCCCATAGTACATGGAGTCGCTGCGTCCACTGTCGTTGTCGTGGGTGCGTACCCAGAGGTAGTAGGTTCCGGATTCGCTGAAGTTAAGTCGATACTCGAGGGGGTTACCTCGCGGGCCGCCCCATCCGGCATCAACCTCGGCACGCATATACTTGTCGTTGCTGCCGGAACCGGTCCGGGTGGAGAAATTATCCCCGCGCGTATTGTAATGTTCCGCCTCGATAAAGGTGCCATCTTTGCTGACGCTATTGTCACTTGCGCCGCCGGAATCCCCGGCGCTGCACAGGCTGCCGAGATAGGTGCTTTCCGCCAGCTGGTAAGTGGCGAGATCGACCCAGCCTTCGCTCAGGTGACGTGTCCACCTGGAATAGTCGCAGGCAACTCTCTCGCTGCGATCCCAATGGCAACTGGTGCAGACATCCAGATTGCCTCCCGAACCGCCAGTGTCGCCGCCACCTGAAGAGGGAAGGTCGTCAAAATACGGGACGGTATAGGTCTGTCCATTGTGAGAGATCTGGGTCTTGTTGTGGGGGATGGTCTGAGCGGTGATCTTTCTGCCCCCCTCATCATTCATGTCCTCGCCATTCGGTGAGCTATCTTCACCAGGGCCTTCCTCCCGGGCATATCTGGACCAGAAGATGTTGAATTTCTTTTTGCCGGCACCATAGCCCGTGTAACCAGGAATCCTGCTTGGTGCCGGGTGGAAGGGGATTGTGGTATGGCAGGCCGCGCAGGCGCCAAAATCTTGAATCGGGCCGCCTTTGTCATGCATGTTTTCACCATGACACTCACGGCAGGCGGCTTGTTTCGGCCGGTCTGTGGCCCATTCCGGGACCGAGTGGCAATGAGCGCAGTCGCCCTGTGCCGACCAGGTCGTGCTGTGATGGGGGCTGCCGGAATGACAGTTGGCGCAGGTGCTCGGGTCGCTGATTGCCTGGTGGCAGACCGAGCAGTCACCGCCGACATCGGTCAAAGGTCCGGTGTGATGGAGTTCCGGAATGGTGACTCCGCCGCCGCCGTGGCAGTCGCTGCACGTGCCCCCATTGAGGGTGATGGTGCTATGGCAGAAGGTGCAGTTGCCTTCATCAAACTCGGGCTGAGTATGATGATTAGAAGTATCTCCGTGGCAATTGGCGCAGATGATGTCGGCCGGGGCGGTGTCGGTATGGCAAGCGCTACACAGGCCGGTCTGAGCGGTTTGCGAGGTATGATGCACTTCGGCGATCGAAGGCTGTCCTGCAGAGACATGACACTCTGCACAGGCGATGTCGCTGGATATGCCCTGATGGCAGGTGGCGCAATCACCGGTCTGCCCGGAAATGGTCATTTCGTGATGAAGAACTTCGATTTCCGGTTGGCCCTCACCCGTATGACAGGTCGTACACTCAAGACCTGTCACGTCAATCGCACTGTGGCAGTCATTACAGCTGGCTGTTTGTGCGAAGATGCTGGTGTGATGTCGCTCTCCGGCCGTCGGCCCGTCAGGTCCGAAATGGCAGGCAGAGCAGTCAACCAGTGCGGAATCTGCACCCGAGTGGCAGGTGAGGCAGGCACCTTCGCTATACAGTGCGGTGGTATGATGGGTTTGAACACCGCCGTCTTTTTCGGCCACTGCAGCATGACATTCTGCGCAGTTGATGTTGTCGGGTGCTACTGCGCTGTGGCAATCAATGCAGGTTCCATTGACTGCGGTGGGCGTGGCATGGTGCATGGCCCCGCCGCCATCAAGAGTCTGGTTGGCATGGCAGGTGGCGCAGTCGAGCTCATCCTGGTTGACGGTATGGCAGGCCGCACAATTGTTTTCAAGCGCCGGTGCCGTAGCATGGTGTCGATCGGCGATCTGGGTCGGGCCGCTGCTGTGGCAGGTTGCGCAGTCGTTGTCGGCAGCCATCTGTTCGAAGGTTTTTACCGTGTGACAGGATGCGCAGTTATCATTCAGATAATTGGGCGTATTATGGTGCATGGCTGCACCACCGTCGAGGGTCTGCCCGGCATGGCAGGTGGCGCAGTCGAGTTGGCCGCCCACCGAGTCGATACCCTCGTGGCAGGCTGCACAGTCGCCGGTGGTTGCGGTGGCCGTGTTATGGTGCAGGGTGTTGATCGCAGGTTCTCCCGCCGCCTCATGGCAAACCGAGCAGTTGTTGGTGACTGCATCTGCGCCGGTGTGGCAATCGACACAGGAAGCCGTCTGGGCGTAGGCGCTCGTGTGGTGCGTCTGCCCGATGTTGGAAGAATGGCATGCTGAGCAGTCATTGCCGGCGGTGACATTTTCATGGCAGGCCGCGCAATTTCCTGCTGCGTAAGCACTTGAGTCATGATGCATTCCAACGCTGCCGTCAAAAACAGGCTGGGCGGTATGGCAGGTGGCGCAGTCGAGGTTTCCGCCGACGGCATCAATCCCTTCGTGGCATGCCGCACAATTGCCGCTGGTGGCCGTGGCGGTGGCGTGGTGCAGTTCATTGATGGCCGGCTCACCGGACGCTTCATGGCACGAAGCACAATTGTCGACCGCGGCTGCGGCATTGCTGTGGCAGGCGGCGCAGTTGTCAAGAGTGTAGTCTGCGCTGTTGTGGTGCATCGCCACACCGCCGTCGCGCGGTTTGCCCTGGTGACAGGCCGCGCAGTCAAGGGTGCTGTCGGCGACGCCTGTGTGGCAGGTTGCGCAATTGTCGGCTAAGGCAAGTTGCGTCTCATGGTGCATGGCCACACTGCCATCCCGCGGTTTGTCCGCATGGCAGGCGACGCAGTCAAGTTGTGAAGTATCTACCGCGCCGTGACAGCTGGCACAGTTGCCAGCCAGATAGTCGGCAGAGTTATCATGATGCATCTGCGCACTGCCGTCACGTGCTTTGTCGGCATGACAGCCGGCACAATCAAAAGTCGCATTGGCCGTGCTGTCGATGCCGGAGTGGCAGGCGGCGCAGTCGCCGTTAAGTGCTGGTTGAGTGTCATGGTGCTGTGTGACGATTGGCTGTGTGCCGACCACCGTGGTGTGGCAGGTTTCGCAATCGGCGTCAGAGAACAGGATAATTCCTGTGTTGTCATAGCCCGAGTGGCAGTCAAAACAGCCGTAGAAACCATAAGGGTTTGTTCGCCCTGTATCATGGTGAGGATTGTTGGTGCTGTCCCACTGGCCGGCATGGCAGTCGCTGCAGGCAAAGCCGCCTCCGACCGTCGGATGACAGGAGTCGCAGGAGAAATTATTGGCGCTGGCGAACTCATGGTGCGCCTGTCCTGACGAACCTGCGGCGCCCCAGCTTGAAGGGGTGTGGCAGGATTCGCAGTTGCTTGATTCGACCATGCCGGTGTGACAGGAATTGCATTGGCTGAATTCCGGATAGCTCTGGCGTACCTCGACATGGTGGGCCGTCGCCGAATCACCCTGATGGCAGCTGGTGCAGTCGGTAACCGGGTCGAGTGCCGTATGGCAAACGGTGCAGTCCGTATTGGAGGTCTCCGCATAATCGTGGTGATCGGTGCGGGCATCCACCAGCCAGCTACTGGAGGTATGGCAGGTCTCGCAGCTGATATTCTGCGGCATGCTGCTGTGGCAGTCGGCGCAAGTTTTGCCCGTCGCGGCAACCACATGATGCTGGTCTCTGGCCGAACCTTCGGTCCAGAAATCCGGGGTGTGGCAGCTGCTGCACTCAGGTTTGGGGACAAGGCTGGTATGGCAGGTCGCGCAGTCCATCCCCTGGTCGATGCGAGCGTGGTGGTCTGTCTGGGCATCCACGGTCCATGAAGTGGCGTCGTGGCAGCTCTCACAGCTGGTCACGACCGGCAGCTGGGTGTGACACTCCTGGCATGCCTTGCCGCTGGTCGTGGCCAATTCGTGGTGGGTCTGAGCCGCAGCGCCCTGATGGCAGTCGGCGCAGACTCCACCTTCACCCGGGAGCCCTCCGGTGTGGCAGTCGGCGCAGTTTTTGCCGACGGCCGCCACTTCGTGGTGCTGTGCCTGGGCGGAGCCTGCGCTCCAGAAGCTCGCGGTGTGGCAGCTGCTGCACTCAGGCTTGGGCACGATGCTGGAATGGCAAGTGGCGCAGTCAAAGCCTTCCTGGATTTTGGCGTGATGATCACTCTGCGCGTCTACCGTCCAACTTGTGGCGTCATGGCAGTTCTCGCAGGTGCCAACGGACGCTGTGGCCCCGTGACAGCTGGCGCAATCGAGATTGTTTCCGGCATGATGGCCGTCACGGGCTTCTCCGGGAGAGTGGCATGCTGTGCACGAGGCGTCGAAAACCATCGTGGTGTGACAGGCGCTGCAGTCCATTGAAGAATCGACGGCGATCTGGTGATGACGGTCGCTGGCCCGGACCGGATTGCCTTGATCGTCGACACCCCAGGAGGCGCTGTCATGGCAACTGGTACAGCCGGTAGAAGGCGCGGCGTCGCTATGGCAGGTTGCGCAACTCAGATCCGGAGTCGCCATGGCCATATCGTGGTGAAAGACCTGGTTCTCCTGGCTGGGGGTATGGCACTGCCGGCAACTGGTCTGGCTGTCGAGGTTCACCGCAATTTCAGTGTGGCAGTTGACGCAGTTCATGCTGGTGGCGGAGGCAATATCATGGTGACGTTGTGCGGCCTCGCCCTGGTGACAATCGCTGCAGCTGGAGGAGAGGGGGGCATTGGTGTGGCAGCTTTCGCATGCGGTACCGGCTGCCGTCGCGACTTCATGGTGAGTGCTTGCCGCAGTCATGTCCGTGCCCCAGTACTGGTCGTCATGGCAGCTGACGCAGTCGGGCGCCGGGACGATGTCGGCGTGACAGGATGCGCAATCCGTTCCCTGCGCGGCAGCGACGCTGTGGTGCTGCTCCCGCACGCTGTCGCCGTGGCAGGTGGCGCAGGTAATGTTGGGATCCATCTGCGTGTGGCAGGCAACGCAGTTGAGGTTGGGGTCTGTCGTGAGCGCCTGATGGTGCGGGGCACGAATGCTGCCCTGGTGGCAGCCCAGGCAGTCACCGAGCTGCTTTACCCCGGAATGGCATTGCGTGCAATCGCCGGCCAGAGCTTCGGCCGTATCGTGGTGCGCGTTTTGCTGCGGCACGAAGGTGTGGCAGCTTGCGCAGTCCCCTTCGGTCGTAATGCCACTGTGGCATTGCCCGCATTCTCCTGCGAAGTAGAGGTCGGATTCATGATGGTTGTTGTTGGAATGGCACTGTGAACAGCCCTCTTCGGCGGCGGGGATCGATGCCGGCAGCATGAATATGCTGATGAGCATGATCGTCGCAGAAACAATAAAACGTGTTTGTGTCATGGATTGCCCCCATCTTGACATTTGAAATGACTCCCTTGAATCCTGGTAAAAGCATAAATACAGAAAATGGCAGTTTTAGAAATATTTGATGTTGAAATATTTAGTGCGATTAATATTTTAAGGGTTGACCGAAAAAATTGCGAAACCGCGCGATGTGGAAATTTTGCAATTATCGCACCCGGCAATTAACCTTGTGATTTATAACCGAAACGGTTTGACGAAAATCTGTCCATTTTGCAAAAGGATTGCTGAAGAATTATTTTTTTTTCAGGTTATCTCCCAAGTAAAAGGCTTGTGTTTATCATTAGAAAAATAGTCTTATGGCGGAATCGAGTCAATAGGGTTTCGTCAAATGCCGGAATAAAACTATGGCCTTTCGGTTGTAGGCGGTAGTCAATCGTTCAGGTTTGCGTGTGGACAGGGAAGGGAGTGGTGTTTTGATCCATGAACCTATGACAGTGTTGACCGACTATCTGCTCGGGATATGGGTGCTGTGGCTTGGACTGCGCTTGTGGAGGCAGGGGCGAAGACTCAATGACCGGGCGACCGGTGACTGGAGTCTTGTGTTTATCTTTTCCGCAGTGGCGGCGTTCAGCGGGGGGACCGCCCACGGTTTCCCAGACCTGTTGGACGGCATCGGCAGGGCGCTGTTGTGGAAACTGACCGTGCAGGCGGTCGGGATCGCCAGTCTGTGTTTTTTGTCCGCCATAATCCGCAGCATGTTCCGTGGGCGGGTAAGGCACATTCTAATGGCGGTAGCGTTTGTGAAATGGGCGGTTTATGCCTGGTGGATGACCTCTCACGACGCCTTTTTGTATGTGGTGCTCGATTATCTGCCCTCACTGCTTTTCGTTGGCGGAATGCAAGCCTGGTGCTGGCTGAAAAAGGGGCGGATTGCGGGGCGCTGGATTGCGCTGGGTGTGGTGATTTCCCTGGTCGCCGCAGGAATTCAGCAGTCCGGGTTGAGTCTTCATCGGCATTTCAACCACAATGACCTTTATCATGTGGTGCAGATGGTGGCCTTTTATCTGCTTTACCGGGGAGGGTTGCTCCTGCGGCAACTCCCTTGACACGCATCAGCCGTCGCGGAAACGCCGGGTCAGATCGCCGTAGGCATCAATACGGCGGTCGCGCAGAAAAGGCCAGATGCGGCGCACCATCTCGCTGCGGTGCAGATCAACGCTCACGGTGAGAGCTTGTTCCTTCTCTTCATCGGCGCGGGCCAGACACTCACCCTGAGGGCCCGCGACAAAGCTGCTTCCCCAGAAGAGAGCGCCCGGTAATTGGTTGCCCGGATCGGGTTCAAACCCGACCCGGTTGACACTGATCACCGGCAGGCCGTTGGCCACGGCGTGGGCGCGCTGAATGGTCAGCCAGGCTTCCTGTTGACGGCGCTGTTCATCCTCCGGGTCGCGCGGGTCCCACCCGATCGCGGTGGGGTAGATCAGCACCTGTGCGCCGGCCAGGGCCATCAGGCGGGCCGCTTCCGGATACCACTGATCCCAGCAGACCAGAACGCCGAGGCGACCCACAGAGGTGTCAATCGGGGTGAACCCCAGATCGCCGGGGGTGAAATAGAATTTTTCATAGTAGCCGGGATCGTCCGGGATATGCATTTTGCGGTAGCGGCCGGCGATGGAACCATCTTTTTCAATGATCACCGCCGTGTTGTGATAAAGCCCCGGCGCTCTTTTTTCAAAAAGACTGGTGACGATGACCACGCCGAGCTCGCGGGCCAGTTCACCGAACCGCTCTGTGGATGGCCCCGGAATCGGTTCCGCCAGGTCGAAGCAGTCCGTATCCTCGATCTGACAGAAATAGGGGCCGGTGTGCAGTTCCTGCAGAACCATCAGCTGCGCGCCTTGAGCGGCTGCGTCCCGAATCCCCTCGATGCTCTTGCGCAGATTGGCTTCACGATCGGAGCTGCAGGCGTGCTGGATCATGCCGACGTTCAGTGTGCTTTGCAGGGTCATGGCAATACTCCTTTGGGCAGCTGCATGGTCACACAATGCAGGGAGCCGTGCTGAAGGATCAGGGGGGAGCAGTCGATGCCGATGATTTCCCGCCCCGCAAAAGCCTCGGCAATGCGTGCCAGGGCCTCGTCATCTCGCGGGTCGTTGTAGGTGGGGACCAGCACGGCGTTGTTGATGACCAGGAAATTGGCATAGGTTGCCGGCAGTCGCTGGCCCTCGTCGTCGAAATGGGGGCGTGGCCAGGGCAGGGCAATGAGGCGGAACGGGCTGCCGTCGCGGGTGCGCAGCCCGGCCAGCTCCTCCCCCATGTGGCGCAGCTCCTCATAGTGCGGATCTGTTTCATCGTCACAGGTCACGTAGGCGATGGTGTCCCCGGGGCAGAGTCTCGCCAGAGTGTCGATATGCGAGTCCGTGTCGTCGCCTTCAAGGTAGCCGTTCTCCAGCCACAGGATGTGATCGGCCCCCAGGTTCGCGTACAGGGCGGCTTCTAATCCGTGGCGATCCAGATGGGGATTGCGATTGGCTTCCAGCAGGCAGGCGCTGGTGACGAGCAGGGTGCCGCAGCCGTCGCTTTCGATGCTGCCCCCCTCGAGAATCAGCCCGGGGGTGTGCAGCGCGGTTTTACCGAAGGTGCCGGCACGTACCAGATTGCGGGTGACCTGATTGTCGAAGTTGCTCGGGAACTTCAGGCCCCAGCCGTTGAAACCGAAATCCAGCAGGACCGGCTGGTTGTCCCGAAATATGGTGATGGGGCCGAAGTCGCGCGCCCAGGTATCGTTGGTGGGGATTTCAATCACCCTGATCCGGTGCCAATCCGCCTGGGCGCCGTCCAGCGCGCTAAGCACTTGATCCGGATCGGGCGTCACGATCAGAACCTTCTCGGAGCGGCTGATGGCGCAGGCCAGATCGCGAAAAACCGGCACGA
>NPIE01011065.1_pt1 | contig 11428 bp, 18 predicted proteins | sample 8637661 | NCBI WGS metagenome assembly NPIE01 (sample SAMN07420842, study PRJNA396082) | bioreactor metagenome | isolation source: sample BA12 brine-fed electro-methanogenic bioreactor BA | place: Japan: Kochi | collected 2016-12-09 | reverse complement strand
ACCTCACGGACCCGAACCGTGCGCGCTACTCCACGTTTATCGGTGGACACGGTACGCGCGAGAGACGTGCCTTGTCTTCTCCGGATGCTCCCTCGTGATCTGTACCATGTCATCCGCAGCAGGACCTAAAAGAGGCCCCGCCCGGGACTAACGAATCCGTGCTGTAGATACGATAAGTGGCTTTATCGCCCCTCAATCCACACAGTTAATTGACTCTGAGAGTGGAAGGCGCTCGACGGTATTAATTGCCGTTTTTTGATCTGGTTAGCCGCTTGAATACGTGTGTACACAAACCTGCTTCCGGCCTCGAAACGTCCAACAAGGGCCGTTAGTGGAAGTAGTGTCTTACATAGGCGCGTTCCCTCAATTGCTACGATCTGTGCTTCTTTCTTTGCGTGCTTTTAGCTTGTTCTGATGGTGCAGGAAGTGCGCTTTGTTCTGCCCGTGTTCTCTGTCCGGGAGATCGAGATAGGTTGCGCAGACTCGAATGGCGTCATCGAGTTGCTTTTCGCGAGTGTAGATGATGCGCAGACGGTTGTAGGGATGGGTGCCCTGAAAAGCGTCAGCGATGCAGGCCTCATATAGACGGAGCGCGTCGGGGAGGTGCCCCGCTTTCTCTTCGTGTGTGGCTACGGCGTTGCGCTGCATGAGCACCTCAGCGGCTTTGGGCGTAGAGTCCGCGTACCAACCTAACGGCGTGTTGGGGTTCTGTCCTGGCTGACGTTGTAGGACCTCGATCCTCCCTGCTACTATCTCATCGGCTACTTGTTCCCAGAACTCAGGTGGATGGCCACCTTGGGCAGCCATGCGCGAGACCCATGTGGTTTTCCACTGTCGAAGTACTTCATCGTGACGGGCGCGGGTTTCAGTCGTACGAGCGCCTGCCGTGCGGTCGAGTTGACGCAGGTTTTCCATCTGCTGGGAGATATGCTGACAGTAGCTCAGTACGGCCGCAGTTTCTTTGTCGACGTCCTCCTCGCGTGCAGCTCTCCTCAGGGCGGCTATCATCTCGTCTTCGGTCGCGTCGAAGCGCTCCTGCAACCATACGATGATGTCCTGGGGGCTGATTCCGGCCTCCAGCATTTCGCGGATCTCGCTGTCGAGTTGGGCCTTGCGGTCCTTGTAGGGGTCCTTCATCAAGCGGTTGGTGGAAGTCCGCAGAACGCCCAGGCGCTCGAAGTGCTCTTCCTGGGTAAGGACCTCGCCGTCGCGGGTGACGAGCCTGCCGTCGGGGAGGTGCTTAATTGGAGGTCTGATGACGAGGACTGCGACTGCAATCAGGATGAGTCCACCTATCACGGTGGTACAGGTAGTGCCGCTGGAGAGACCCCAGTAGAGTAGTGTTAGGCCGATCAGGGCAATGACAGTGTTTCTGATTATTCTGTCAGCCCCAGGTTGAGGTTTCATGCTGTAGTTCTCCTGGTGAGCGGTGCCGTTGGGGAGACTTCACTTGCCATAGACGACCTTCCCGTAGATGATCCACTCGCGCGGTGGACGTTGAGGGCCAACGACGCTGCGCAACCACTGCTGCTCCTCTACAGTAGCACGCGCTATCCGTACTCGATATTCCAGCCGGCGGCGCTGGCGACGCAGGGGTCGGGGAGAGAGAAAGCGGCGGAGAAAGCGCATGTCAGGTGCCCGACGTCTCCCACCCCGCACGCCGGCGTCGAGCCGCCTCCCGCTCGCGCTCCTCCCGCTCGCGCTCCTCCTTGAGTTTCTGATATCGCAGGTCGGCCAGGCTGCGCAACAGGACTATTGCGCGTTCTTGGTCCTCGTCGCTGAGCTGGTCGAACCAATGCAGCATGGTCTCCCGTGATTCCTTTTCTTCCGTGGTTGAAGGTAGCAGACCCGCCTTTCTAAAGAGAGACACTGGGCTTACCCCTGTCGCTCTTGCTATCGCCGCGCATACATCAAAGGTTGGACTGCCCCCCGAAAGTATGTTGGAGATAGTTGAATGCGAGAGGGCTGCACGCCTGGCCATCTCTCGTATAGACCAGCCCCGCTCTTGCAACTCGTCGTTTAGCCAAACTATAAGCTCATTGCTCATGTTCTTCATCTTAACGGAAAAGGTGGGCAAATTGGGCACCATTATGGAATTTCCCCTTGACAAACTCTGTTATACTGTGCTATACTGGAAAGCATATCGACCAAAACGGACGAAAAGAAGTCCAGAAGGAGGCGGCACATGAATAAAGAGCGGGTTGAGGTGCGCACGGTGGGGCTCTACCCTACCGATTGGCAGATTCTGGGCGAACAGTCACGGCGCCTCGCTGCCACCGCCGGCGGCCGGGAGAACGTCTCTGCGGCCGCCCGGGCGATCGTGCGGCAGTGGGGTGCGATGTGTCACATGTCCCCCGCGCAGGGCACGCGCCGGCAGGAGGTCCTTGCCGACCTGAACGCCGAGACAGATACCGTGACCGAGCGAGGCCTCAGTCTCTACCCCTTGGATTGGGCGATCGTCGAGGCCCTGGCTCAGCAGTTGCGTGTCACCGGCACGTCCCCCGAACTCTCCAACTCCCTGGCGCTGCGGGTGATCATCCGCGAGTGGCGTATCTCGCCCACGGGAGTGGAGGCGCTGGCCGATCATGACTTCACACCGGGGGAGGTGGCTGCGTTGAAGCGGTTGGCGTCGGGGCTGCTCTCCGGCCGGGTGGTTCCTATTCCCTGTGATGTCGCGGCTGACGCAGATCTGGAGGTGTCGTAATGGCCGAGATGTTGACGAGTCCCCTGGTGTCGCCGGTGTTGAGCCCCGCTCCGTACCCCCCGCCGAACGCCGTCGAGCCGATCCTCAAGGCCGCGGGGGCGACGCCCGAGGCGGTGATCGCCGCCACGGTGGAGGTGCTGGAAACCGCGGAAGCGGTCCTACTACCCTCCACCGGAGGAGAGACCTATGGGCTCCTCGTGGCGGGCATCGTGATCCTGGCCGGCCTGCTGGTCATTCTGTGGGCGCTACGGAGGGCGGCATGATCGACGCGAAGGTCATCTCTCGGATCCGCGGGGCGGTAACGGAGGGCGAGGTGGTCGTGCTGCCCTCTGATGTCGTCGAGGCGCTCCTGGAGGCGTGTGACACGCCCCAGGGGCGGGAGCCGCGCTACGCTGTCGGCGACCCCGTCGTCATCGAGGCGCTGGCGCCCCAGCCCGGTATCGTCCACGGGGTGTGGGTCGGTCAGGAGGAGACACAGGACGCGGTCTATGCGGTCCAGACGGCCTGGGGAAACGCCGTCCTGGTACTGCCCGAGGGGGCGCTTTCACCGGCGCCGGCCAAGATAAAAAAGTAGGGCCGCGGTCGTCCACACCGCGGCCCTCCAGAGATCACTTCACCACAACCAGGAGGTCATGATGAACACTAAAAAGATTGTACCCGAAAGTTCGCCGGAACGCAAGCCGACTGTCGATGTTGACGCCGTGACCATGGAGTGGGTGGTCGCTCCAGACCTCATCGAGGCCTTCGCCACCTGGCTCCAGACGAAGGATCGCTCCCCGCGGACGATCCGGGCCTACAGCACGGGCGTACGCGACTTCCAGTCGTGGTTTGAGGCGGAGACGGCCCAGGCTCTGGCTCCCGAACTGATCACGCCCCTTGACGTCCGCTCATACCGGACCTATCTCCGCGACGAGCGGCGCCTGGCTGTGAACACGGTCAACTCATACTTGGCCGGGCTGCGGGCCTTCGCCAAGTGGGCCCTGGCGACGGGTCGAGCGGAGCACGATCCTACGGCCGCCATCAAGTCGCTCAAAGTGCAGAAGCGGGCGCCCGAATGGCTGGAGCCGAGCGACCAGTATGCGCTCCTCCGCGCCGTCGAGCAGGGGGTGCAGCTGGGCGATCTGCGGGCCGAGGGCGAAGAGGATGCCCCCGGCGCGTGCTGGCCCCGGCGGGACCGGGCGCTGGTGGTCCTGCTCCTCAACACGGGGCTGCGCCTCTCGGAGGTCGCGGCCCTACAGCTGGACGACGTGGTGATCCGCCCCCGGAGCGGCTGGGTGGATGTCCGCACCGGCAAGGGGGCCAAGGCCCGCCGGGTGGAGCTCAACAAGGATGCACGGCAGGCGCTCTCGGGGTGGCTGGCGGTGCGACCGGAGGATGAGGACGCGCCGCAGGCGCTGTGGATCTCCCAGAAGGGCGGGGCCTTGTCCCGCCGGGGGATCTCTGGGCGGATCACGAGCCTGGGCGAGGACGCCGGCCTGGATCTGCACCCCCACACGTTGCGCCACAGTTTTGCCAAGAATTTGGTGCGCGCGGGGGTGGGCTTGGAGACGGTGGCCGATCTGTTGGGCCACGAGAACCTGGACACGACGCGGATCTACACGACGCCGAGCGCCGCGGACCGGCAGGCGGCGGTGGAGAAGGTGGGGTGGACGGACTGATGCCAGCGCTTGAGGATCTACGACGTGGACTTGATCTCTGTGACGAGATCGAGGACCTGGTTGACGGTTTCGAGACGCCGGGATCGACGGCGGGTGTGCTGACGCCAGAGGGCGAGGAGACCTGCCGGCGCGCGCTCGCCGATCTGCACCGGGTGTTCCAGGGAACGTTACAGTATCTCGAGGGCGGTCTGTGGACCCGCCACGAGCAGCTCTACAGGGCGGCACTGGGGATGACGACGGGAGGAGCTGATGGACAACGTGGGCTTGGCGCTGAAGTTTAACCTCGATGGGTATGTGTTGGAGCGGAGGCTGATGGACCGCCTCGAAGATCCGGCGACGGAGATCTCCATAGCCTCGCCGGTAGGCAGAGTGCTGCGGAGTCTGGACGCCGGCGACGAGGCCGAGGTGGTGACGCCTGAAGGGCGGTTGCGCGTGAAACTACTGGAGGTGGCGTGATGGCGACGGTAACGGTGACGGTTTCGCTGGAGCACGTGCTGTCCCTAACGCCCGACGACAAGCTCTCCGAGTTGGTGACGTTCTTGGAGGTTGCCGTCGGACAGGGTCCGGCCTCGACGAGTACGGATGATTTCGTAGCCTGGCAGCGGACGCGCAACTTCTACGACCTCGCCACGGCAGAGATGACGTGGCGAGAGTGGGAGCAGGAAAGGCAGTAGGTGTTGGCTCGGAACCCTGAGCCAGGGGGCTGCGGCGCTCTGAACGGGACCGCAGCCCCCAGAGACTTCGCAGGAGATGAGATGACGGATACCACGACTTCCTACGCAACGACGATCGCGCCACTGCAGATGGTGGCTCTTGACGAGGGCCTGCTCTGGGACGCCTACGGGCGGGCCCGCGAGGCCTTCCGCGAGTCGAAGCGCCGCCGCTCGGGACGCAACAACACTGCCCGGATGTACGACGTCGCTCTCGACGACTGGGAGCGGCTCCTGGAGCACGAGGGCATCGCACCCTGGGCCGCCGGCGAGGCCGAGGCCCAGGCCTGGGCGCAGAAGATGCGTCGCGGTGACGGCGTCCCCTACAGCGGCTCGGTGGTGTCTAACACGCGCACTCGCCGGGTGCATCATCCCGAGTGCTCGTCGGTGCCTCACGAGTCTTACCAGGAGCGCTACGACGATCTGGAGACCGCTCTGGCGGATGATCCGGATCTCGCGCTCTGCGAGCGCTGCAGCCGGCTCCTCGGTGAGCCTCAGCCCCTGGCCGCGGCCAGCATCAACCAGAAGTTGGCGGCCGGCAGTTCCTTCTATCGTTTCCTGCAGGGGTACACGGCCCGGGTGCGCGGGCAGGAGGTACGTCTCTGGAGCCCCAACCGCGCGAATCCCTTCGCATTGGTGGAGCGGGCTGAGATCCAGCCGTTCGAGCGAGCCGTCTTCCCCTCTGCCGAGGAGGTGTTGCAGATGCTCTCGCTCTGCAACCGCGAGGCCCCGTTGGGCGCCCGCGACTTTGCCCTACTCTACACCCTGGTGACGACCTGCCGGCGCGCCAGCGAGATCCTCAACCTGCGTTGGGGGGAGATCGAGCCCGCCGCCGAGGGGCACTTCAAGTTCCGCTACACCTACAAGGGCGGCACGGTGCGCTGGGCCTCCCTGCGACGCGAGGTCTACCAGGTGATCATTGACTATCTGAAGGTGGCCGGCCGCTATCCCCTGGAGAGTGAGGACTACGTCTTCACGGCCCTCTACCACGAGCGGGGTGAGCGTTTGGGCCACGAGGACCTGGAGGAGAACCGCCCGTTGAGTAATAGTAATGCCAATGCCATTCTGCAAAAGTACGCCGCCCGGGCGGGGGTGGCCGGGGAGAAGGCGCACCTGCACGGGCTGCGCCATGCAGGTGCGCGGGAGCGCTATCGCGAGGAGAAGGAGCGGGGGAGTTTTGACCTACTGGAGATGAGCCAGTTCCTGGGCCACGCGAACGTCGCGGTGACACAAGTGTACACGCAGACGGTCCTTGAGGACCCGGCGGATCCGGCTGGCGAGCTGGTGGTGGACACCTTCATGCCGCCGGCGCCGAAGCGTAGTTGGTTGCCCCGGCGGGCGCCGCAAGGGCGCCAGGAAAGATAAGGGGCGTTATATAACCTGTGGGCGGCCCAAAAATCGAGTTATCCACAGGTTGCTGACAAGGCCCACAAGTTCTTATTTCGGCTGTTAAAGTGCGTTCGTTCTGTCCTTAACATAGCATACAAACCAAGACCCGGGGGGTTTTCGTTGGAGATTTCGACATTAAATTTGCTGCTGATTTACGCGCTCGTCGCAGCACTCAACACAGCAGCCCACTGGCTGCCGTGGGATATCGCGCCCGCGTTGGCCGATGAGCGGGGGCGGATGCGCCGGCTGGCGGCTTACGTCTACGGCACCCTGACGATCTTCCTGGGCTGCGTCCTGGGGGCTCTCGCAGAGGGCCTGACGGGGGCGAATGAGGTAGGCCTGACGGCTGCGATTCTTTTCCTCGCCGGCGCGATCGTATCGGCGGGGCTGGGGACACTGATCCCGTACTGCCTCGACACCCTGCGCGAGAAAGAAATTCTCGCCGCCGACGTGAAAGATTATGAGCAGACCCTCAAAGGCTGAGTCGCTGGAGTTACGGCGGCTGGAGACGGTCGCGGCGCTGCTCTACGATGTGCTCACGGCGACGGGCTTCTTGACCATCCGTCTACGACAGGTCAGGCGGCGGGCCCCACAGGTGATCAACATTGTGGACCCTGGCCAGCAGGAGCTGGCGCGAATCGTGGACAACGTAGACCAAGCCCGCGAGCTACTGGGGGCGGTCCTCGAGGAGAAGCAGCGAGAGCGTTCGCTCAAGAATTCAGGAGGTACAGGATGAACTATGGATCTTACCTACACGACAACGCACGCGGGAGAGAACGAGGCGGTCGAGGGATTCCATAAGGCCATTTCGCATAGCGAAAGCTTTGGGAAGACTGTAAGGTGACACGTGTCCACTCGCTCTTCTTCGGCCAAAAAATTCCGGGAATGAAAAGTGAACGCGAAGTGAAAGTTAAGCCTGTTTTTGGAGGTGTAGCATGCAGATAGCATTGGAGAAGATCCTGCCGAATCCGGAGCAGCCACGCTCCGAGTTCGACGAGGCGGCGCTGGAGGCCCTGGCCGACACTATGGACCGTGACGGCCTGCTAAATCCCATCGCGGTGACCGGGCCGCACCAGGAGAACGGTAGCGGCGAGTGGTACATTCTGATCGATGGCGAGCGGCGTTACCGGGCCGCTCAACGTTTGGGCTGGGAGACGATCGAGGCCCACGTGCAGGCCGAGGCGGCGGAGGGGCCCGACCGGCTCATCCGGGCCATGATCGGCAACCTGCAGCGCCAGGACATGGGGCCGGTCGACGAGGCGCGGGCCTATGCCCGCCTCCGGGAGACGCTGACGGTCGAGGAGATCGCCGAGCGGGTGGGCCTTTCCAAAGTCGCGGTTTACGGGCGCCTGAAGCTCCTGGAGGGCGAGCTCACCGACGAGACGCTGGATCTCCTGAACAAGGGGAAACTACCCCTGGACCTCGACGCGCTGCGGGCTCTCCGTCGCTTGCCCGACGAGCAGCAGATCCTCGTCGCCCAACGGGCGGCCATGCAGGGCTCGACCGGCAGGGCCATCAAGGCGATGTGCACGCGGTTGGCCAACGCGAGCCCGTTTCAGACTCGAAGAGCGCGCAAGGCGGCGAACGCGGGGGCGACGATCGCGCCGGCGTTCGAAGTGGCCAACGTGACGCTCTCCGACGAATACGGCGACGTCGTAGAGGCCGTGATTCGCGTCTGCGACGGCTGCGGTATGCGTTCAGTCAGTAATGGCGTGGTGTGTCGGGACTGCCCGCTTACCTGGCTGGTAAAGCGGTTGGCCAGGAAGGAGAAAGCGGGCGATGGCGGCGCATAACGATTATAACGATTTGGGCGCGTGGGGCGAGGCGCTGGTGCGGCAGACATTGGAGCAGGTGGCGCCGGTGGAGCCGGGGCAGCGGGCGGATCTGCGCTGCGAGGGCCTCGAGATCGAGGTCAAGACAGCGCGGCTCAGACGGTCCGACAAGGATCGGCCTACCCCCCGCTACCAGTTCTGCCTCCACCGCGAGGGTCGGGCCGGCTTCCGGGCCGACGTGCTGGTCCTAGTTCTGGCTCCCGAGGGTACGTGCTACGTGGTACCGGCGGAAGAGGTGCCCGAGACGCGCGTGCTCAAACTGGGGCCGCGGTCGACGCGCCTCGCGGCCTACGAGGAGCGCTGGGAGGTCTTCGCCGACCTCCTGGAGGCGATGTCCCTATGACATTGTCACCCCTTGGTCTGGAGATCGACGCCCGCACGATTTCGCCTGGTGCGAGATTCTGATCCCTGTGGACATTCTGGAGCCGGAGATTGAAGCACAGCTACTCGTAAAGGAGCGTGTCATGTCGAGATTAATCAAGCGCGTAGCGCCGGAGAAGGTGCTGGAGCACAAGATCAACGTGAGTCGGATTATCGGCGATCTGCGGACGTCGGTCGGGCTGTCCCGCGGGACGGTGGAGGCCTACTGCCCCGTCTGCGGGGAGAGGTTCGAGTTGGACGCGAGTTTCGTGGACGTCGACGCCCCCGCGATCACGTGCTGGGACTGCCTCCAGTTGCCGGAAGAGGTGGCCCTCGCGCGGATGGATGCTATGGAGGAGGCCCGGTAGGATGACGGTCGGCGATTACGCGGTCATCTATGCCCTCGAGGGTCGGCGCCGGCGCACGATCGTGCGCAAGTCGATGATGATGATGAAGACAAGGAGAGTGAGTGATGGAGCAGGAACGTAAACCTAACTATGCACCGTTGATCGCAGCGCTCGTTCTGGCGCTGATGAGCGGTGCCCTCTGGGCGCTGGTCACCTGGGCGCTCGGGTCCAAGGCTTGGATGGCCTACGGGATCGTAGGCACCGCAGGGACGTTTGTGGCGCTGTCGGTGGCGATGGTGTCGAGCACCTAACCGGTGCTGATAATTGCTAATGTTGGGCATTTTTATACGTCGCAAGCCCCTATGGGGCGCTTTTGAGAGCGATTAAGCGGGCTGAATAACGTCCGTTATGAAGGGGGTATGATGAGTCAGACGTTACATCCTGAAAGATTGAAGAATCACCTGGAGGCGGAGCACCGCGCGGCCTTCGGGCACTGGCGCGAGTTGCAGGATGCCGGCTACGTGGACCCGGACCTGGGGCAGGCGGTAGAGGCCGAGGCCTCCGAGGTCACCTGGGAGGCCGTCGACATGCTGCAGAGGGCGATCGCAAACGTCACGGCGCTGGGCGAGCGGGAGATCTCCCTCGCCAGCATCCATCCCTCGCGGTGGCAGCCCCGCGCTATGGTCTTCGATGCCGAGCAGCTCTGGGAGTTGGCCAAGAGCATCGAGGAGATGGGGCTGATCAACGCCATCTCCGTCTTCCGCGCCAACGGAGGCTACGAGTTGGTCGCCGGCGAGCGCCGGACCCGGGCGGTGGTGGGATTGGCGCTGGGCAAGCACCTGGACCGCTACACGCCCAAGGAGTACGTGGAGAAACTGGCTCAGTTCGGCCTCGGCGGGCTGCTCGACGAGGAGCGGCTGGCGTTGACCGTCCACGGCGACATGATCCGGGCGAACGTCCTCCCCGATGGCGACACGGAGCACCTGCACCTCATCGCCGTGATGGAGAACATCGACCGCCAGGCGCTCACCCCGCTCGAGGAGGGCGTGGCCTTCCAGGGGCTCGTCGAGGACTACGGCTGGAGCCAGCGGGAGTTGGCCCGGCGCATCGGCAAGAGCCAGGGCTACGTCCAGCAGCGCCTCGCGCTCACCGGGCTGACAGAGGCGGCCCAGGAGGCGGTGAATACGCGCGTAATTAACACGACCCACGCGCGGGCCATTTCGTCGGTCCCGGAGCCCCTCCAGGAGGCGGTCACGGAGTGGGTGGTGGCGGCCGTGAGCCGGTCAGATACGCCGGCGACGACGCGCCAGGTGGCCAACCGGGCCCGGCAGGTGGCGGCCTTCGTTGATCCGGACCGCTGGCTGCCCAACGAGGAGGCGATCTACCGGCCCCTCGAGCGCAATCGTCTGGCGGCGATGCGCTGGGCCCTGGCGCGTGCGGACATCGAGAGACGCGGTGAGGAGATCCTGGGACTGGCCGACTACAGCGAACACAACTACCTGGCTCAAAAGCCCCGGAGGATCGTCGACAATTCCTACCAGTTCGAGAAGGTGCTCAAGGCTCTGGGGGTCAACATCAAGGAGGTGTCCACGGCAAAGGCCTTCGCCGTGGACACGAACCGAACCTGCGAGAGCTGCATCTTCGCCGGCACCGACCTGGAACACCAAGGTGACATCCCGGTGCACTGCCCGCGCTGGGTCAACGACGAGATCGAGGCCTGCTGGGAGTGGATCGGCGCCGGCGATCCGGTGGTTATTCCCGTGCACGTCTACCCGCTGACCAGCATCCTGCAGAAGATCAAACCGGCCGGCTGGTACCAGGAGCCCTTCGAGCACTTCCGCAACGTGCAGCACTACCTCTCCGCTTACGAGGCGGCCGTCCGGCACGAGGAAGAGAAGGCGCGCCAGGAGGAGGAGAAAGCACGCTGGGTCCACGTCGACGTGATGCGACGCTTCTACGCCTGGCAGCAGGAGCTAACCCTCCTCTCCCACTTCCAGGCGCACGCCTGCCACAAGTGCCGGCACTACGAGCCCTTGAACTTGGAGGAGGACCTCCCACCCTGCCGCTTTGTGCGGGACCCGCTCACCAACCGGTACAGCGACGACGCGCGCGCTCCGGAGTACGGCGCCCTGGTCACCGAGGCGCTCCTGCGGACCATCGTCCTGCCCCGCTGCGAGCAGTTCGCTTATGGCGAGCTGCCCACCATGCCTCACGGCGCTCGCATCGCCGTCGAGGAGGGAGACCGGAGCCGGGTGCTGGAGTGGATGATGGCCATCGCCAAGGGACGCGGCAGGGGGTACGACCGCGATTGTCTCTGGGGCGTCTTGCGCTGGCTGCCCTACGAGCGCCCGCGAGACGAAGCGCAGAACTGGGACCGACTGACCCGCTACCTGCAGGATCTGTGGGCGCAGGTCGGCCCCCGCGCCAT
>NPIE01003486.1_pt1 | contig 11429 bp, 7 predicted proteins | sample 8637661 | NCBI WGS metagenome assembly NPIE01 (sample SAMN07420842, study PRJNA396082) | bioreactor metagenome | isolation source: sample BA12 brine-fed electro-methanogenic bioreactor BA | place: Japan: Kochi | collected 2016-12-09 | reverse complement strand
CTGCCCCCAGTTGGCAAAGACCAGGATTCCCACCATGCTGGCGAAATAAAGCGCATTCTGCCACAGCGGGCGGCTGACCTCCGGTTCCGGCATGGCGGCAGCCGCTTCACTCTTTTCCAGCTCCTCCCTGCGAAAAAAGAAGTGCATGCAGACGCCGATCACGATGGCGAAACTCACGGCCCCCACCGCGCGGGCGACCCCCATGGCCGGCCCCAGCACCGCACCGGTCAGGACAATGGCCAGAATATTGATTGCCGGTCCCGAATAGAGAAAGGCACTGGCCGGTCCCAGCCCTGCGCCCATGCGATAGATGCCGGCAAACAGCGGCAGGATGGTGCAGGAACAGACGGCAAGGATGCTGCCCGACACCGACGCCACGCCATAGGCCAAAAACTTGTTGGCCCTGGGGCCGAGGTATTTCATGACGGAGGCCTGGCTGACGAACACCCCCACCGCGCCGGCAATAAAGAAAGCCGGTACCAGGCACAGAATCACATGCTCCTGAGCGTACCATTTGACCAGGTGCAGCGACTCCCACAGGGCGTTTTCCATCCGTGGCGCCTGCTGCAGCCACTCCACCGGCAGGTAGTAGCAGGCAATGAAAACCGCAATGATTGCGGCCAGGGGTTTCCATTCTCTGGACCAATCCATTCCAACGACTCCACTTAATTATTCTTTTTGGTCAAATAGCCAAACATCGATACAAAAAAAGAGACTCAACCCGCCTCGGGTTCAAGAAACACGGCATGCTCCCGTGCCCGGGATTTAAGCACCGATTCCACGCAATCAAAGAAATTGAGAATGCAGGGCACCCGCAGGCGATAGAAAACCTGGTTGCCTCGCTTTTCGGCCACGACCAGTGCCGCTTCCCGCAGGATGGTGAGATGCTTTGAGACCGTCGAGATATCCGCGCCGGCCGCATCGGTCAGGTCGCGCACGCAGCGCTCGGCAACGGACAACTCTTCGATGAGAAGCAGACGGGTCGGGTGAGCCATGGCTTTGAGGACCTGGGCCCGTGCTTCAAGGTGCATTTTGCGTGCTGGGTTCATTGGATCTCCTCTTTATGTTTGGTAATATAACCAAACAGCCAAATAGTTGCAAGCGGGATTTTATGCAAAATTTGTTGTAAGTTGCAACTGTTTGGTATACGCCGCAGGGCGTGACGGCATCGTTTGCGGCGACAAACTCGCCTGCGGCTCAAACAGTCACCGCAGAACTCAACCGCCACGCCCTGCGGCTTGAACGGGATATCTGACACGCAGTTACAATCTAATTTTTCCCGAATCGCCGTCCGGCAATAACAGCCTGTCCGAGAGAAAGCCCGCCATCATTGGGCGGGACCTGCCGGTGAAGCAGAACATCGAAACCTTGCCCCGACAGAATCCTGAACGTTTTTTCCGTCAGGATGCGGTTCTGGAAAACGCCACCGGAAAGAGCCACCCGCTCCAGACCTGTCTGCACTCGGATACGGCGGCACACCTCGGCGATGACGTCCGCCAGGCCGTTGTGAAAGCGGATACTGACCCACGCCGCATCACGCCCGGCACAAACATCCTCCATGACTTGTCGAATCAGCGGCGTCGGATCGCACACCAGCAGATCTCCTTCACTTTGGATCTCAAAACGGTATGCAGCGGCCTCCTCCGCTTTTTCAATGGCCTGTTCCAACTCCAGGGCGGCCTGCCCTTCATAGCTGACAATCTGCCGCACGCCGGCCAAGGCCGCCACCGCATCAAACAGACGCCCGCAGCTTGAGGTCAGCGGGCTGTTGAGCTTGCGCTCCACCATCCGCTGCAGCAGTTTGCGCTCCTGCTCGCTGAAACCGTCATCATGAGTCAACGCCGGGATGTCGTTTCCGTAGGCGTGCAGCAAGGCGCTCAACGCCATGCGACGCGGCTCGCGGGTCGCGGCATCTCCGCCGGGCATGGGCAGGCAGGCCAGATGCCCGGCGCGGCGGAAATCCTCAAAATCTCCCACCAGGAATTCGCCGCCCCAGATGGTGCCGTCGGGGCCCAGGCCGATTCCATCAAAAATAACGCCGATTGTCGTCGCATCCACACCGTTGTCGGCAAGGCAGCTCGCCAGGTGGGCATGATGGTGCTGCACCGCCACCCGCGGCAACTCGTCTCGCTGCTGGGCATAATGGGTGGAGAGATAATCGGGGTGTAGATCATGGGCGAGAACCGCAGGACGCGTCGCTAGAATTTCCTCCAGATGCGCCGCACTCTGCTCCAGGGCGCTGTAGACTTCGCGATTCTTCAGGTCGCCGATGTGCTGACTCAAAAAGGCACGGTCAGCCTGGGTCAGGCACAGGGTGTTCTTCAATTCGGCACCCAGCGCAAGCACTGCGGGTTGAGCATGGGGCAGCGACACCGCACGCGGAACATAGCCGCGCGACCGGCGCAGCAGCATGGGGCGTCCTGCCAGAACACGGGCAATGGAGTCGTCTGTGCGGGTATGGATGCGACGGTTATGCACCAGGTAGGCATCGGCAATGCCGGAAAGGCGCCGAGAAGCGTCATCGTTGCGAAACACGATCGGTTCGTCGCTGATATTGGCGCTTGTCATGACCAGGGCTCGAAATTCCGTGTGCAGCAGCAGATGGTGGAGCGGCGTATAGGGGAGCATGACTCCGAAGGATCTGTTGCCCGGAGCCACCAAAGAACTGATGCCATGATCGGAGACCTGATCCAACAAGACGATTGGGCGCGCGGTGGAGGTCAGCAGCGCTTCTTCACCTTCATCGATGTGCACCAGCTCCCTGGCCGCCGCCGGATCGCGCACCATCAACGCGAACGGTTTTTCATCACGCGCCTTGCGGCGGCGCAGTTCAGCCACCGCTTCCGAATGACAGGCGTCGACCGCCAGATGAAATCCTCCAAGCCCCTTGATGGCGATGATCCCCCCCTGCCTCAGCAAATCGATCGTCGCCGCAATGGGATCATCGATATCGGTCAGAGCCTGCCCCTGAGCCGACAAAAGACGAACCTGTGGACCGCAGACCGGGCAGGCATTGGGTTGGGCGTGGAAGCGGCGGCTGGCCGGGTCCTCGTACTCACCGCGACAGGCGGCGCACATGGGGAAATCCACCATGGTGGTCTTGGCGCGGTCGTAGGGGATGCCGGTGACGATGGAGAAACGCGGCCCGCAGTGGGTGCAGTTGATAAATGGATAGCGATAACGCCGGTCGGCGGGATCGAACAATTCCTTCTGACATGCATCGCACACATGGGTATCCGGCGCAATACGCGCGGTTTTTTGCACCGCCGCGACGCTTTCGCGAATGACAAAACAATCATCCCCCTGCAAGGAACAATCGACAACATCAAAGCGGGTGATCTCTGCAAGAGGCGGTGTCTTCTCTTTTAAATCCACCAGAAATGAATTCAGAGACGTGGACACGGCCTCTGCTTCAATCATGACACCTCGGGAGGTGTTGCACACCCACCCACCCACACCATAGAGGCGCGCGATCTGATAAACAAAAGGACGAAAACCGACCCCCTGCACAATCCCTTCAATTTCAATTCGCTTGCGCTGCAATTCGCACGATCCTTTCAACCCACGCCTCACGCCTCACGCCTCACGCCTCACGCCTCACGCCTCACGCCTCACGCCTCACGCATTTAAAGTTATCACTCCTCAACCAACCAACGCAATGCGCGGGCGAGATCAGTGCTCCGTCCAAGATAAAAAAACCCCCCGCTTTCGGAGGGGATGAAAGCGGGGGAAGTAAGACCCGGGAGGGGTCCGGGTCTTTTGGAATGGGATGAAAAAAACTATTGGTGCACGGTCGCAGCCCAGGTCGGGATCTGGTCGATCACCACGTCGAAAACAGGAATGACCAACAGATAAGTCACCACAACCGCAAGGACGATGCCGATGAGGTTGAGCCCGAAGCCGCTTCGTGCCATCTGCGGAATCGTTACGTACCCCGAACCGAAAACAATGGCATTGGGGGGCGTGGCGACCGGCAGCATGAAGGCGCATGAGGCGGCAATGGCTGCAGGAACGACCAGCAGCAAGGGATTCTGACCGAGACCCACCGCCACAGCGGAAAGAATCGGCATAACCATGGCGGAAGTCGCAGTATTGGAAGTCATCTCGGTCAGGAAGATGATCAGCGTCGAAACCGCCAGTACCAGCACGATAATCGGGGCATTTTCCAGTAATCCGACTCGGGTGCCGATCCAGGTCGCAAGTCCCGTTTCCTTGAAACCAGCTGCAAGGGCAAGACCGCCGCCGAACAGAATCAGCACGCCCCAGGGCATTTTCACCGCCCAGTGCCAGTCCATAACGAACTCGTTCTTCTTCATGTTGATCGGAATCAGAAACAGAACGCAGGCGCCAGTCATGGCGATGGCAGCGTCCGTTACCAGTTTGGGGTCGGGGAACATAAAGCCGATCTGCTTGCGGAAGATCCACGCCAGGGCAGTCAGACCGAAGACCAAAGCCGTCCAGCGCTCACCGGTGTTCATCGCGCCCATTTTGCGCAGTTCTTCATTGATCAGATCGCGTCCACCGGGCACTTTCTTAAGCTTCATCGGGTTAGCCACCCGGGTCAGCCACAGCCAGCAGATAGGCAGCATGACCAGAACCAGAGGTACACCCACCTTGAGCCAGGCGGCAAAGGTGACTTCAAAACCGTAGGTTTTCTGCAGATAGCCGGCCAGAACCGTATTGGGCGGGGTGCCGATCAGGGTTGCGATCCCGCCGATTGACGCTGCGTAGGCAATGCCCAGCATCAGATTGAGGCCGAAGGCGAATTTGTCGGGAGAGAAATCAATTTCCTTGTCCAGCCCTTCCTTCTTACCTTCTTCAACCACATGGGCGATGATCGCCAGACCGATGGGCATCATCATAACGGTGGTGGCGGTGTTGGAAACAAACGCTGAGAGGGCTGCAGTCGCCACCATAAAACCGAAAATCAGTCGGGCAGGAGAGAAACCGACCGCCTTGACGATATTCATGGCGATGCGGCGGTGCAGATCCCAACGCTGCATGGAGAGCGCAATAATGAACCCCCCCATGAACAGGAAGATCAAATGACTGGCGTAGGGAGCGGTCGCCTGCTTGGTATGCATAATCCCCAGTAGAGGAAACAGCGCAATGGGCAGCAGACTGGTGGCTGGAATCGGAATCGACTCGCACATCCACCAGGCGGCCATCAGCAGCGCCACGGCCGCCATTTTCTGCGCAGCAGGCTCCATTTCGGCCGGTGTGGGCAGCAGCAGCATCAGGATAAAAAGAACCGGTCCCAGGATAAGTCCGAAAAGCTGACGCCGGGTGTATTCGCTGGGATCCCCTTCTTCGACTCCCCCGGGACCCGACTTCAAACGCCCGACATGCTCCGCCGGGGCTTCTTCGATTTCGTCCGCCAGATCGACGTCGCTTTCGCGACGACCATTGCTGAATGCCAGGTGATCCTCTTTGAAGCGCCGCAAAAGCGCCTGAGGCCGCACCAGGCAGAGGGCTTTTGTTTCATCATGCATACGCCAGAGGCGATCCCACATGGTTGAAAGCATCTTTCCTTCTCCTTCCAAGCAAATTGATAAAAAAGCAGCACCTGAAAGCCAGGTGACAAAAAGACCGTTTTTGATTTTTAGCAATGCAGATGCCAAATACTGCGCGAGATATCAAAAAATGCAGGCCATATCCGGTAAAACCTTGTTTTCATAGTACTTTAAAGACCAAAAAAGATGTTTTTTTAAAATATCGTTATAAAATTTTTGAATAGCCGGTACGGCCTCGTACACATCCCTAAGGCTGATTTCAGCCTTTTATGTCTACATCCCTTTAAAGTTCTGCCCGTTACTGCGGTAAACTACATAAAAAAACACCCCCGGCGGATTTTCGCCAGGGGTGCGGTAAAGGCTCTTCCTAAAAATTGGGAGGATCAGGCTTCCTGCTCGGTCAACTGATACTTTTCAAGCTTGTACCTCAGGGTTCCCCGCGGCAGGCTGAGCAGGCGCGACGTTTTGGCCACATTTCCGCCTGTGATCGCGAGCGCCTTGGAAATCAGATCTTTTTCAACTTGGTTGATGATCTCCTCGACCACGATTCCTTCAGGTGGGATCTCAAAGGAGAAAGGCGCTTCACGCCGAGGCGGTCCGCCCCATATCTCGCGGGGCAGCATTTCGGGAGTGATCACTTCCGCATTATGCATAATGCAGATTCTTTCAACGACATTGCGAAGCTCACGGACGTTGCCGGGCCAGTGATAGCGCATCAGCAGATCGATGGCCGGACGGGAGACATCGCGAATCGCCTTGTTGAACTCGCGGCTGAAACGTTTAAAAAAGTGGTCGAGCAGCTGAGGGATATCTTCCCGGCGCTCCCTCAAGGGCGGCATATGGATCGGAAACACGTTGAGTCTGTAGTAAAGATCTTCGCGAAACTCCCGGTCGTCGATCGCCTGCTTGAGATCCCGATTGGTTGCGGCAATCACACGCACATCGATCTCGATATTACGCACCCCTCCGAGGCGCCGAATTTTGCGATCTTCGAGCACGCGCAACAACTTGACCTGCAGATTAAGATCCATCTCGCCGATCTCATCGAGGAAAACCGTGCCGCCGTTGGATTCCTCGATCAGACCGATTTTTCGGTTCTTGGCATCGGTGAAAGCGCCCCGCTCATGACCGAAAAGCTCTGTTTCCAGCAGGTTGAAGGGCAGGGATCCGCAGTTGATTTCAACAAATGGACGCTCCTTGCGAGGGGAGAGCTGATGAATGGCCCGCGCCACAAGCTCCTTGCCGGTGCCGCTTTCTCCGGTGATCAGTACGGTGGCGTGTTCATGTTTTGCCACCTCCTGGATCTGGCGAAAGACCTGCAGCAGCTGAGGGCTGGAGCCGATCATGTCCGTCCCGCCGAACTGGGCGTTTCCCTCCCGCTTGAGATGCCGCACCTCGCGGCGCAGATTCTGGGTTTCCAATGCCAGCTTGACGATCAGATGGATGGCGTCGGCCTTGAACGGCTTTTTGATGTAGTCGTAAGCACCCAGCTTCAGTGCCTCAACGGCACTTTCTACCGTCCCATAGCCGGTAATAATGATAACCAGAACCTCCGGGTCAACCTCGCGCAGTTCACGCAGGACATCCAGACCGCTGCGATGACCCAGATTAAGATCAAGCAGCACCAGGTCGATCTCCTCTTCACTCACCCGGCGCACCGCTTCCTCGCCGCTGTCTGTTGAAAAGGGACGATAGCCGTCATCTGCAAGAATGCGTTCCAGGTTCTCGCGGATAAACGCTTCATCATCGACGATCAGGATTTTTTTCATGGGCATTTATCCTTATCCGCTGCTCTGCTTTTTCAGGCCAGTTCTCAGCAGCATTCAATGCAAAATTTGAATAGCACAGATGCTATTGATTCAGGAGGGGATTGGCAACAGAAAAATGGTGGATTTTCGCCACATCACCTCAGCGGGAACCAGAGAACAAACTCAGTGCCTTCTCCCGGCCGGCTGTTGACCTCGATATGGCCGCCATGATCGGAGATAATATTGTGAGTAATCGACAGTCCAAGCCCGGTGCCCTCACCTTTGCTGGTATAAAAAGGCTCAAAGATCAGCGGCAGGCGATCCGGTGCGATACCTTCGCCGGTATCGGAGATTTTGACACAGATATGATCATCGCTCCAGGCAGCGAAAACCTGGAGCCGCCCCCCCTGCGGCATGGCATCGATGGCGTTGGTCAAAAGATTGAGAAAAGCCTGTTTGAGCTTGGCCGCATCGAGCGCAAAGGGAGGCAAAGGCTCCTGGATATCTTCTTCCAGCACGATATTCGAGCGCTCGCACTGCTTCTGAATCAGAAACAGGATATCGCGCAACACCGGGGCCACATCTCCCGGCTGCAGAGAGGATTGAGCCGTGGTGGCGAAGGTGAGCAGTTCGTTGACCAATCCCTCGAGTCGCTCCATCTCGCACAGGGCACGCTGAATCAGCGCCTGGTCATCAGGATTGCGCAGCAAGCGGTCATGCAGGTCATCGAGCATGATGCTGATGCCGGTCAGGGGATTGCGAATCTCGTGGGCGATACCGGCACTGAGGCGCCCCAGGGACGCCAATCGCTCCATGCGCCCGAGATGTTCACGCAGATTGACCCGTTCGGTTAAATCCTCCACCGTCAGAATGCGCCCGGACGAACGAGGCTCTAACAACGGCAGAAACGCAAGCCGCAGAGTAATACGTTTGCCGTTTCTTTCAACTTGAAGATACTGACTCCATCGTCGGCTGACATCCTGTTCCAGGGCTGGGTGCAGCGCCTCGATCATTTCCGGCCAGTCCTGCAGATAATTAAAGAGGTCGAGACTTTCCTCGCAGGCCCCGAGGCCAAGAATAGATCGTGCGGGACCATTGACCGAGGTAACGCGGTGGTGGCCATCGAGAGTCAGGATGCCCGTTTCGATATTTTCGAAAACCGTTTGTTTGAAATTGCGTTCGCGAATGATCTCCTTGCGTGAACGGCGCAATGCTTTCAACGTTTTCATCAGACGATCACGGCGATGGTTCAATTCTCCGGCCATGGCATTGAAAGCCTGGGCAAGCCGCCCCACCTCGTCATCACCCTTGACCGCGACTTCAGTCCTCAGGTTGCCGCGGGCCATTGCGCGGGTTCCATCCATCAATCTTTCCAATGGGCCGGTAATGCTGCGTGAAAGCCACCAGGCAGCCAGCAAGACCACCGCCATCGTAACCCCCACCAGCAACCATGAGCGGTGCATGAAGCGCGTCACTTCACGTTGGATCACAGATGAGGTCTCAATAGCCGGTTGATGAAACTGCCGCAATTCCGCCCCGATGGTCACACCGCCCCAGACACGGTCAGCACTGCCCCCTGCAGCACTGTAAAAAACGGGCGCATAGGCCATGATTTTACGGGACCCTCCGACATTAGTCAGATCGACGACTCCTGAATGCCCTTCCAGAACATCCCGGGCGACGACAGGATAGTTGGGATGGATAAAACCCGCATACAGCAGATTGTAGGGAATGGCACCGCGGGCAACGGCTTCGGGCGAGGAACGGGTCGTATAGGGCGGGACCAAGCGGCCATCAGAATCAAGCCCCCGGATATCCCAAAACTTCGGATGGGTGATAATCCACCCGTCATTATCGAACATAAAGGCGTAATTGCCGCTCGCATAGGACGGGAAAACGACGTACTTCTCCTTCGTCGGCGTGATGTGCTGAGTAAATTCCATTAAATGGCGATGATCGAGAGAGAGAACTACCACAGCCTGCAGAGAACCATCCGGCGCATGCAACGGCGTGGCAAAACGAACAACCCCCCGGAATTTTCTGCCTGCTACTGCATCCTCGGGGCGCTTCTCCCCCGCCAGTTGCTCCTGCTTGTCGACATGCCATCCCGTCACAGGCGAAACATAGACCCCGCCGGCGTGTAGACTCCGGGCTTGCAGAAAGTAATCTTCGGTCAAATAGGTTGTATTTGCAGGGTCGGAGACGTCACGCAGTTCAGCCGAAACCTCGCCCTCCACAATCCGCAGCAGTTCCTGGCCGTCGGGATCTATGAAAGTCATCTCCCGGTAAAGGGGTATGGATTCACGGACCTCGACAGGTTCCCGATTGGTTCCGGAGCGATGCCAGACTGGGCGGCGGTGTTGGTTGTAGAAACGCAGATACGCCCCTGCATCCGGTTCAAGCAGGGCAAGGTCAAACAGATCCGCCTCGACCCGGTTCAAAAAATCAGCCACCGAATCAGCAACCATCTCCGCCCGCAGCACAAGTGCACGCGAAGCCTGGGAATCAAGGGCTTCGGTCGCACTGCGCCGCAGGTAATCCTCCACCAGCCAGAGATTATTGGCGGAATAGACCGCGAGAAATCCGAGGGGAAGCAGCGCAAGCAGCAGGAAAGCAAACAGAACTTTTTTATGGAGAGTCAAACGCGGCATGGCGCGATTATACCTGAACCACACCTGGAAATAGAAGAGGCATCAGAAAACAACGATCCAGAAATTGCGAAACGTCATCTGGTTTTCAGGCTCAGGAATGGCAGCTGTGCTGTTCCTGGACCTGAGAGATGGGGGGGAGACCGGCATTGATCAACCGGGTATCGAGTGCAAGCGGCAGAAGGCGGAGGTGCTTTTTCATGACCTCCTCAAGGCAGGCTCCGTCATGAATAATGACGTCATTGGGAGCGATCTCCGTCAGGGCCAGAAGAGATCCATTCGGCCGAAGAAAAATCTGGATCTCGTAATCTTTGTGATTGAAGGTCAATATCTGACTATGAATAAGTGTCGCATTTTCCATGGGTGCCTCCCGCATACGGCTCTGTTCGACCGAAAAAATCTGATACAGATTACTCATAGCAACGAGCGCGCCAACAGGGGATCATCCATTAAAATCCGGATAATCTATTCAATATCAATATGTTGAACACAAAAAAGCCTGACGCGCAACAGCGTCAGGCTTGGGTAAAAACCCCAAAAATGGGTGATATGACGAATAATAGGTTATTTGCGCCGGGCAACAACATAATCGGATAATTCAAACAGGGCCTGCCGGGCCGGCGAATCCGCGAAACATTTCAAATTTTCCTTGGCCTGTTCTACCAGTTCGCGCGCCCTCATCCGGGTGTGTTCGATCCCGCCGTAATGTTCGATCAGATCGCAGACATAGTTCAAATCTTCGGCCGGGAGTTCATCCTGCTCAACGATCCCCTCCACCCTGCTGCGTTCCTGCTCGTTGCATTCGCGCAGGGCATGAATCAGGGGCAGAGTCATTTTACCCTCTTGCAGGTCATGTCCTCGTGCCTTGCCGAACTCAGCCTCTTCAGCAACATAATCGAGTGCATCGTCCATGAACTGGAAGGCGATGCCCAGGTCCATGCCGAAAGCCTTGAGCGCCGTACGTTTCTGCTCATCGACACCGCCGAGAATTCCCCCTGCTTCGCAGGCAGCGGAGATCAGCACCGCCGTTTTGCTGCGAACCACATCGAGATAGCGGGGTTCGTCCATTTCCAGGTCACAGGTTCCAACCAGCTGCATGATTTCACCCTCGGCCATGCTGGTGGTGGCATCCGAAAGGACCTGCAGCACATCGAGGCTTCCGCCTCGCACCATAATTGAGAAGGATTTGGCAAACAGGAAGTCTCCGACCAGGACCGATGCCTGATTGCCCCACAGGGAATTGGCTGAAGCACTGCCGCGACGCAATACGGCGTCATCGACCACGTCATCGTGCAAAAGGGTTGCAGTGTGAAGGAACTCAACCACCGCCGCCAACCCGACATGCTGGTCACCGTCATATTCTGCCAGTCTGGCACTGAGGAGCAGCAGCATGGGGCGCATGCGCTTGCCGCCGCTGGCAATGACGTAGTCACCGACCTTGCGAATCAAGTAAACGTCGGAATTGAGAAATTCCTTGAAAAGACCTTCAACCTGCTTCAGGTCATCGGAGAGAAGTTTTA
>NPIE01023513.1_pt1 | contig 11431 bp, 9 predicted proteins | sample 8637661 | NCBI WGS metagenome assembly NPIE01 (sample SAMN07420842, study PRJNA396082) | bioreactor metagenome | isolation source: sample BA12 brine-fed electro-methanogenic bioreactor BA | place: Japan: Kochi | collected 2016-12-09 | reverse complement strand
AAAACCTAACCGGACATCACTGAGGTTTTTTAATTTTTCTTTCCGATTCATCCCAAACTGCTTGCACAAGATTTTTAAAAGCAACATCAGGAGGATCATGTTCGTCCCAAGGCGTATTATCAAAATTCCCGTGGCTTTCTCTTAAAAAAGCCTCATCTTCATCAACCCGGCCGATATGAAAAACAGGAGGGTCAATTTCGATGTGTTCATCCTCAGCAATATGATTTTCTTTTTGATCAATAGCCGACCATACATTTTTACTTCTTAACGTATCTCTCGTTTGAGGCCTAATGCCGTCAAGTATGAGGGTAGTCCCATGAGAATCAATGTCATCTGCTTTTTCTCTCCAGATTTTAACCTTGCCAGATTCATACTCATGATTTTTATTCTTTGCAACATCTTCATCAGAATAGTGTCTCAATGCAATGGTAGCGATAGTTCTGAAAGCTTCTCCTTCTGTTTTAGTGATTATCTGGAATCGGTAAGTCAGCTGTGAAACGGAAAAAAGCCCTATACCAATTTTCCCTATTAGCCGACGGCCACCAGGACTCAAAGAAGGATCTTCATTAGAGGTTATGCCTAAAGATTGTCCTTTTTCATTTCTTTTTGCGCTTCCCCCTATGTGTAAAAGGAGATTGGCTAAAACTTCAGGAGTCATTCCGTAGCCATCATCTTCGATGGTGATCTTTCTAAATCTTGGAGCGTCAGTCCTGATCACCACTTTCGTTGCATCAGCGTCATAAGCATTGGACAAAAGCTCCCGCAAAGCAGATCCAGGCTGCCTGTATATTCCATCAGTAACTCGTGCTATTACCCTTTCATCTGTTTTTAGTGTTGTTTGAATTATATCCGTTGAACTTTCGCATCTCTTTAGTTTTTCAACGATATCTTTTTCTTCAGAGCTTCTATTAAAAGCTGCCATATTTTGCTTCCTTCAATGATTTTTTGACAGCCTCAGCAACTGAAAAAGCCAGTGGAGGAGGAACCGCATTTGATATTTGTTCAACTTGTTGAGAAAAATTCCCCTTTAAAACAAAATTTTTGGGAAATCCTTGTAGCAACATGGCTTCATAAACACTCAATCTTCTAGTCCCTGTTGGATGTACATGAATTTCTCTATTACCAAAAGCAATGGTAGGACTCGCTTTATCCCAAACAAGACGACGGAAACTCCTGCTGCTTGCTTTCATGGATTCTGGATTTGAAAAACGCTGAGACCTTGGCCTCATTGTCCAATGATTTGGATGAAAGGGAATATCTTTCGCTTTCAAACCTTTTTGAAAAAAAACGGGGGAATCCAGATGACCAATAGCCTGTCGGACAGTTTTTTTACCCCTTTTATTAAAAGGTAATATTTTAAATCTATCTATCCCTTCTTTTAAGGCAATAATTATTATCCTGCGCCTATTTTGTGGGACGCCAAAATCTAAAGCACATAATTCTTGCTCACTTATATTGAATCCCATTTTTTTGAATCCGTCTAAGATTGATAGGTATGTAGAAATATGTTTCCGATTTTTAAGCCCAAGCACGTTTTCAAAAATAACGAAATCAACAATATAATGTTCTTTTAAACACTTGATAATTTCAAGAAATTTGAATGGCAATTTATTCCTGGGATCATTTTGTTTTGACATCACATTCGCAATAGAAAATCCCTGACAAGGCGGCCCCCCAATAATCCCTAAACTATCACCTTGTGGAATTAATCTTTTTGCCAATTCGACAACCCCAGGTCCGCCAATTTCATTTATATCTTTTTCATAACTGGCTGTTTTTTTGAAATTTTCTTTATATGACAAAATAGCAGCTTCAGATATATCAAGAGCAAGGGAAATATTGAAACCTGCTTTATGAAATCCCCAGTCAAGACCACCTGCTCCACAAAAAAGGCTTATTATGTGAGTTGTTTTTTGTATCATTTTAAGTCAAGAATAAATTATTTCTAAAAAAATTCTTATCACACTTTCACTATCAAAGTTAAGAAGTTTTTGAAAAAAAACGCCTCATAAGGCGTACCCCCTCCCTACTAATTCTCCCATACAGACGGATTGATATTATCCGGTTTCAACTCCGGCAGTTTCCTTTTCTTTCAACCACAACCCCAATGTAAAAGTATTCCCGCTCTTGATCCGGTCAAAACTTTTACCCAGATCAGGCCGGAGTGCTTTTGGGTGATCTCCTCCATGACGAAGAGGATTCTCAAAACTGTCAAAAAATTTTGAGTATCAAAAAGTTACATGCAATTGCTCTGCCCTCTGGTCAAAAGACCCGTTTCGGGAATCATTTGTACAGCGGAGCCTCGGGCGGGGATGGGTTGCTGACAGACTGTCGGAGCCCGGCAGGGATTCCAGTCTGTCAGCAACCCACCCCCGCCCGGGCGGCACTCTGCCGGATAGATTATGCCTCTAAGTAACTCATTGAACTGCTTGCGGATTCAGTGCCGGGCAATGCTCGGCGGGATCACTTTCAAAAAAAATAACGAAAAAGAACCTTTGTCCGGTCGGTCAGGAAAAGCATGCCATCGGCTACTCGTGACGCAACGCCACGATGGGATCCACCTTTGCGGCCCGGGCCGCCGGATACAGCCCGAACACGATCCCGATCCCCAGGCTGACTCCCAGGGGCAGCAGGATTCCCATCGGCGTGATCACAGTGGGCATCCCGGCGAACCAGGTGATGAAAAACGGAATGGCCATGCCCACGGCCAGCCCCAGAATACCGCCGACAAAGGACAGGACCACCGCTTCAATGAGAAACTGGATGATGATCTGTTTCCGCCTGGCGCCGATGGCCCGGCGGATACCGATCTCCCGGGTCCGTTCGGTGACGGATGCCAGCATGATATTCATGATGNNAATGGCCCCCAGAACGATGTTGAAGGTCCGCTTGGTGGCTTCAGCCTGCCTGAGCAGGGCCAGGGGCACCTGGATCTGAAAATCTTTTTTTTTATGAAACAGGGTCAGCATGCGTTCGATGGCCCGGGCCGCGGGTTCCACATGATCCAGAGAGTCCACCTGAACAATGATCTGGTTGAGCTCCACTTTTTCCCTCAGACGGGACCCGGCGGACATCCGGATCACCACGTCCCCGAAATAGGTCCTGGCCGTGGTGATGGGGATGTAGGCATCGATCTCCCGGTCAGGAATCTGCATGGTGCCGGAGGCACCGGTCTCGCTTTGGACGATACCGATCACCCTGAAACTGTCCACCCCCAGGCGGATGGTCTGTCCGATGGTATGCCGGGTGGCCAGCAGTTTTCTGGCACCGAATTCCGTGAGTACCACCACCGGGGATGTATCAGCCAGATCCCGGGCCGTCAGGGTGCGCCCTCCCAGCACCGGCCTGGGAATGACGTCAAACCACTGATGACTGGTTCCCACCACCCGCAGTTCCATGGCCCGTTCCCCCAGCCGGGCTTCCTTTCGCACCAGCTTGACGGGAACGTTTTTTCTGACCGTAGAAAAACTCTCCTGAATCCGGTCGTGATCCAGGTAGGTCAACCCGTAGATGCTCATGAAGGACGGGGTGGTGCCGGCCGCTTCTTCCCCCACGGGTTTGACCGATGAAATCAGGATATTGTGGCTTCCCAGTTTCCGGATCTGTTCCAGGGCTTCTCTGCCGGCCCCCTCCCCCACCGCCAGCATGGCCACCACGCTGCCCACCCCGAACACCACGCCCAGCATGGTCAGAAAAGACCTGAGCTTGTGAAGCAGCAGCGTCTGAATTCCCGAGGCCAACTCCCTGGAAAACTTGATCTGTTTCATGTCATTGCTTTTCGATCCGGTCGATCCGGCCGTCTTTCATATACAGCCGATGCCGGGCATAATCGGCAAGATCCGGTTCATGGGTCACCATGACAATGGTTTTCCCGGATTCATGGAGCGATGCCAGCAGCGCCATGATCTGATGGCTGGTCCGGGTGTCCAGATTGCCGGTGGGTTCATCCGCCAGAATCAGATCCGGATCCGCGGCCAGGGCCCTGGCAATGGCCACCCGCTGCATCTGCCCGCCGGACAGTTCAGACGGGCGATGGGTCAGCCGGGTTTCGAGGCCGACCATGGATGCCAGGTGCCGGGCGTGGGCCTGGCTTTTTTCCTTGTCCCATCCCAGATAATACAGGGGCAGCTCGATATTGCGCTGGACCGTGAGCTGGGGAATCAGGTTGAAACTCTGAAAAATGAATCCCAGATGTCTCAACCGGATATCACTTAAGGCATCGTCATCATACGCACTGATATCAGTGCCCTGAAACAGGTACCGGCCCGATGTCAGACGGTCCAGACACCCGATGACATTCATCAGCGTGCTTTTACCCGACCCGCTGGACCCCATGACCGCCCAGAAACCGCCCTTTTCAAATGCCACATCGATGCCGTCCAGGGCCGGAACCTGCTGGTGACCCATGAAATAGACTTTTCCGGCCTTTTCAAGCCGGATGACCGTATCGGAACGGATGTCCGTCACCACCGGATCCATGCCGCTATTCCCGGTCCCCGGAAAACAGATCTTTTTCCGCGTCCGCAAGCGGCGGGGTGAGCAGTACCACATCACCGGGCGACAATCCCTTTTTCACATGGATCATCCGGTTGTTGTCCAGACCGGTCTCCACCCGGCAGGGCACAAATTCGTTGCCGGACCTGACATACACCGTGGGAACCCCCTGCACCTGCAGTACTGCCTGGACCGGCACGGACACCACATTCTCATGGGTCTCGATAATGATCCGGGCCTGGCAGCTCATCCCTGTTCTCATGCCGCTGTTGTTGCCGTCCAGAAAAATCTGGGTGGTGAACACTTTCAGATCCGGGTTCATCCAGATGCTCTGGGCATCGGGAAGCGGGGCAATCTGGGTGATCCGGCCGGAAAATTCCCGGCCCGGCAGCGCGTCCACGATCACGATTGCCGGCATGCCCGTACGCACCTTTTTGAGGTTGGATTCATGAATGGCAATCTCCGCATTGCTGGAACTGCCGGTGGGCAGATAGATCAGCTCCTGGCGCTCCCGGATATCCTGGCCCTCCTGCAGGGGCTCGGTATTGCGGCGGAACATCCCGCCCTGGGCGCTGGTGGCATAGATCACCAGCCCGTCGGCCGGGGAAACGATTCTGGTTTTTTCCAGCTGGGCCAGGATTTTGTCCAGCCGGTCATTCTGGCGCTGGAACTCTGCTTCCCTGGCTTTGAGATCGGCCCCGGCCTGCACCACATCGGCCCGGGCCTTGCGCCGGGTCCGTTCCAGGGCCATTTCCGCCTGGCTGACATCACTTCTGCGCTGGGCCAGGTCCCGCTGATTGGTATAGTTGACCAGCAGGTCCAGATTGTTTTTCGCCAGGCTCAGGTCCAGGGCCTTTTTTTTCTCCGCCAGTTCATCCGCTGCCAGCTCGGTCTGGGAGATGAATTTTTCCGCATACAGGGTCCTTGACCATTCCAGCCGTTCCCTGGCCCGGGCCAGCTCTTCTTCCGCCAGCGTGATTTCAGCCCTGGCTTTCTGGAGCGCATTGGGATATTCACCGTCCGTGTATTTCTTCAAATCCTGCCGGGCGAATTCCAGGGTCAGCTCCGCCAGTTCCAGATCGCTTTTGGCCTGGTTCTCCACCACCGCCAGATTTTCCGTGGCATTGACAAACGCGGCCCTGGCGTTCTGAACCTTGATTTCCTGATCGATTCTGGCATCCATCAACGCGCTGGCATCCAGTTCCACCAGCAGATCCCCTTTTTTCACCTGGGTGCCCTCGGGAATCAGATACAGAATGGAAGTCTTTCCCTCCACTTCGTTTTTGATGATCAACTGGTCTCTGGCTTTGATGGTGCCCGACTCCACCACATCGATGACAAGAGGCCCTGCTTTCACCACGTACACGGCTTCATGGGACACCGTTTCCGGCGAACCGGAGAACCGGTGCCACACCCCGAAAATCAGGGCGCCCAAAACCAGCACCACCACCCCCTTGAACACCCATTTCCGTCCCGGCATCACATCGACCCCCCTGGTGAATATTCCTTCCACAGCCCGTCATCCGTGACCGTCAAAACGCCCATGTCCCGCTGCATCTCCAGTTCCGCGATCCGGTAATTGACGCCTGCGGCCGTCAGGTTGTTCCGGGCGTTGAGCAGGGCATCCTGGGCTTCCAGCAGGTCCCTTGTCTGGGCCCTGCCCGCCTCCATGAACAATGAGATGCTTCTGACCCGTTTTTCCGCCAGAGCCACGGACTGGGTCTGAATGAACAGGGTCTGTCTGGCTTCGAACAGTTCCCTCAACCGGTTGCGTATGTCCATTTTCAACGTATCTTCCAGTTTCTGAACCTCCCGCACCGCCTGCTCCAGCTCGATAAACCGGTTCCGGTATGTGACGGCCTCGGCGGTTCTTTCAAACGGCAGGTCCAGGGTGAGCAGCGCGGAAAAGACCCCTTTGTCCATGCGGAGCCGGGCATCGTTCAGATCGGCTGTGGTAATGGTTCTGCGTTCTCCCGCAGACACTGACCCGAGAAAGGTCAGCTCCGCCCCCAGGGCATCGGCGGCCACCACCACCTTTCTCTGGGCATCAAACACCTTTGCCTGGGCGACCTGCAGGTCCAGCCGCTGTTCCAGGGCCAGGGTGACGGCGGCCTGTTCAGCCAGTTCCAGAGGTCCTGGATCGTCAAGGGTCAAGCGCTGGTTTGTTTTCATCTGATCAAGCGCCTGGGGATCCAGCCGGATGTCCACGTCCGGCGGCAACCCCAGCAGCATCTTGAAGGAATCCATCCGTTTTTTAAACGATTCTTCCGCAGACAGCCACCGCTGTCTGGCCACCAGCTGGGTCTGGACGGACTGGTCCACCTCGATCTCCTTGAGCCGGCCGGCGTCGCCCAGACGCCGGCTGCGGCGGGTCAGGGCTTCCCGCCTCAGATAATCCTCCCGGGCATTGTCCACCGTATCCATTTGCTGTAACAGGATCAGGTATTGACTGCCCACAGCCACGGCAAAGGTTTTTTTGAACCGTTCAAATTCCAGAATGGCATATACCAGGTTCTGCTCCGCCTGTCTCAGGTTTTCCGTGACAATGTGCCGGCCGGATCCCCGCAGCAGCGGAATGGACAGGCTGGCATCCCCGGCGATTCCCACCGAAGAACCGCCGCCGCTGAAAAGCAGAGAGGCCAGATCCACTGCAAGGGTTGCCGTGAATTCGGGCCCGCTCTCAAACCGCCGGGCTCCGGTGATTTCCCCGCTGGACCTTGTGCCGCTGCGGTCGGGATCCGTGGACAGATCCGCACTGAACAGCTGCTGCACCTGTCCGATGAACCGGTTTCGAAACGCATCCTGTTCCAGATACAGGGCCAGGGCTGCCTGAAAAACAGCCTCTTTGCGTGTTTGATAGTCAAAGCTGTTTTGAGCCCCGATTTCCAGGGCCTGAAAAAGGGACAGGGTCAACGGGACCGGCTGAATTCCCTGTTGCGTACCGATATCCGGGGATGATCCCGGAAATCCCGGTTCCGGCCACCAGGGGGTGTCCGGCAGCCGGTCCGTGCCCAGGGACGCCGGTCCGGAAACCGGCAGCGACAGCTCCTCAAGCAATCGGCGCCGCAGGGTGTTTTCCGGCTTTTCGACCCGGAAGGCTGTGTCCGTATCAAGCACCTGTGCCCGCGTCTGGGTCACCATCTGCCGGACGTCGGTATCCACTTTCCGGCGGAACGCCTCCGGGGTCCGGCATCCGGCGGTCATTCCCAGTATAAGGATGACGGCTGCCACAAACAATCGGGCACGAACAGGCTTCAAAACATGCAACGGCATCGGTTTGGTCGGTTTTCCCTGGTTACAAATCAAGCTATTGAATCTACCACATTCAAACCGGGTTTGAAAAGTGTTACCGGCATTCGGTCAATTGACCGGGGCGCCGCCGGATATTTCGAGCAGGTCCAGGATCACCGGTATGGCCGGCGGCACCCGGGTGCTGGATCGGGTCAGATTCCGGATCATGGAAAAATGGGTCCCCGGCACCCGAATCACGGGCACGTCATTGAGCTGTGTGGCGTTCACCGATACCAGCCCGTCACCCAGCATCTCTTTGATGCCACCCTGCTGCTGCGAAAAGAAAATCATTCCAGCGATGATGGTCATCCGCACATCTTCCGGAAGGGGCCGCTGATTCAACCGTCCCAGAAACCCGCTGCCCGGCAGCAGATCCACACCGGCCGCCCCGGTCCCGTCCAGAAGACAGTGCAGCCAGTGCGCATCCTGAACGAACACCTGATGGAGATAGTCCCGGATCTCGGTGACAATCCGGAACCGGGCCAGCTGAGCACCCTGGTTCGGGGTTCCCAGCAGGATCAGATGCCTGACTGCCGGCACCATTCCGTCAGATACGGCCCGGGAGTAATCCAGTTCCGGGCAGGTAAGCATGTCCCGGGTGACCAGCCCGCCCATGGAATGGGCCACAATAAAGACCGGTGCCGGATCTTTACGGGCCAGGTCCTGCATGCAGTCAAAAAAGAACCGGGAGGATACGGAGATGGCCTGGTCGTTGGGATAGGACATGACAAGCACCTGGTACCGATTTTCCTGAAGCACCGGCCCCAGATCTTTCCACATGATACCCGGGTCGTCCAGACCGTGAACCAGGATCACCCGGCCCTGGAAATCCGGGGCTTTGGACCGGGCAGGTTCTCCGAAAGGGTGAATCCCCATACGGCGGGCCAGGCTTTCAGCGGCATCAGGAAATCTTTTCAGAACTGCCAGGTGAAGATTCTGCCGAAGCCGGACCTCGCTGGGCAGGATCACCTGACGATTCATCTGAAACAGCACCATCAGCAGGACCAGGCAGATGCCGGCAGCCCACCATTTATGCCGCCTGTAAAATCCTATTGTCTGAACCTTTCGTATCTGTTAGCATTCCCGTGACGCTTAACTTCAAAATACATCAGGATCTTCATGAACACCACCCATAAAAAAAAGAAAATCGGCATTGTCACCGGCGGCGGGGACTGCCCCGGACTGAACGCGGTCATCCGGGCCATTGTCAAAGCCGCGGCCCTGCAGGGATGGGAAAGTATCGGCATCCACGGCGGTTATGACGGACTGCTTTCGCCCATGAACACCCGGCCCCTGCATCTCAGGGACATGGACGGCCTGCTGGTCCGCGGGGGCACGATTCTGGGCACGGCCAGCAGCGGGGCGTTTTCCGCCAAGACCGGGCAGGGAAAGGCCCGCCGGATCGATCCCGGGATTCTGACCCGGGCAAAGGCCAATTTTGATCACAAAAACCTGTCCGCACTGGTGGCCATCGGCGGGGACGGCACCCTGACCGTGGCATTGCAGATGCATGAGGCGGGATGGCCCGTGGTGGGCGTTCCCAAAACCATTGACAATGATCTGGACGCCACGCTGATGACCTTTGGATTCGACACGGCCGTGTCCTGTGCCGTGGATGCCCTGGACCGGCTTCACAGCACGGCCCAGAGTCACGACCGGGTCATGGTGCTGGAAGTGATGGGCCGGTATGCGGGCTGGATCGCGGCCCAGGCCGGACTGGCCGGCGGGGCAGATGTCATCCTCATTCCCGAGATCCCGTTTCATTATGACGCGGTATGCCGAAAAATTGCTGCCCGTGAAGCGGAAGGAAAGCACTTCACCATCGTGATTGTGGCGGAAGGCGCCAGCCCGGCCGGACAGGCGTATGTATCCGAATCTCCGGACGTCCAAGACCGGGAAATCCGTCTGGGCGGTATCGGGCAGCAGGTGGCTGAAGAAATTCAGTCCCGGACCGGAAAGGAATCCCGCTGCGTGGTACTGGGTCATCTGCAGCGGGGGGGGACCCCCACCCAGTTCGACCGGCAGCTTTGCACCCGGTTCGGGGTCTTTGCTGTCCAGATGATCTCAAAAAAACAGTTCGGCATGATGGCGGCCCTGACCGGGACAGGTATCGCCCCGGTCCCTCTGGCAGATGCCGTGGACCGGATACGCACCGTGCCTCAAGACGGAGAACTGGTCATGACCGCCCGGGCTCTGGGCATCAGCTTCGGGGACGGTTGAGGGCCGCCGGTTTTTTATGGAACGATCCAGACCGCGCAATCCGATGCCTGGCCGATGATCTGCCGGGACACCGATCCCATGAAAAAGGATTTGTTGATCCCCCGCCGGCCGATGACCAGGGTGTTGAATCCGTTTGTCTCCGCATAAGCCACCACATCCTGTCCGATTCGGCGGGAGCCTTCCAGGGTGTGAATCTCGACCTGATCCTTTGACAAACCCATTTGCGACAACTTGTCCATGGCCCTGGGATAGAACTGATCCACACAGGCCCGGTCTTTTTTTTCGATGATCCGGACGAATTCGGGGTCTTCCTCCAGATCGATTTCACAATAATTGCGGGCCGTGTTGGTGACATGGATCAGCGTCACATGGATCTCCTTGTTTTCCGACACCATGAACCCCACATGATCCACAGCCCTCAGGGCATCTTCAGACCCGTCAATGGCCACCAGAATCTTTTCAGGCGAATCCTGGGAGGCATCTTTGCCGACCAGCCACACGGGAATCACCTGGGACCGCTCCAGAATAGCGTCGGAAACACTGGTGTCAAAGAATTTCTGAATCCCGGACACCCCCCGCCGTCCCACCACAATGGCATCCATCATGTTTTTCTGGGCATATTCGATCACATCCTGGGCCAGACCGAGTTCTCTGGGCCGGGTCAGCAGGCGGATCCGGTCTTCCGGAAAACCGGTGTCCGTCATTTCCGATTTCAGCTGGGTCAGAATTTTCATGGCCGCAGCTTCATTCTTTTTCAGGGCCTTGTTCAGCTGAACGCGGACATGCAGATCTCTTGCGGCTTCTTCTTTCAGGTACAGGGAAACCGGGGCCTGGACATGAAACAGCACGCAATGCAGGTCTTTGATAAACGATGCTGCCCGAGCCGCGTACCGGGCCGCCTGAAGGGACGTCCGGCTTTGATCGACGGGAATGAGGACCTGTTTTTCCATAATGGGCTCCTTTGTTTTGAAAATGATCCTAACCATACCCCTGCCCATACCCCGGGGTCAAGTCAAGATTGACATCGGGTTTTTCCTTGCCACGGGCACCAGATATGATATGGTATCCAATTGAACAAAATTTACAGGGACCATCTCATGCTGCTGAAAATAAATCCGGACAATCCCCAGGAAAGACTGATTTCAAAGGTTGTGGACATTCTTGAAAAAGGCGGAATCATCGCCTATCCCACAGACACCTTTTACGGGATCGGCTGTGACATCATGAACAAGAAGGCCATCGAGCAGGTGTATGCCATCAAACAGCGCAACCCCACCAAGCCGTTCAGTTTTATCTGCCCGGACCTCAAGGATATCGCCACCTATGCCAAGGTGTCCAATATCGCCTACCGGAACATGAAACGGCTGCTGCCCGGGCCCTACACCTTTGTGCTGCCGGGATCCAGAATGGTCCCGAAAATCATGCT
>NPIE01001309.1_pt1 | contig 11432 bp, 10 predicted proteins | sample 8637661 | NCBI WGS metagenome assembly NPIE01 (sample SAMN07420842, study PRJNA396082) | bioreactor metagenome | isolation source: sample BA12 brine-fed electro-methanogenic bioreactor BA | place: Japan: Kochi | collected 2016-12-09 | reverse complement strand
TTCTTCCTGCGATTTATTCCCTTTCGCTGTCAAAGTTGAGACAGTCTCTATCCAGTGGATCTAAAGTTTTGTCATGAAAGATACTTGATCAAATGAGAAATCAGTGATGCATTACGCTTGTGGAGTTTCTTATCGTAAGCTTGACATCGATGATTGTGTCAGAGACATCCTTTCCAGACAATATTTTCGATAGAGCGACGACCGATTCCGACCCTAGGGTTCTAGGATCTTGGTCGACGGATGTAAGCGTGGGAATCGTTATAGGGGCAATCAGGTTGTTGTCATAGCCTACCACTGATATCTGATCGGGGACATTCACGCCTTGATCAGTGAAGAAGGCTATCACTCCGGCCGCCACCAGGTCGTTCGCGGCGATGACCGAATCAACCTCAGTCATTCTCTCCAACAACTCTCTTGCTGCTTCATAGCCTGCCTCGTAACTGTATCCGCACAACACTACGAGAGAAGGATCGTATTCTATACCCTCTTCATCAAGAGCCCTCCTGTATCCTGTATATCTATCGAGGGTTGTGTATTTGCCCGCCTCTTTGCTGGAAGCCACTTCTCTTATATTGTCTACAGTACAGGGAGTTGACCAGAAGCCGGCAAGAAATCCTACTCTCTTTCTGCCGAGTCTCAGGAGGTACCGGGTGGCAAGATAGCCACCTTTCACGTTATCGGCATAGACGTGGGGCTTTGATTCGAAGACATTTCTTCTTCCGACAACTACAATCGGGAGATCTTTGAAACTCTCTATTTCGGGAAGCGGGTCTCCCACGGAGACCGGACAATAAATGAGGCCGTCCACAACGGTCCTTGCAAGGCTGTCGATCGCGTCCTTTTCGATTTCTCTTTTTCCGTCGGCAGTCGAGATTATTATGACGTGCTCTATTTCCTGAGCCTTCAAGATCGCCCCGGCAATCATAGCACTGAAAAAGGGATGAGATACATCCGGCACGAGCATCCCTATCGTGTTGGTTGTCTGGCCTTTCATGAATCTTGCGGCAACGTTGGGACTGTAGTTGAGCTTCTTGACGGCCTCCCAAACCCTGGTGTGAAGGTCCTCTCTCACAGGTCTCGAAGCGTTGATAACCCTCGAAACCGTTGCCGCCGAGAGCCCGGCGTAATCAGCAACCTGCTTTATTGTAACCCTGTCGCCCTTTTTTACAGTGCATCACCTCTCTGCTCGGAAAAGGATTTCAGAAAAGGCAGCGCTACTAGACTTATTATAACCAGCAACGTCACTATCCCAAAAGCCGAATTGAATGCCTTTATTTCAGCTTCAGCTCCACCGGATGATGAGAAACGCTGAACGAGAAACCCCGTTCCGGACTGAAATATGATCGCCGATATGAAAGTGAAGAGATTCATTCCTCCAAAGAGAGAGCCTCCGCGTCCTTTCACAGCGAGATCATTCACTCCGGCAGTCAGATGGTCGTAGGTAACGCCCGCGCAGAAACCTAGGAAGAATCCAGCGATTCCGGGCACGGGAATCGGAAAATGGCTCTTCATAGACAACCAGAATACAATCCACGCTGCTCCGTAAGATACACATGAGATGCTAATCGCCATCAGCCTCAGTTTTGCTGGTCTTGCTATATATGCCCCAGCTAAATTTCCTACCATTACACCGATGCTTATCAGCGTAGACCAGAGACTGGCCGTTCCGTACGATACACCGTATGCCGACTGGTACCATGTAACGGACCAGAGTCCCTGCAAAGCCATTAAAGCGCCGAAAGAAGTCCCCCATAGTATCAGCATCAGTTTCAGCTGTCGTGACTTGAAGATCTTTCTGAAAGAATCCTTCAAGTTGTCAAGGAAGCTGCTTCTCTCAGTCGCGTTGCCTGCCGTTATCACTGGGTCTTTTCTTCTCAGAATTATCAGCGAGGCCGCAAGCGCGAAGTTGAGAACTGCTAGCAGCATGAAAACGTTTCTTCTTCCGAAGCGATCGAGAGCAAAGGCAAGCGGGGCAACGGAAATCACCGCTCCAAAATTCCCGAGAGTGTAGGTTATGCCGGAGAAGAAAGAGTACTTGTCCCTGTGAAAAGAGTGCGATTGAAATACGAGAACCCCGGAGAGCATCGGAGCAAGGCCCAGTCCAGTCAGCAACCTCCCCGCGCCGAGCATCACAGGGTTCGTTGCGAAGCCAAAGAGAAGAGCTCCAATTCCAGACGTAAGCATACCAAAGGAAACAATCTTGAGTGGGCCAAACCTGTCGTTCAGAGCTCCGCTTATCGGCTGCATAAAGGCATACGCATAGAAATACAAACTAGATATGAAGCCCACAAGAGAAGCGCTCATCCCCCATTCCGCAGAGACTATCGGAAGGCTCACAGAAGCCGAGACTCTAAAAAAGTAAGAGAAGAAATACGCCGAAACAAGCAGAGCATATATCGAAAGTTTGCTGCCAGAGGTCGATAAAACAGATTCGTTTTTAATCATAATCATGCCTCCAAAAACTCGGAAAACCTTTTCCCATAACTGCAAAAAACCGTCAGACTACTCTCTAACACTCATCATTTATGCCGCCCGATCCCGGAGAAAAGATTGAGAATCTCTTCTTTGAAAAAAAGAGCAGTTTCTTCCTTCTTGCTTTTAGAAATTATACATTAAGAGTTGGGAGATAATCAATTGTCTCTTGAGTAGATTTAATTATGATGCATTACGTTGTGCGATATTTGGATTTTGATTTTTCCTATGCAATGAAGTATAATCATTTTGAAATGGCAAACGTTTTCCGGTTTCGAGGAGGTGGATTGTAGTGAAGAAAGTTCTTCTGTTTTTGCTAGTTCTTGTTATTGCTGCATCAGGTCTTGCGTCATACCCTAACAGGTCAGTAACTCTCGTTATTCCTTGGGCGGCCGGCGGTATCACCGACAGAGTGGGAAGGGCATTTGCACCTTATCTCGAGAAGTACCTGGGAGTTCCCGTTGTCGTTCTGAACCAACCGGGTGCTTCCGGAGCTATTGGAACGGATTTTGCGTACTCCAAGCCGGCAGACGGGTACACGCTACTTCTGTCTGCAGAGACTCCAGGAGTCTTCAGAGTTATGGGAACGGGCAAACTTGGTTTCGATAACTTCGAAGGTATTATAATGCTGGTCGAAGACACGAAGGTGGTCGTCGTTCCGAGGAACTCGCCGTATCAGACTATGGATGAACTCGTTACCGCAATTAAGGAGAACCCCGGAAAGATAAAGATGTCATACTCAGGTCCGGGAGCCAGCGGACACATCCAGGGGCTTCTGTTGAAAGAGGTCGGGCTTGATGTTTCCATGACCCCGTTCGGCGGCGGCAGCCCTGCCATGCTTGCAACAATAAGCGGTCAGGTTGATTTTACATTCGGAAATATCGGTACGGTTCTCGACTATTTGAAGACTGGCGACCTTAGGGCCCTTGCAGTTTACACAAAGGATGAAAGATCCGCCGCAATCCCAGAAGTGCCGCCAATCGCCGATGCAATTCCCGAAATAGCGCGTTACCTGCCCTTGACCTTCCCGAACTGCATACTTGTTAAAGAGGGTACTCCGCCTGAAGTCAAAGAATTTATTCTGAAAGCTGCCCAGAAGGCCGTTCAAGATCCAGGATGGCTCGAATTCACTGAAGCAAACTTCTATAACAGAATGCACGACATACAGGGCGACGCTGTTATCGACTACTGGAATCGCTGGACTTCAATCGTCACTTGGCTTCTTTATGACGCCGGCGTAGCTCCAAACAGTCCCGCAGACTTTGGAATAGAAAGATTCTGATCTATCGACGGTAGACCTCGTGTCTACCGTCTTTGGAGGTTTTCATGAAAGAGAAGACAAGTCGTCGTGTAAATCCTCAGAAAATTGAAGGAGTTTTCCTTTCGGTAATTGCCGTGTTCGTGATCGTTGTCTCGGCGGGAATGAACCCTTACGGTTCCTGGTCGCTCGCGCCAGGCCTTTTCCCGTTGATTATGGGCATCATTCTCCTGGCACTTGCTATTTCTCTAATATTCCAGGGAGTCTTAAGCAAGACGTTCAAGTCGGGTGGTTTCGACAATGTCGACTGGCTTAGGATTTCATTTGTAATGATCCTGACATTCGTATATGTCTGGCTCGTTCCGATAATCGGTTTTATTGCTGTTTCTATTCCTTATCTAGCCCTTATGCTACTCCTTTTGGGGGAAAAACGCTGGTGGCTGATCGGGATAATCTCCGTGGGGACTACCCTAGGCCTGTATTACGCCTTCGGTGTGCTACTGAGTGTCTACCTGCCTTGAGAAGGTGATGTGGATATGATTGAACAAATACTGGCTGCAATAGATCTCAGGTTCATTTTTTTGGTATTTGTTGGTGCCTTTGCCGGACTTGTTGTAGGCACCATGCCAGGGCTTTCCGTCACAATGGCCACCGCAATTCTGGTTTCGGTAACTTTTACATGGGCTGTCAACGACGCGATGGCTCTTATGATTGGCGTCTACGTTGTCGGAGTCTTCTCCGGCGCAATATCCGCAATATTGATCAACATTCCAGGAGCTCCCGCATCGGTCTCAACAACACTTGATGGCTTTCCTATGACCATGAAAGGACAGGCCAAAAAGGCTTTGCGAGTTGCTACCGTCTATTCTTTTGTGGGCACTCTTTTTGGTCTGATAATGCTTGCCCTACTCGCAAAACCAGTTACAAAGATCGCCCTACAATTCTCGCCGATGGACTACTTCCTGCTTGCCCTTTTCGGCCTGACGACGGTAGGTTCGCTTACGTCGAAGAACTTCCTCAAGGGATTGATAAGCGCAGCTCTAGGCGTCATCATAAGCTTGATAGGGATCGATCCGATAATGGGAACCCCTAGATTCACATTCGGCTCAATGAGACTCCAGGCCGGTATTTCGCTGATAGCCGCTCTGATCGGCCTGTTCGGTTTTTCGGAGATTCTCGTTCAGATAGGTCAGCGTTCTCTCGATCCCATTTCCGGAAAGCTGGGAAAAGAGAAGGTTGGTTTTCGGGAGCTACTGAGGCACATTCCACTTTCACTGCAGTCGGCCGTGATCGGCACGTTCATAGGTGCGCTGCCGGGCACGGGAGGCCCGGTAGCTTCTCTAATTGCTTACGATCAGGCAAAGAAGACCGTTAGAAAGCCAGCAGTGCCCTTTGGAGAAGGGGCCGTTGAAGGAATAGTTGCCAGTGAGTCTGCGAATAATGCCTGTATAGGTGGAGCACTTATACCTATGCTTACGCTTGCAGTTCCTGGCGATGCAGTCACTGCGGTCCTTCTATCTGCCATGTACGTTCACGGTTTGAGACCCGGACCCCTGCTTTTCACACAGACTCCCGATCTCTTCTACGTAATCCTGGCCGCCGGCATTATAGGCTCTCTCTCGATCCTTTTCCTTGGAATCGGTGTGGCACCTCTAATGGCAAGAATGGTACTGATTCCCAAAAAGATTCTTCTTCCGGTGGTGGCTATCCTTTGTATAATAGGCGCTTACGCAATAAACTCCAGTGTGTTCGATGTGCTTATAATGGCTATCTTCGGTTTGATCGGCTTCATTATGAGAAGAAAGGGTTACTCGGTGGCTCCCATGGTGCTCGGTATAGTGCTGGGATCACTGATGGACTCAAATTTCAGGAGAGCGGTTTCACTGGCCTCAGCTGGTGATAATCTGATTATCTCTATGTTCTCCAGACCGATCAGTCTCATATTGATAGCCTTCATACTAATATCGCTGCTTTCAAATTTCAAGTTTGTCAAGACCGGAGTGAGTAAGCTCTTCTCAAGAGGGTCTGACAAAGGAAAGGAGGAATGAAAATGATAGCCTTTGCTTCCAGGCATAACCTCTCAGGGACGCTCTCAGTACCCGGTTCAAAGAGCCATACAATAAGAGCGGTCTTGATCGCCGCGATGGCAAACGGACTCTCAACTATAAAGAACCCTCTTCCCAGTGAAGACTGTCTTTCGGCGACAAGAGCCGCAAGGGCCTTCGGTTCCGACGTGAGAATTGAAAAGGGAGTATGGACGATAAAGAGCAACTCCGAAGGCTTAAAGAATCCCGACGATGTAATTGACTGCGGGAATTCCGGAACGACCTTCTATTTTGCCACGGCGATCTCGGGGACTCTGAGTGACTACGTTGTTCTTACGGGAGATTATCAGATCCGCAGAAGACCCGTTGTAAAACTGCTGGAAGCAATGAGAGAATTGGGGGCCTTCGCCGTCACAACGAGAAGTAACAGCGATGCGGCTCCCGTCATTATAAAAGGACCAATGAAGGCAGGAACTATTGTTTTCGATGGAAAGATGTCTCAGTACATTTCCGGAATGCTCCTGGCATCGGCGAGACTCGAGGGGAAAACCAGGATCGAAGTTCAGAAGGCCATAGAGAGACCTTATCTACAAATGACTGTTGACTGGATGACCGAACACGGGATAAAAGTCGAATACGACGAGAAAAACTACAGCTTCTTCGAAGTGGAAGGCCCCCAGGAATACAGAACAGTCGAAACTTCAATACCGAGCGACTGGGAATCCGTTGCATTCCCTCTCGTAGCTGCGCTCGTAACTGACTCCGAGTTAGTAATAGAGGACCTGGATCTCTCGGGCAGCCAGGGCGACGCCGTAATTGTCGACATACTCAAAGAGATGGGTGGAGACGTAACTCTCGACAGGGCTACTAACTCTCTAAAGGCCAGGGGGGGAAACAGACTCAGGGGAATCACCATAGACTGTTCCGACATTCCCGACGCTCTGCCCATACTCTCAGTTGCCGCCTGCTTCGCAGAGGGAGACACGGTATTGACTGGAATAGAAAGCATAAGAGTGAAAGAAACCGACAGAGTCGAGGTAATGAAGAGGGAGCTCTCGAAAATGGGAGCGTCGATCGAGGATACTGATCATGAAATGATTATCCATGGCGGCAAGAAACTAACTGGAGCGAAGGTCGAAAGCCACGACGACCACAGAGTGGCTATGTCCCTCGCAGTCGCCGGACTCTTCTCGGACGGGGTTACGGAGATCGGCAACGCTGAATGTGTCTCCGTCTCCTTCCCGGGCTTCTATGAACTAATGAACGGCGTTGGAGCTGGATTCCAGACCGAATAGAGTCACCCGTCTTGTAAAGATATCCGGCAGTTATCACTTTTCGAATGGAAATAAATGAGAACATCACCATGAACCCCGGCTTCTCGGCCGGGCTTTTTCTTTTTATGCCCGCCGCTTTCAACGGATTTGAATACCGTTAAATGAGCGCTTTTGAAACCTAATCCGTGAATCGATCGAAGGAGAAACTTCACGCTCACAAACATCTCAAAATGCCTATTGAAATTTCTTGAACAAGGCAAATTCCATATTTCGAGCCAGAAAACGAACCAGTTTCGATACTTTTCGATATGAGTCATCGATTGATTAATATCAATAATTAAAATCATCTATTCAAACAACAAAATGCTCAATTCTGATTCCAGGAGTTGTTGCCAATCAAAACCGGAACTTCATTCAGCGACACTCGGTAACACTTCAAATATTGCTCTTCGGCCTCCCGCACGAGAGGAAACTACATCCTTTCGGCACAAATAGACTTCCTCTTTCTGGTCTTCAGATGCTACTTGCAGTATTGATCAGTAAAAGCATTATTGCAGACATTATCTCCAGTTCGAGAGCGTTTCAGAAGAATGGACTACCGACTACTACTTGACTGACTCACTTTCAGATATTCACGCTTCATTGGCATCGTGTTCAGCAGTAATGTCCAAATTTTGTTTTTTTTGTTTAGAAGAAGTATAATCTACTTAGGGGATTTTTTCCTCAGATTCCGACTGTTTTAGGCTTTTTTACTTCATTTCGATCGGCGATGGCGATCAAAACTTTCCAGAGGAGGTTTAAGATGAAAAAGGTTTTGGCAACGCTCTTATGTGTTCTATTTCTAGTGGGAATTGGCTTTTCAGTAATCACGATGGAAGTGGGAAAGCTTCTTGCTTCCAATTCGGGAATCGTTGCGGCTGGTAATCCTTACGCATCTGCGGCAGGTGCTGAGATTCTTGAGAGGGGCGGAAATGCAATCGATGCTGCAATAGCAGTGAGTCTTGCTCTCGGAGTAGTCGAACCATACGCTTCCGGTATAGGCGGCGAAGGATATGCGGTGCTTTCGTTCAACGGAGAGAGAATTGCCGTGGATTTTAGAAGCTCAGCTCCGGCTCTTGCATCAGTTGAGAACGCTGAAGCTCTCGGATTGACAACCAGTGATCTGAGATCGGGTGCTCTTAGCATTTGTACTCCAGGTGTTCTTGCCGGGATAATCGAAATGTGGCTTTACGGAGGTTCACTCCCGTTTGCCGATCTCATCGCGCCGGCAATAAGACTCGCAGAAGAAGGTTTTATTGTAAACAACACCTTTGCCTCTTCGTGCGGAAGCAGTTACGATGCCCTGCTTGAGAATGCTCCCGGCTTCCTTAAGGATGGACTTTTCGCATGGGAGACAGGCGATATCGCCACGAACCCGGAGCTGGCCGAAACCTACAGATACCTTGCAGAAAACGGACCACAGGCATTCTACAAGGGAGAACTTGCAGACAAGATCTCCGATCTTATTGAATCTAAGGAAGGGTTCCTTAGAAAGAAAGATCTTGAGAACTACAGGGCTCTAGTGAAGGAGCCTCTTCACGGAACATACAGAGGCTACGACCTCTTCGTACCGAGTATTCCGGTTGGAGGCCCATACCTGATAGAGACCCTGAATATTCTTGAACACTTCAACTTGTCCGCTTTCAACTGGGACGACCCACTTGTTATGAACATCATCAACCAGGCGCTAACATTTGCAATGATTGATCTTCTCTCTTACAGCGGCGACCCTGAGTACGTCTATGTGCCAGTCGAAACACTTATAACAAAGGACTACGCGAAGACAAGATTCATGAATATCGATCTGAACCAGGCTCTCGACAGCGAACTATATTACACAAACTATCTGGGTAGACCAGATCTCTTCGAAAGCACTGACTCCTACATTGAGGCAATGTTAGCTGGAGCCGGAGTAATCGAACTGGAACCCTCGGCTGCAGGAGTCGGAGAAGATACAACCCACTTTGCTGTCATCGACAAAGACGGAAACGCTGTTGCCTGGACGCAAACACTGTCTTCGTTCTTTGGTTCAAAAGTCTATCTCGATGGCTTCTTCATAAACAACGAGATGGGTAACTTCACACTAGACGACACATCAAGAGGGCTCGTTCCAGGAAAGAGACCAGTAACGACGATCTGCCCGACAATTATTGAGAAAGACGGAAAGATCGTTTATTTGGTCGGTACTCCAGGCGGTTACTATATACAATCAACTATAACGAATGTAATAGTTGACCTCATTGATTTCGGAATGACGCTCGATGAAGCGCAGATGAAGCCGAAGATAATCGGTTCTCCTAACTACCCCGAATTCAGAATGGAAACAGGCTATCCAGAGAACACAAGATTGTTCCTTGAAGAAATCATGGGCCACACAGTCAGGGAATTTGACTTCCCTTATCGTTCCTTTGGCTCTCTGAATTTGATACAGGTACAGCCCGACGGGCTAATGATAGGAATTGGAGCTTTCAGAAGAGAAGGAGGGGCCTCAGCTCCTGAGCATTGAGGAGAATGACATGAGAAGAACGATACTAATAGTTGGATTTCTGATCGTCTGTATTGCCTGCTTTGCGCAGGAAAGTGAGCAAGTAGGGTTCGAACAGCCGGTGATAGTGACCTCCGCTGGTCAGTCTCCCGGTGCTCTTCAGTTAACTGTCGTCGCCAAAATGGCGAAGATCGAACACACCTTCGAAAAGCTGCTTGACGCCGATCAGTTTGAAACCGAAACATACAAAACGCTGATAATAGTCGTTGGCGCAAGCGGGAAGGGTTTAGGAGCTGCAGGGATAGAGATTGACGCGGAATTTCAAAGAGTCTTGCTTCTTGCTCAGAAGGCCAAAGAATACGGAACTAGAATAATCGTTGGCAACCTTGAAGGAGAGTCTCGGAGAGGCACCTCATCCGATGAAATCCTGTTGGCTCTAGCGCCATACGCCGACGCTCTATTTGCAAAAGTCGACGCCAATCAAGACAATTTGTTCACCAAGATAAGTGAGGAGAGATCTATTCCCCTCAAACTCTTCGAAAAGACAGTGGATCTAGTTGTAGTTCTCAACGAATTCTTCGTAAAATAGATTGAAGGGGCCTTAGCGCCCCTTGCTTTTCTCTAGACGATCGGAGGTAATAGCAAATGAGAAAAATTCTTATCATTTTCATGCTGGTTCTCGTTGCCTCATTTTCGATGGCAAATTTTTTCAGGCCTGACATTCGTCCCGGTTATGGCGTAACGAGCACCGGATGGCTTTCGGATTACTTTGAACCTCTCAAGGGAACGAACATGGATACTCCAGTCTACTACATGGACAGCGGAGTCCCCGGGCCAACTTTTCTGCTTATGGGTGGTACACATTCAATGGAGATCGCAGGAACCGTAGCTGCGACAATATTCATTGAAAACGCTTCGGTAAAGAGCGGCAGGATAATTGTTCTGCCTTTTGGCAACAGCAGCGCGGCTTCGATAGGAACCGTATTCTACCCGAACCAGCCGGACCACTTCCTGCAAATCGAATCGAAGACGGGGCCTCGTTTCCTTGTATATGGAGACAGAAATACCGACATCGAAGATCAGGGCGTCCCCGATCCAGATGTNNGAAATGCAATCGATGCTGCAATAGCAGTGAGTCTTGCGCTCGGAGTAGTCGAACCATACGCTTCAGGGTGTCCCCGATCCAGATGTATACGTCCATTATCAATCGGGACAGGAACTTCCGGGCTATGAGTCGAGAAATCTCAATAGAAACTTCCCCGGTCGACCGGACGGAACCCCCACCGAAAAGCTGGCCTTCGCGATAATTGAACTGATAAGAACCGAGAAAGTCGATTTCAACCTCGACATGCATGAGAGCGATACTCCAGACAACTACAGCATTGTTGACGGAAATAAGGTTCAGGGAGGCAGACTGGCGTACATGCTTGTCTGTCACCAGCGTGGGCTTGAAATTGGCGCATACGCCACGATGGAGATAGAATTCAACTACGGGGTCTCGCTGAACCTCGAAGAATCCGACATACGATTCAAAGGCCTCAGCCATAGGGAGATCGGAGACGCCACGGAAAGTATTTCATTTCTCGTTGAATCGCCCAATCCCGGTTTCGATTACACGTGGCGTGAAAACGCCGATGTGCTCTTCGATGAGAAGTACCCTCTCAAACACCGGGTCGGTCTGCATCTCGCAGCGGTCGAAGCACTGATCAACGGTTACAACATGTTCATGGACACGGAACTCACCTACAAAGATGTTCCGACGTACTCAGACTTGATGGAAAACGGTTTCGAAGCTTATTTGAACTAGAGAATCATCATATCTTGTTGAAACAAAAAGCCCCGGTGATGCCGGGGCCTTT
>NPIE01017641.1_pt1 | contig 11434 bp, 10 predicted proteins | sample 8637661 | NCBI WGS metagenome assembly NPIE01 (sample SAMN07420842, study PRJNA396082) | bioreactor metagenome | isolation source: sample BA12 brine-fed electro-methanogenic bioreactor BA | place: Japan: Kochi | collected 2016-12-09 | reverse complement strand
GGCGGCATCCCTGGTGCTGCTGAAGGATCTGCTGGCGGCAGGCGCCATGGCGCAGGCCTATGACCCGGTGGCCATGAACCATGCGGCCCGGGAGCTGCCGGAAGAATGGCTGGACAGCGGCCGCCTGACCCTGGCCAAAGATCCTTACCAGGCCCTGGATACCACGGATGCCCTGGTTCTGGTAACCGAGTGGAAAGCCTTCCGCCAGCCGGATTTCAAACGCATGGGACAGCTCATGAAGGAAAAAATCATTTTTGACGGCCGAAACCAGTATGATCCGGAAGAGGTGGCGGAGTTCGGATTTGAATACCACGGCATCGGGCGGGAATTCTGACGGGAAGCGTCCGTTTAATCCAGGACACCTGCCATGGATCATATCCGGTTGATTTGACAAACAATGAAAACGCTTTTCATTCTGTCCATTTTATTCATTTTCTATACCTATCTGGGGTATTTTTTCTGGTTGGTGATTCGATCAAAATTATTTCCCCGACCCGTGCGCAAGTCATATCCTCTCCAGTTACCGTATATTTCCATTGTCATCGCCTCAAAAAACGAAGAAAAAAATATCGGGCAGCGGATCCAAAATATGCTTGAAACCCGGTACCCTGAAAACGCGTTTGAAATCATCGTGGTTTCCGACGGGTCTGAAGACCATACCAACCGGATCATAAGAGAATGTTGCACAAATGATCAGAGAATTACCCTGATCGCCTACCATCCTTCCAGAGGGAAACCGTTTGCTCTAAACACAGGGGTGAAACAGGCAAAAGGAGACATTATCGTCTTTACAGACAGCCGCCAGCGATTCCACCCCCGGGCGTTGATTGAACTGGCGGCCAACTTCAGTGATCCTGAAGTGGGCTGTGTGAGCGGAGAGATGATTTTTGTGAAAGGCCCTGCCAGCACCATTCAGAATGAAATGGGGGCCTACTGGCAGTACGAGAAGATGATCCGCCGGATGGAAAGCAGAAGCGGTTCGGTGGCCGGGGCGACCGGTGCCATTTATGCCGTCAGAAAATCCCTGTACAGGGATATTCCGGATGAAACCATCCTTGATGATGTGTTGACACCGATGAATATTGTCATGCAGGGGTACCGATGTGTGTTTGATCCGGATGCGGTGGCCTATGATTCGGTCTCCAAAGACATCGGCTCTGAATTGACCCGTAAAATCAGAACGCTTGCCGGTAACTGGCAGTTGCTGAAAATCGAGCCAGGACTGGTCCACCCGTTTAAAAACAGGATCTGGTGGAATTTTCTTTCCCACAAGATATTTCGCCTGATCGTTCCATTTTTGATGATTTATCTGTTTTTCAGCAATTTTTTTTTCAGGGAACCTCTGTTTATTGTCGTTCTGGGTGCCCAGATGGTGTTTTACGGCCTGGCGTTTGCTGCATGGCTGAATCCAGAATTTCGTGAAAAACGCACTGTGAATCTGATCTATTTTTTTGTAAATTTAAATTATGCGGCTTTGGTCGGCACGTGGTATTTTATTTCGGGAAATACCGCCAATACCTGGAAAAAAGCCGGATGATCCATTAAGGCAGGTCCAGCCGGGAGTATAAAATGACAGCAAATGCGGATTTGACCGGGACAAAAGTGCTGCATGTTCTGGATCGATCGATCCCCAACCTGAGCGGATACAGCATCCGCAGTAAATATATTGTCGAGTTTCAGTCCAGGATGGGGCTTGTCCCCATTGTCATGACGACCCCCAAGTATGACCGGGACATTCCGTTTGAACGCTTGAACGGGATCGGTTACCACCGGTCATATGTCAAGCCGGAAACATCCTTTGAAAAAACGCTGCACCGGTTGCCGTTTCTCAGAGAACAGGTCATGATGCGAAGGACGCAGAAAATGATCGAACGGCTGGCTGAGGAAAACGGGGTGCGTATCATTCATGCCCACTCCCCCTCCTTATGCGGATTGCCGGCATTACAGGCCGGCAGACGTCTCAAGATTCCAGTCGTCTATGAGGTCAGGGCGTTCTGGGAAGATGCCGCGGTGGACCGGAACCGTTTCAGGGAACAGTCTGTGAAGTACAGGATCAGTGCCAAAATGGAGCAGAAACTGTTTGACGGGGCGGATACGGTGGTGTGTATCTGTGAAGGGCTCAGACGGGAAATTGCCGGACGGTCTCCGGAACAAACAATACGGGTGGTTCAAAACGGGGTGGATACCGGTTACTTCATCCCGAAAGACAGGTCTCCTGTCCTGGTTGAGAAATACCGGACCCGGGGAAAAACGGTGATCGGTTTCATCGGATCTTTTTTTACGTTTGAGGGGCTGGCGGATCTGATCAAATGTATGCCTTTGGTCAAAAAAGAGATCGATGATGTGATGCTTCTCATTGTCGGAACCGGGGTGGAGGATCACCGTCTGAGGACCCTGGCGGCTGAAACGGGCCTTGCCGGAGAAACGGTCCTCTTTACCGGCCGGGTCCCCCATGAAACAGTACAGGATTATTATTCCGTCATGGACATTCTGGTGTATCCCAGGATCAGCAAACGCATTACCGAGCTTGTGACGCCGCTGAAGCCCCTCGAAGCGATGGCCATGGAAAAAGCAGTGGTGGTCAGTGATGTCGGCGGGCTGAAAGAACTGGTCACTGACCGCCGGAACGGCTTTGTGTTCAAGGCCGGTGATGTCAATGACCTTGCCGGAACATTGATCGATCTGGCACGCCGCCCAGAGAAGCGGATTGAAACCGGGCGGCAGGCCAGAAAAGACATGATCGAACACAGAGACTGGTCAGTGATTTCCCGGGAATACAAAGCGATTTACAGCGGGCTGCTGTCATGATGGAGACCGCCGGTTTTTCCGGACAGGTGAATGGATCATCCATGAAGAAGATTCTGGTTATCACCATGCTGTATCCAGATTCCGGGAACCCTCACTTCGGCATTTTCATCCGGAGAGAGGTGGAATCACTGGCGGCTCATTTTTCCCAGAAAATTATCGTCCCCAGGCCCTGGGTGCCGTCACAGGGAATCCGATCGTTTTTCAAAACAGGCACGCAGGCGGATCCGGTTCGAAACATTGAAGTCCTGTATACCCGTTATTTTCCTTTACCCGGCCCGCTGTTTCAACCGGTCAAGGGATGGTGGTTTTTTCTTTTTACCATCGGCCTGATAAAAAAACTGCGGAAACAGTTTGATTTTGACATGATCCATGCGCACAATGCCTATCCTGAAGGATTCTGTGCCTCTTTGATTAAAAAATGCTTCAGGAAACCCCTGATTATCTCCTGCAGAGGCAATGATCTTCACAAACTGCCTGACAACGTTGTGTTACGCCCGATGATTCGATACGCATTGAACCAGGCCGACGGGATCATCACGGTTTCAAAGAGTCTCTCCCGGAAAGCCGTTGATCTCGGGGCGGATCCCAAAAAAATATCGGTCATGCCAAAGGGGGTGGATACCCATGTGTTTAAACCCATGTCTCAGGCAGACACCCGCAAAACACTCCACCTTCCCCTGGACAAAACCATTGTTCTGTCGGTAGGATGGTTGATTCCCAGGAAGAATCCGTATTCCTTTGTCAACATTTTAAAACGCTTCACACCGGCGGATCGCAACCATTTTCTGTTTGTCTGGATCGGTGAAGGCCCGCTGCAGTCTGAAATGGAAAACGAACTGCGCAGGAACCATCTGGAAGACTGCGTGATGTTTGCGGGCAGAAAGAATCCGGACGAGGTGGCAGCCTGGATGAATGCGGCGGATATTTTTATGCTGGTCAGTTTTTCAGAAGGGATGCCGAATGTCCTTTATGAAGCCATGGCCTGTGCCACCCCTGTGATTGCGTCCAATGTAGATGGCGCAGCAGAAATACTCCAGCACATGAAGACCGGGATACTGGTTGCGCCGGATGACTACCGTCAGATGGCGGAGATGGTGCGCAGGCTTCGGGACGATCCCCTTTTCAGGGATACCCTGGGAAAAGAAGGGATGACGTTTCTGCTTGGAAAAGGGTTGAAATGGGAAAAGAACGCAACGTGGCTCAAAGAAAAATATCAGAAAACATGTCAGACAGAAAAAAACAGATTTTCACCAACGGCCGGGCATTGAAATGAAAACATTTCTAATTTTTGCTGTGTCAGGGGTGTTTGTTTTAACCCTCCTGAATCCTTTCTGGGTGTTACCTGTGTTTATTTTCGGACACTTCTTTCAACCGGTTCAGTTTTTTCCAGCGCTTCGGGAATACAATCCCAGTATCATGATCGGATCTGCCGTTCTGGTCGCCTGGATCATGAACATGATGGTTACCGGCAATATCACCCCTGCCAGAAACAAGCAGGTGGCCCTGGTCATCCTCTTTATCATGCAGATTTTCATCTCATCGGCGCTGGGGCCCTTATCCGGTTTTTCCCACGTGTCCTACCTGATGGCGTCGATCATCCCCTTTTTTATCCTGGTGTACATGGTTCAGACCAGAAAACAGCTGATTGTCATCATTTTTGTCCTGTTGCTGATGGGAACCATTGCCGCTTTATACGGCATCTATTGTGTCAAAGCCAATATCGGCATTCGTGACAGAGGCATGGTGCGCATCGTCAGCTTCATGTCCAATCCCAATGCGTTTGGACATACAATGGTCATTTTGATTCCCATCGCCCTCTCATTGATGCTCGTTCCATTTTATACGGCATACCGGCTTGGGTTGTGTTTTCTGGCTGCGCTTTTCGTGCTGGCGGCCATGACATCGGGTTCCCGCAATGTTTTTTTTCCCATGGTGTTTTTTCTGTTGTTTACACCGGCCATTTACCACCGGGGAAATAAAAAAATCATGGCCTTTGTTTTAACGATTCTCATGCTGCCCATCGGGTATTTCGCTCTTCCTGACAGTGTCAAATGGAGATATACCAATCGAATTACCAACCTGTTTGAGGCGGAATCACTGGAAGAGATCGATGAAGGCAGAGTGGAAACGGCTAAAGCCGGCTGGAAGATGATGTTCAAGCATCCCCTCCTGGGGGTCGGTATCGGCGGGTTTGGATATGAATATGCGCGCATCGCCCAGTATTCAGAAGATATCGACCTGGTAAAGAGCCGGTACGGTGACCGGGGATTAAACGCACACAATGCCTATGTGGAGGTGGGGGGACAGCTGGGTATTCTGGGGCTGCTGATCTATCTTTCAATTGTCATTACAGCGTACAGGGATGCAAAAAGATCAGAGATGATTTTTTATCAGGCCGGGGATGATACCTTGAGATCCATCGCGGTTTCCCTCAGAATCTGCATCATCGGGTCCATGATGATCGGGATGTTCAACCGCCTTCTCCACGATAATATGTTCTGGATTATCATCGCGCTGACGGTGGTGCTCAACAGACTGGCTGTGGAACAGATCGGCCTGCTTAATACACAGACCGGCGAACCGGCTGTGGAACAAAACAGCTCACTCATGCAACGGGTTGAAAAATGAAAAAACGGTCCCTTGTTTTTGATGATTCCAGAATCATCAAACGTGTGGGTAAAAAGATGCCTTCCCGATTCAAGCCGGGCATCATCACCCTTTTGAACCTGTTCAAAACAGGTGAATTTATCATGCGCGGCGCTCTGGTGACAATCCACAAAGAACCGGTTTTTATCCTCGGGAACCAGAAAGCAGGCACATCCGTGATCTCGGCCCTGCTCAGTCAGGCCACCGGCTGCAGCGTCAGTATCGATCTGGCCAGAGAATTTTTAGGCAATGGATCGGTTTTTAAAAAAATTAAAAACGGCAGCACTGGTTTTGACACGGTGATTCAGCGAAACCGCCTGGACTTTTCCCGGGATATTATCAAAGAAGCCAATCTGACGCCGTTTTATGATGACATTGCCGCCCGGTTTCCAAAATCAAAATGTGTATTTATCATCAGAGACCCTGCCGATAATCTGCGAAGCCAGCTGAACCGCTGGGATATTCCGGGGAATATGGAGGACCTCAGACCGGAGGACNNATAAAAAAGAGCTGGCATATCATTTTCGACGGTACCTGGCTGGGATTGAACGGCAACGGGTATATCGAAATGCTGGCACAGCGATGGCGGTATCTGGCGGATCTCTATTGGAGCCGCCGTAAAAACATGATCCTGATCCGGTATGAGGATTTCATCAAAGACAAGGAAAAAGAAATTTATCACCTGGCGGACCGGCTCGACCTGGACCTGCGGCATGACATTTCACACAAAGTCAACATCCAATACCAGTCCAAAGGCAGATCCGATGTCACACCGGTTGCTTTTTTCGGTGAAAAAAACCTGAGACGTATTGAAACCGTCTGTCACGTTCAAATGGAACGGTTCGGGTATCCATCCTACTTTCAACCGGGGGGGGGACACCCCCGTCAATAGGGTGTTACATCAGGACGGGGAAGTATCCGGTGGTCTTTCCAAATTTGCGTTTCATAAACACCAGCGTTGCCAGGTTCCAGCCGGCAAGGGTTATCATGGCGGCGACTGCCGCCCCGTAAATGCCGTACTGCGGTGTCAGTAAAAGATTGATCCCAATATTGCTTACGGCAGCAATACAAACGATATTTCTGAAAACCTTCTGGTGACCGGTCATATTCATGAAAAGCCCTGTGGCACCGGAAACGGAATGCACAAACTGACCGATCACCAGCAGCACCAGAGGCAGGTACGCCACCACATACTCCGGGCCGAGGGCGAAATACAGAATCGGCTTTCCCAGCAGAACAAAACCCAGCAGCACCGGTGTGGTGGTCCAGAAAATGAGTTTGGCTGATTTTTTTGCCACATAGAACAGCTCATCCAGCCTGTCTGAATGATACAGCTCTGAAAATCTGGGACCTGCCATGGAGTTGACCGCATACAGAATAAATCCGGTCAGTGTGGCCAGTTTGACCGCGATGGAATAATACCCTGCTTCCGCTTCCGGCCGGAACATTCCCAGCATGATCACCCCGGTCTGACCGATGATAAACGTCATGGTGGAGGTCATGAGCATGGGCAGAGACAGGGAGACAATCTGCTTGACCGGCAGGGGGCGGGGCATGTCATCTGGAGACATCTTTTGTCTGAAAATGCGGTTCACCAGCCAGATCCCGGCCAGCGCCGTGATGGTGAAGGAGGCATACAGGGCATAGACCGGGTTGTCCGGATCAAAAAAAAAGAGGGTGAGCGGTACCAGGATCAGCAGTTTTGATAACTGGGGCAGCATTTGTAAAAAAGCAAAGCCTTTTATCAGACGCAGTCCCCTGACGGCCTGCTGATTCAACAGCATCAGAGAATTAAAGAAAACAAACACAGCGGCCAGTGAAAAATACTGCTGCAGGTGGGGTTTGGAAAACACCGTGCCTGCGATGAAGCCTGAGCCGAAAAACACGGCGATTCCGGTGATCACGGACATCCCGGCAACGAAATACTGGGTGTTCCGATAGACTTTGAATGCCGCGGAAGCAGAGTATCTGGACAGATATTCCGGGATGAGGCGCAGGATGGAAGTGTTCGTGCCCATCACGGTAAGGATGGTTGCCAGCAGAAAAAAAGACTGGAGTACCGCCACAATCCCCAGAATATCCGCACCATACATGCGGGCGATGATCACGGTGGTCACCAGCCCGAGTGCTGTGGCAAGCACCTGGGCACTCAAGGTCCAGACGGATCCCTTCAGAATTTCAGAAAAACTCTGATCGTTTACCAGGGCGCTTATCTTCTGTTGAATGAAATGGGTCACGGTTTCTTTTGTTACCGCTTGTCCAGGTCATACGCTCCCAGGTCGGTGACCGATTTCCTGACAGCGCCCAGAGGTTCGCGGGCCGGTGTTTCACCCAGCGCCGGATTGGCTTTTCCCGCGGATTCTTTCAACGGGTCCCCGCCGAAATAATTGTCCGCCATGACATCTTTCCAGGTGTTGTCCGGACCTTCCCACCAGTTATTCCGTATATCCACGTCATATAACGGTCCGGTAACAATGTGATTCGCTTCCAGCCTGAGCGGCATATGGTTGTTGATAAAAATATTGTTGTAGATATGTGCGCCCAGGCGTTCGGTTCCGTTCATGTACTTTAAATACACCAGTGACCCGTCATTCCCCTCAACGCCTTCAAATGTGTTATAGTATAAATTGGCATGCATTCTGTTGCCGGCATACTTGTTGCTGTTCATTAAAATTAAAAATTTTGACATCTGGTTGGAGTGATTCCTGACACCGCTCAACCGGTTCCCGATCAGGGTGATTGTCTGCTGAAAAGATGTTCCTCTGGTTTGCTGGGCCTTGTCGGTCAACAGAGAAATGGAATGGGATGCGGCGGAAAACGCACCGATCTCTGAATATTCTATGCGCAGATCCCTTGTTCTGAGATTCAGGTTGGCCCCATGGACCGGCTCATGGATTTTACAGAACCGGAAGACGGCGCTGCCGCCCTGGAGATACACATTGTGTCTTGGTTTTTTTGATGTTCTGCTGCCATTGTGAAATATCTCACAGTTCTCCACCAGCGTGCCTTCAGCCGTGCCTCCCAACCCGTCATCACATCCATGGATCGTCATCTGTCTGAGTGTGATACCGGTGGGGATGGTATTCACCGGTGCCGGTTCCTTGTAAATGGTTTCAGGACCCAGGAATATCCCGGCGGAAGAACGGGTGGCAATCGAATCGATTCTGGCGTTTCGGATAATCAGATGTTCCAGGGTGACATCACTGGCCTGAATCTGCCAGGCCCACCAGTTCAACCGGGCGGAATTGCTTCCGGGCCACTGGGGGACGTCTCTGCCCGCATAATCAAATACCGGGCGGTTGCCAGGATCAGCCCCCCTGATGGTCACGCCGTTGTTTTTCAAATACACCCGGAACTGATAGGTGCCGGGTTCAATCAGCATCACATCTCCGGCACCCGCGGATTCGATGACCGCCAGTGCCTTTTCCGGCGGCAGATCCGGGGAGACGGTGAACTCGGCGGCATTGACCGCGGTTCCCAGAAGAAAGATTGAAAGACACAGGATAATCTGCCTGATTGTTTTTTTTCGATCCATATGGCTGCTCCAGTCATATATTGAGAGTGAAAGAAGGGTTGTGCTGTTCTGTCCTCTGTTTCAGCAATGATTGCGGGAACGCCCTGACATTGCATAAAAAAAACAAAAAAGGTAAAAAAGTCTTGAGGGGCCTCCTGAACAACGCTTATAATGTGTCTGTCAAATAAACAACAATCCCATTGAGAAAGCCCAGTCAAATGATATCCAGTAAATCACAAATTTCAGCTAAATTCCATCATATTTCAAAAATCCGTTTGACGGACCCCAGGTTGACATGTGCCTGCGGCATGCATTTTTCCCCGTTTTTTTTCAAGCAGAAACGCCTGAAAAACTGACGGACGGAAGTGCGGAAATAATCCTTAACCTTATACCTGATCCATGGAAACAATGAAAATACACCTGATCGCTGCGGCCAGACCCAATTTTATGAAAATCGCTCCCCTGTATCATGAACTGGTGTCCAGACCCCGTCTGGAGCCGGTCATCGTCCATACGGGCCAGCATTATGACCTGAACATGTCGGATATCTTTTTCAGGGACTTCAAGCTGCCGGCTCCGCATATTCATCTCGGGGTGGGCAGCGGGACCCATGCCCAGCAGACCGGCAATGTGATGATCGCCTATGAAAAAGTGCTCATGGATACCCGGCCGGACCTGGTGGTGGTGGTCGGGGATGTGAATTCAACCGCGGCCGCCACTCTGGCCGCGGTGAAACTGGGTATTAAAACCGCCCATCTGGAAGCCGGCCTTCGTTCCGGAGACCGGACCATGCCGGAAGAGATCAACCGGATCGTGACGGATGCCATTGCCGACTTCCTGTGGACCCCGTCAAAGGACGGGAATGAAAACCTGGAAAAAGAGGGCGTTGCCAGAGAAAAAATCACCCTGGTAGGCAACATCATGATCGATTCTCTGGAAATGGCCCGGCCGGTCATCGAGGCAAAAGCCGTTTTTCTGGCGTATGGCTGCCGGAAAAAACAATACGGTCTGGTGACGCTTCACCGGCCTTCCAATGTCGATAATCCCGACAGTCTGGAACGGTTGTGCAGGGAACTGGCAAAGATATCCCGGGATCTGCCACTGATATTTCCCGTTCATCCCAGAACCCGCCTGAATCTGGAAAAATTCAGACTGGCTCCTGTTCTTGAAGCGGCCGAAGCGGTCCATTTGATCGAACCGCTGGGGTATATCCATTTCATGAACCTGGTATTCAACGCCAGACTGCTGATTACCGATTCCGGCGGGGTCCAGGAAGAAACCACCTATCTGGGCATTCCCTGCCTGACCCTGCGGCCGAATACGGAAAGACCGGTCACCATCACCATCGGCACCAACCGGCTGTGCACGCCTGCCACGCTTTCTGACCAGGTTGCCTCCGTGCTGGATGACCCGCGTTCCAAGGGAAAAATCCCGGATTTGTGGGACGGGAAAACCGCCGGGCGGGTGGCGGATATCATCGAATCCATGGTGGTTTGATCCGTGACCATGCCCTTTCACTGCACAAAAAAACAGGGGCTGGCGGTGTTGACCGCCGTGATCGTGATCCTGATTCTGGCTGGTTCCCTGATGCCAATGGCGGACATCCCGGAGCAGGGAAAAACCGTCTGGGAAAAAATACGGTCTGCGATTATGAACCTGATGCATGTTCCCATGTATGGGGCGTTGACCCTGGTATTGCTTCATTATTTCGACTGCATCCGGTTTTCCCGGCCGGTAAATGCCGGGATCACGGCTTTGGTGGCCATAACGCTCGGCGGTTTCATCGAGGTGCTTCAAACTCATGTTCCGGGTCGTTACTTCAGTTTTTCCGATATCGGACTGAATGCGGGAGGCATGGCGGGTGCCATGGTCCTGTTTTTTAGAATTCGAGGCAAAACCGGGAAGTGATCAAACCGTTTCGTATATTTCCTTTTTTTCAGTTTCAGGCCGTGGTGGTTTCATGGCCTTTGTTGTTTCAGGAATACATTGCCGGATGCCATGGAAAATGATAAAAACATGTGATACATGACACCGTGGGAAAAACAGCGGAAAAACAGAAGCCGTTATCGGCCGTGTTGGTGACGGTGCCGCTGTTTTGACACCCGGTGAATTATTTGACAATCAAGGATGCCCGTGAATGGAGTCAGAAATCATAGACAAGGCAATGGTCCGGGAAATTAAAAAACGCCGGACCTTTGCCATCATCTCCCACCCGGATGCCGGGAAAACCACATTGACCGAGAAACTGCTGCTCTTCGGCGGGGCCATCGCCCAGGCCGGTGCCGTGAAATCCAGAAAAACCGACCGGGCCGCCCTGTCGGATTTTCTGTCCATCGAACAGGAACGCGGGATTTCCGTGTCGTCGTCGGTCATGAAATTCGAGTACAAAGGGTATGAGATCAACCTGCTGGACACCCCGGGGCACCAGGATTTTTCCGAGGATACCTACCGGGTGCTGACAGCGGT
>NPIE01012491.1_pt3 | contig 11451 bp, 14 predicted proteins | sample 8637661 | NCBI WGS metagenome assembly NPIE01 (sample SAMN07420842, study PRJNA396082) | bioreactor metagenome | isolation source: sample BA12 brine-fed electro-methanogenic bioreactor BA | place: Japan: Kochi | collected 2016-12-09 | reverse complement strand
TCGCCTCAGAAGCTGGTGTACCGCTCTGGAAACTCCGTACTGGACGCCTTAACAGTGACATGGACTTTGAACTCATCCAAGGGGCTCTTGATAGGTTATCAAAGACACATATATATATTGATGATACCCCTGCTCTTAATGTGATGCAGATACGCTCTATCGCTCGACGATTACAAGCAGAACATGGTCTTGGGCTCCTGGTTATCGACTATGTACAGCTCATCCATCCCATTGGACGATCTGACAATGTTGTACAACAATTTACCGAAATATCGCATGGACTCAAAGCACTTGCCCGAGAACTTGATATTCCTGTTCTTGCTCTTTCTCAGTTAAACCGTTCTGTTGATCAAAGAGAATCACATATTCCAAAACTATCTGATCTTCGAGAAACAGGATCGTGGGAACAGGATGCTGACGTGGTCATGCTTATTTACAGAAAAGATCGTTCACGTATGGAACCTTCTTTGGAAGAAGAGAATACTGCCTCTATTATTATCGCAAAACACCGAAATGGACCTATTGGAACTGTTGACCTTAAATTTGATCCAGAGTACGTTACCTTCAAAGAAATTGATACTCGTCATGAATCACTTGAATAAGCTATGAACCTTCCAAAACCGGTACAAGAATTTATCGATGCATTTTCTGAGCTTCCTTCTCTGGGACCTCGACAAGCAACTCGTCTTGCCTTTCGCCTCATCCGACAGGGACCCTCAACGATTAACAGACTTGCAAAGAGCGCTGCTCTTCTGGGGAAAATTAAGGTCTGTTCTCAATGTTTTTTTATTCATGATCAAGCTGGCCCTCTCTGTAGTATCTGCACCGACACAAAAAGAGAACAGGACGTATTCCTTATTGTAGAAAAAGAAACAGATCTTATGAGTATTGAGCGAAGTGGTGCATATCAGGGACGATACCTTGTTATTGGAGAAGCATCAAAATCAGGAGCCCTTGAGCCATGGCAAGTTATGAGACTTTCAGTATTGAAAAAAACTATTCACGATACACTCCCCTCTAAAAAAGCACGTGAAATTATTATCGGAACGAATCCTTCAACGTACAGCGATGCAATGGGAGCGCGAATAAAACAAGAACTACAGAGTTACGCTGAGAAAATAACCTTTTTGGGACGTGGTATCCCTACTGGTGGAGAAATAGAATTCAGTGATGAAGAAACACTCTCTCACGCACTTAACAGAAGACAATAAATAACATACCCCGTTGGGGGGTATGTTATTACAATGTTATAGATTCAATAACGACGATGCTTTTTGGTTGCCTGTGTCCCTTTGTTTTCTTGTACCGAGTCTTTGAATGGTATTTAAACACAATTTTTTTCTCTTCTCTTGTCTGAGAAACAAGTGTCCCTGTTACTGTTGCCCCTGATACATAAGGGGTTCCTACCACACACTTCCCTTCATCATCTTCAACGAGTAGTACGTGGTCAAATACAACTTTCTCCCCTTCTTGCTGTGGGAGCTTTTCTATTGCTACTGTTTCTTGTGGGGATACTTTATACTGTTTCCCTCCTGTTTGAATGACTGCGAACATACCAAGCCATACTACTCTAAAAGTAAAAAAAAGTCAAAGGAAATTTATGTATTTAAAAAGAGTATCTGTATGAAAAGGGCAAGACCAACAATCTGTATCCACACAGAGGCGAAAAGAATACTATAAGAAAGAATATGTTCTCTCCCATAGAGATTAAATGCGATAACACTATTGATAATGAAAAACAATAGTAATATCCCAAGCATAAAGAAAATATCAGTATGTGTTCCTGTGTTAAGAATAATTCCATATTCTGTTGTTTTGATAACAAGAGGATTTTCAAGAGCCATGATATATACCATACTAACTGCAACGTTCACCAACCATATAACACCTCCAATAATAAGAGGGATATATGCATATACATCCTTTGTAACTACCTCTATCATTGAACGTGTCAGAGCACGTAGATATGTCATCATATCGTTATACTTGTTTTCTTCCTTGTTGTAATACTGCCCCCATCCATGAGAGCTCATCAAGAAACTTTTCTATACTTTCATCTAATGCTGTTGTATCTTTTGTTGCTTTTTCTCCAACATATGCTTGTGCTTCGGACACATATACATCGGTATGTATGGTAACGAGCCCTAACTCTCGAAGCACTGGCAAGAGCTGTTCAACAACACGTACCCCTCCAAATCTTCCTGATGATACCCCAACAATTCCAGCTACTTTATGCATATACTCATCCAAGAAAAGATCAAGGATAGATTTGAGTGTTCCTGGATATCCATGGTTATATTCTGGGGCAATAATAATAATACCATCACTATTCCGTATTGCGTGTGCGTAGGAAGGGACAGTATCTTGTAGCGCTTGCCCATAATCATCTTGAGGAAGTACTATATCTGAGGCAAGAAAAAGATCTGAAACAATATCGCTTCGCTTCTGTATGTTTTCATACAGATATTTACCTACCTGGGAGGATATGTTGTTTTTTCTATGTGTTCCCACAAGAATAGGGAGTGAAAGTTGTGTTTGTTTCATATAAATAGTTACTCACGAGGAATCTCTACACGAAATGTTCCAAGTGCATATGGCCCAAGTTCATACGGAGCAAAATAAAAGGTAACTGTTTGATCAGTAAAGGTGAACTGAGAGAAATTCTCTTCTACCGCTGCTGCCCCTTCATCAAGCCACAAGCTATCTTTAATTGACTCATAATCCCCCATTCCCCTTTCTGCGAGCTGTGCTTTGACGTTCTCTTTTACTATCTCTGATACCTCTTCAAGAGAGTATGAGAGTATATCTGAGAGTGTTACAAACTCTTCTGTTTCTAGATTTGCATTGACTGTTTCAAATACACGAATACCATGAGCCCCTCCACTATACTCATCAATAACAAAAAGGGTACTGAAATAAGTTTCATCAAAACTATCTATCTCATATGACATTGAAAGTGTATATAAAGGACCTCTTTCTATTTCTTCATCAGCATAGGAAGGATCAGTATCAATACGAGCTTGCCTGTTTTCTTGTGCTATTTCCTTAAACCTATCAATACGTTGTGTAACTATTTCTTTAATGTGTGTATTCACCCACTCATACTCAGAAGGAAGTACTGGATATGACACATCAACAGAAATACTGTTTTCCTCTTCTGTAATGGTTGCTTGAGAAACATTAAATTCGTATGGTTCCTCAAAGCTAGTAATGAAGCTGTAAACAGCTATTGCTAATATAATTACAAGAATACCTATACCAATACGTGTTTTTTGTTTCATAGATATATATCTACTTTTGTATAGTATATCATATACAGGAGTATAAATCAGACGTCCATGTGGACGAAAAAAAGACCCGCATAAACAAACGGGCCTTACATTTCTACCAAAGAGATGAAACCTCATGTACATTCCAAGGGTCTTTATATAAGTCTTCCATCTTGTATTTCTTTTGAGGAAGATTCTTTTCTTCAATCTTTTTACTAAGATCGAACATATAAAATCCTTTACCCTTCGTATCAGCATACCCATCATTATCTCTATCACGGAAGAAAATATATGATAAGCCTGGGTCCTTTTGAAGTGGATATGGTTCCAAGGTCTTGAACTTATTACNNCCCAACGGGATTTGAACCCGTGTTTCAAGGATGAGAACCTTGCGTCCTGACCGGGCTAGACGATGGGGCCCTTTCAAAAAGGAGAATACCAACAGAAAAGGCAAAATACAATAGTTATCGTTCAACGATCTCGTCAAGCACTACATCAAGTCCAACAGCACGTGATCCTTTTATAAGGACAATATCACCTTCTTTCATAATATCTTGGAGTACTTTCTTTGCTTCTTGAGCTGTTTCAAAGATATAGACTGCATCCTCTTTCATGCCATATTTCTTTGCATTATTCCCAATGAAACGAGCGCGTGGACCAACAGTAAGAAGTATATCAACTGCTCCCACAATCTGTTTCCCTGCTTTCTCGTGAGCCTTCAGGGAATAGTCACCAAGCTCAAGCATATCTCCAAGCACTGCTATTTTTCTTCGTGATGTAATCAGAGAAAGTGTTTTGAGGGCTGTTTCAAGAGCAAGAGGAGAAGAGTTATATGTTTCATCGATAATTTGAGTATGCTTAATACCAGGAATAATGCGTGAACGCCCTTCAGCTACCTCATACGCATCGGAAAGAGCTTCTCCTGCACTCACCATATTTATCCCAAATTCTCCTGCCACAAGTAGTGCTGCGGTGACAGCATATCCATGTGATACAGAAAAAACAGCGGGCAAGGTTACTGGAACAATAGAACCTTCTTTTTGAACTTTACAGAGTGCTCCTCGTATTGTTGATTTGTCATAGATATGATTGAACTGAAATACTCGCATTGTTGCATTCTCAGAAAACCCAAATGTTTCAACACGAGCTCGCGTTCGTTTCATAATTTCAGGTGTATGTATATCATCTGCATTCAAAAATACACACTTTCCTGCAGGAAGTTTTGTTGCAAGTTTACTCTTTTCCCGCACCACCCCCTCAACGCCTGCTGCATAAAATTCAACGTGTACTGGTATACTCCCTATCGCACTAATCACTGCGATATCGGGACGTGCAATATCCATAAGGCGATCAATGTCCCCTGCCCTATCAGCACCATATTCAAGCACAAGTACCTCAGGATATGTTGATGAAGGAAAGAGTATTTGAGAGATTGCAGATCCAATAACACGAAGCCAAAAGAAAAATGCTGGAGATGAGATCCGCTCCCATTCCCCAATAATAGCAAGGGATATTCCTAGTTCATTATTAAAATTCTTTGCAGATTTTCTTACTCGCTTAAATCGAGACAGAGCTGCATAGATAGCTTCTTTTGTTGATGTCTTACCTGCGCTCCCTGTGATTGCAACAATAGTTGGCTTATACCGAGCAACTATCATACGTGCACACAATCGAACGACTGCCTGTAATATACGGAGTGCTATCTGTTTCATGATGATATATCCCTATCGGGAGCTATTTCATAATAGTTGAGAAGAAATTGAGTAAGTTCACGAAATGCAGGAACAACGGTTTGTCCTGCAAGTGGTGCATCCTGAGGATTTACTAATTTGATAAGAATAGTAAATTGAGGATCTGATGCGGGAGCAAACCCCACAAACGTATTAATTACATTGTCACTATACCCCCCGTTTTTAAAATCAGGAATAAATGCTGTTCCTGTTTTTCCTGCAACGCTATAAGAAGCAATATGTGCAATAACATTTTTATCAACCGCAGATACCATAATATCTCTCATTGTATGAGCTGTATCAACATCAATAACTCTTCTTATCACTTCTGGTTCTTCATCTTGACGAATCAGTGGTCTCATAAGAACTCCTCCATTTGCAATAGCAGATACTGCATTAATCATCGCAATCGGTGTTGTTGAAATACCCTGTCCAAATGAAGCTGTTGCATAGTGAATATCTCGTCCATGCTCAAGGTTATACAAACTTCCTTTTACTTCCCCGGGAAGAGCAATTCCTGTCTTTTCTCCTATTCCAAATTTCTTCACGTATTCATAAAAGGTGTCGTGTCCTGTTCTCTGCTCAGCAAATATTGTTCCTGTATTAAGAGATTTTTCTAACACCTCTTGCATTGTCTGGATACCATGTGCCTTAAGATCCCAGTTACGAATTGTTCGAGAATTCAGTGTTACAAACCCCACATCATTATATGTTGTCTGAGGGGTCACTGCTCCTGAATCAAGCGCAGCTGACATGGTAATGAGCTTGAAAACAGACCCTGGTTCATATACCGCTTCAATACTGGTGTTAAGATAATCTTTCAGATCTGCTTTATAGTATACATTTGGATCAAATCCTGGTGTATTGGCAAGCGTACGTATTTTTCCTGTTGTAGGTTCTTGTACAATAATACTTCCTCCATCAGCATTCCACTCGTGCACTAAATCCTCGAGTACTTTTTCTGCTTGAATTTGAATTGTTCTATCTATTGTAAGATAGATATCTTCTCCATCTTCAGAAGAAGTAAAGATGCCCCCTTGTTCTCCTCGTAGCATATCATCATACATCAACTCTATTCCATATCGCCCTTCAATCGTTCCTGTTTCTGTTGGGGCAATAAATCCAAAGACGTGTGATGCCATATCTCCAAATGGGTAGAAACGAAACGTCTCATATCGTACATGAAGCCCTTTAATATCAAGCTCTCGTATCAGATCCACCTGTTGTTGCGTTGCACGTTCAACAAGAAGCTCGTAGAGGTCTCCCTTTTTGGTAAATTTTTCTCGTAACCTATCCTCATCAAGACCAAGCGTTTCAGACACGCGCAGTGCTGCTTCAAATGGATCTTCTATATCATCAGGAACAGCAAAAATAATAGGGTACTCTTTGTTAAGCACTGCAGGAATTTCATTGTTATTCTTATCAGTGACATAAATTGTTCCTCGTTTTACTTCATAGGCTCCTGAGGCTGATTGTTGAGCTTGTGCTTGTTCTGTATAGTATGCCCCCTCCTGTACCTGGATGGTGTATATGTTGAATATAAAGAGGCAAAATGCCCCTACAAATGATAGTCGTATAATCCAAAATTTTGCCTTCATAGCTCTTGGTGAGATAGTGCAGGAGACTCATGCATGTAGGAAGGGTGTTTCTCAGAAATATACCCCCGTTCTTGTAGAAACGTATCAGCATCAATTTCATCTAACATATCAAAAACATGATCTTCGAGTTCAACTTGTAATACCTGTGATTTTTCAATAGCGTCTTTCACGTCTTCAAGGTTGTGTTTCATCCCAATCACTTGGTTGTAAAGAACAATATTTCCTATCACCAATCCCGCAAGCACAAGAGACCCTACTACGTAGAGTGTTTTGTGTTTTTTTGTTGTATTACCAAATTCTATAAATGTCATGGTATGTTATATACGTTCAAAGATACGAAGTTTTGCTGATCGTGATCGAGGATTGTTAATGACTTCTTCTCGTAGAGGAACAATGGGTTTCTTTGTTATCCTTCTCCCCTTCCCTTCTTTTTCATACTGGTGGAATGCATGTTTCACCATTCTGTCTTCTAATGAATGAAATGAAATAACTCCACACCGTCCCCCTCTAGCAAGTACGTCTGGCATCAGAGAAAGAAACGTTGCAACATTTTCAAGCTCACCATTCACCACAATACGAAGTGCCTGAAATACTCGTGTTGCTGGATGTTTCTTAGAATGTGTCTTGAATTTTCTTCTATATACTCCTGCAACAAGTTCTGAGAGTTCTTGAGCTTTCGTTATTGGAGATTCTTTTCGTCTCTCACATATTACCTGTGCAATACGACGAGACAGTGGCTCTTCACCATATGTAAAGAACAATTCAGACAACTCTTCTTCTTGATATGTGTTGATAATCTGATATGCAGGAGTTCCTGTGCTTGTGTCATACCTCATATCAAGTGTCTCATCTTCAAATGAGAATCCCCTCCCTCCTTCCATGTGGAGTGATGAGAATCCAAGGTCAAGCACTACTGCATCACATTGCTTTCCATCAAGAAATTCTTGTACCTGTGTATAGCTTCCCTGAAGAACACGAATATTCTCATCTGGATAGAGTTCTGTAAGATTCTTTTCTGTCATCTCTACCAGTGATGCATCAAGATCGATTCCCAGAAGCGATCCGTTTGGCATGATACGGGTTAATATTTCACGACTGTGCCCTCCTCCATTTATCGTTCCATCAACAACACTCATTCCTTTCTGGAGGGCGAGCCCCTCAATCACCTCATGTAAAAGTACTGGAATATGCTTCATACTATATTCCCAGCTCTCCGAGCTTTTCAGCTATTTCTTCAGATGCAGATTCTGTCTTTTGTTTATATTGATCCCAGGCATCAACATCCCATAGCTCAATACGGTTATAGAGTCCAGTCACTACTGTCTTTTTATCAAGATGTGCATATGAACGAAGAGATTCTGGAATAAGGATGCGTCCCTGAGAATCAAAATCAACATCACTTGCCCCAGAAAGCATCAATCGAACAAATGCTCGAGACCCTGCTTGTGCAAGTGGAAGACGAATTAGTTTTTCTACAAGACTGTCCCATTCTTTTTTAGGGAATAAGANNAGAATCAAGGCCTCTGGTGAGAATTGCTCCCCCATCAAGCTGCACGCGAAACTTAGCTGGAATAGCTAAGCGTCCTTTCGTATCTATATTATGTTTGAATTCTCCTAGAAACATATGTTATTTAGGGTTTTCCTACCTCCTTTTTAGGGAGGTAGGTTATCCACCACATTGTAGGGTTATCCACACAGTTATCCACAATTCCCCACTTCCCTCTCATTATTCTACACATCCCCCACAAATACAACCTTTCAGCTGTGGATAAATAAAAAAACACCACCCGTTTCAAATCATAATAAAAACCCGTCTTTCGTTGACGGGTTTTATGCTGTGGACGCTACAGGGATCGAACCTGTCACCTTTCGCATGTGAAGCGAACGTTCTACCACTGAACTAAGCGTCCTATCAAGGATATTGTATACCAAAACAGCGACGTTATACAACGTCGCTGTTTTGTCCCTAGACTCAGAAAACTATTGTAATTCAACAACAGCTCCTGCTTCTTCAAGTTTCTTTTTCATCTCTTCAGCATCTTCTCTTTTTACATTCTCTTTGATAGGTTTTGGAGCTCCATCAACGAGGTCTTTTGCTTCTTTAAGACCAAGACCGGTAATTTCTTTTACTGCCTTGATAACGTTAATCTTTTGTTCTCCTCCTTCTTTCAAGACAACTGTTACCTCTGACTTTTCTCCTGCCCCTTCTTCTGCTCCAGCTGCTGCTCCTGCGGCTGCTGGCATTGCTGCTGAAACTTCAAACTTCTCTTCAAGTGCTTTTACTAACTCAGCAACTTCAAGAGTTGTCATTGATTCTACAGCATCAAGAATATCTTGTATTTTTTTATCCATAGTTATGTATATATTACTTATTGTGACGACTCTTTTTCTTCCTCAGAAGACTCTTTTGATTCTTCTCTAACCCCTTCCTGCTTCTCTTCTGCAACAGCTTCTGTTGTAGATTCTTCTTTTGCAGGAGTTTCTTCTTTTACTTCTGGCTGTTTCTCTGCAACTTCTTTTTCTTCACCAGCTCCTTTCTTTTCTGCAATTTGAGCAAGAACGTAGGCACATTGTGTTATTGGTGTTTTCACCAATCCAGCAACCTGTGCGATAAGAATGTTTCGAGATGGAAGCTTTCCAATTCTCATAATATCCTCTCCTCCAAAGAATGTTTGTGAAGCAACATCAAATCCCCCAAGAAGTTGAAATGCCTCATTTCCAAGATCCTTTGCAAATCGGTACACTGCCCCTGCAGCATCTGAAATATCTTTTGGAGAGAATACCGTTCCCACCTGTCCAGAAAATTGCTTTACATCAACATCATTCCCTTTATCTTTTAACACAAGATTTAAAGGACGTTTTTTGATCACATGGTATGTTGTTTCAATCTCACGGAGTGCTTTCTTCATAGTTTGAATAGCGCTCACTGGTGTTTGTGAGAAATCAACAAATACCACTGATTGTGCATTTTCTAAGAGTTCTTTTCCTTTTTGAACTTGTTGTTCTTTTTGTTGTCGTGTCTTCATACGTTTTTTTATATAAAAAAGCGACCTTTATACAGCCGCACAACATACGTTAGTTCCTCGGTAGGACTTATGGTTGCCTACTGTCTGCGGACTGTTGGTTTTCATAGTAACGTAAAAATACACACGCTGTCAAATCACTGCCCCCTCAAATGAGGGGGTAGTGAAGACATTACTATACTTTTAACACATCAACATGTTCTTTTTCTTCATCCTTTCTCTTTCTAAAGAAAATCCAGAAGATAAGGCCGAGAACGAGGAGTAAGTGAAGAAGACTAAACCACCATGATTCAAAGAGTCCTCCGAGAGCATCTAAGATTGTAGCAGTAAGGGTTCGTTCTGAGGTTACCTGTGCGGTAAGGTATGCACTAATTGATTGTGGTTGTTCCTCAGGGTCAATGTAGTTAAGAACTGAGCTAAAAATAACACTATCTCCTACATTTGCTCCCCCACTCAATTCTCCTTCAAGGCTAATAGATGATTGTGCTCCTGCTCGTACTGTTCCCAAGTTGTAAGTAATACCATTTGCATCTCTATCAAAGAATGGGAAGTTTGTTGATTGATACGCTGTTTCTGTTGGGAGAATAACTTTAAGATATGCATTCTCAAGATCATAGGTACAGTTGTTGGTATATGATACTGAAAAGATAAATGGTTCTCCTTCATCAAGTCCTGTTGCATCAAGTGTTGGTGTGAGAAGAAGACATGATCCTGCTCCTGTGCTTGATGTCTGCACAACAATTGGAGTTGGAAGAGGAGTTGGAGGAGTTGGCCCACCAGTTGTAACTGGTCGTGTTGTCCCCACTAAGATAGCTCCTTTAACAATGCCGTATTCATTTTGAGCAACTGCACGATAGAAGTACGATGTATTTGGGGTAAGTCCTGTAAGTGCGTAAGCAAACTGTGCTGCTTGTGTTCCAGAACCAATATCACGAGAACTTGTTTGTGAACCAAGTGTTGCGGTAAGACCATACTCGAACCATGCTTTGGTATCTGATGTTCCATTTGGATTAACTGATCCTGCAAGAATCAATGCATTCTGAGAAGTAAAGGTTGGAAGCTGTGTCGTTACTGAAGGAATCTGTCCAGTACTTCCTTCACCAAATGTCGTAAATGAAAGTATTTGACCCTTTGATTCTCCGTAGTTATTTCGTGCAACTGCACGGAAGTAATAGGTGGTTCCCCTCTTTAGTCCAGAAATTGATTGTTGGTACGGTTCAATATCATACGTATATTGAATTTGAATTTCTTGTGTTCTCTCTGAAAGGTTGTAACGATTTTCTCCATACTCAAACCATCCATATGCCGTTGATCCATTTGCGAGTGCTCCTCCGTAAAGAATGGCTGAATTTTGGGTAATATCTGATGAATTTCNNGAGCGCGTGGTCCACCTCCACCACCGCCTCCACCTCCTCCACCGCTTCCTGCGGTAAGGAATGAGAGGGTGCTTCCAACTGCTCGCCCCATAGTCGTTTCAATAACAACGCGATAGAAGTAGGTGGTATTTTCATCTAAGCCACTAATACCAGCTACAACATCTGTATCATTGGTTGTTGCAGCAATAGTATTATGTGTTGTCTCTACGGTAAGTGATGTTTCATCTGTCCCATACTCAAACCAGTAGGTGCCACTAAATCCTTTTGGATTCACTGTTCCTCTGATAGTTGCAGAACTTGATGTAATATCAATAGCATTCTTTGTTACTGCTGTTGGGGTGAAGTCTCCACCTCCTCCACCTTCTTCTGTGGTAAAGCTAAAGATATCCCCGACATCTCTTCCTTTACTGTTATCTGCCTCAATACGATAGTAATAGGTGGTATCTGGAGAGAGT
>NPIE01002696.1_pt1 | contig 11451 bp, 9 predicted proteins | sample 8637661 | NCBI WGS metagenome assembly NPIE01 (sample SAMN07420842, study PRJNA396082) | bioreactor metagenome | isolation source: sample BA12 brine-fed electro-methanogenic bioreactor BA | place: Japan: Kochi | collected 2016-12-09 | reverse complement strand
GTCCGAGCGCGGCGAATCGGATATGAGCGCCGCGAAGAAGAAGGGCACCAGCAGGAGCCGGAGCACCGTGATCAGATTGGCGACCGAGTACACGGAGTGATGGACGACCTCACCGGAGTCGTCGATCTGTCGCGATTCAGGCGTGCGGGTCTCTTCTACCACCAGTCTCTCCTTCGGAAGAACCAGATCATCCAGATGCCGATCGTCAGCATCACGCCGAGCACGGCGAAGTAGCCGAACCGCCAGCCGAGCTCGGGCATGTACTCGAAGTTCATCCCGTATATCCCCGAGATGAGCGTCAGCGGCATGAAGATCGTAGCGACGACGGTGAGCGTCTTCATGACGGCGTTCATGCGGTTCGAGGTGGACGACAGGTAGATGTCCATCGTGCCCGCCGCGACCTCGCGATAGGTGTCGATGGTATCCGAGAGCCGCGCGAGGTGATCGCCGATGTCCTGGTAGTACATGTACGCCTCAGGCGCAACGAACGCCTCGAGGCGCGCCAGGGCCCGCACGACCTCGCGCTCGGGATTCACGATGCGGTGCAGGTCCACCAGCGAACGCCGCGCACGGTGCAGCCGCTCCAGGTGATCCGGCTGCGCCTGCTCGAGCATCGCGTCCTCGAGCGCCTCGAGCTCGTCGGAGAGTTCCTCGACGACGGGGAAGACGTCGTCGACCGCGCGGTCGATGAGCGCGTGCAGCGTCCACTCCACGCCACGTGCGAGGTATGCCCGGGCGTCCTCGGCCACCGCGTTCACGGCGGCGAGCTCTTCGCGATGCACGGTCACAAGGTGCTCAGGGCCGAGGAACACGTCGAGCTCACGGCTCTCGATGCCATCACCCGTGAGGACATGCGGAAGGAGCCAGATGGCGAACGTCACGTCGTCGTAGACGTCGAACTTGGGACGTTGCGGAAAGTGCAGGCAGTCCTCAATCGCCAGGGGCGGCAGCGGATAGGCGGCCGACACCGCCTGGAGCGCGCTCTCGTCGGGTGCGAGAACGTCGATCCACACGTGCCCGCGTCCTGAGAGCCGCGGCAGCACCTCGACGCCGCCTTCGAGCAGCTTCGAGTCGTCGAGCCAGCGAACCGTGATTCGCGCAGTCATGCTCTTCCCCCTCGAGCGGGCGGTCGGTCTGCCGTCCACTTCCTAGTCGAGATCGAAAGCCAACAGGTTCGGTGTGAATCTCTCTCTCCGCCCCAGTAGGCCTTGACGACGGTGCTGTAACCGTCGTTGGCGGTCATCGTGATCCGGTACTCACCCTCGACGCCCGCCGGGTCGTAGTGCTCCGGCTGCATGAGCTGTCTGTCGAAGTTCTCAGAGCCGAACGCGTCGTCATCGCACGATCACGAAGTGATGGGACGCCGCAGCCTGAGGTCGGACCCAGTATACGGTAGCCGACCGGGGTGAACGAGGTCACGCTGCTACGATGAGATGCGAAACGGGGCGGCATCTCGGCCGCCCCGTCTCACTCTCAGGCACAGTCTGATCGACTGCCCTGTCTGTAGTTGGTCGGGCTGACAGGACTTGAACCTGCGACCCCTTGACCCCCAGTCAAGTGCGCTACCAAACTGCGCCACAGCCCGATACGTGCCGCCTTGGGGCAGCGGGATACATAGTACGGCTCCGGAGAGCCTCGTTCAAGTGACTAGCGGACCATGCGGCGCAGGTAGGGATAGGGATTGACCGGGCCCGGCCGGTGGATCTCGAAGTGCAGGTGCGGGTTGCCCCGAGCGTTGCCGGTGTCTCCGACCGTGCCGATGACCTGGCCGGCCTTCACCGCACCCATGCTGACCTTCACCGTGTCCAGGTGCGCGTAGTAGTAGCGCATGCCGTTCTTCGCCTGCAGGAAGAGCACGAGACCGCCAAGACGGTTGCGGTCCGCGCGCACCGTGCCGTCGAACACCGCTACCACCGGCGTCCCGCGCTTCGCCATGATGTCGGTGCCCTTGTGGCTCCGCCCGCCGCTGCGCGCGAATCCCCACGAGTCGATGTACTCGACCGAGCCGCGAACCGGGAAGTACCCGCGCTCGGCAGCGGTCCGGGCGCGCCGAGCGGCCACCTCGGCCTGCTTCGCCTCTTCGAGATGAGTACCAGCCAGCGCGACGCGCCCCTCGAGATAGGCGTCGGACGCTTCCAGGCGCTCGATCTCGACCAGCAGGTCGTCACGCTCCGACTCGAGCGTCTCGACCGTCACGGTCGCAACTGCGATCGCGTCGACCTCCGCGCCGAGCGGCGGGTAGAGCGTTGCGAGGTACGCCTTCACCATGAGGGCGGCGAAGCCCTTGGGACTCTCGGGCACAAGCGCCCGAGCCCGGTCCAGCGTCGTATCGATCTCGGTCTGACGCTCACGCGCCGCCTCAAGGCGTGCGTGTACGTCGTCGTGCTGCTCGCGGGCCGCTTCGACCTGGACCTCGGCGGTGGCGACCGTCGGCGCGAGATCGCGCGCCGACGCCGCTCCCGCAGGGCCGATGACCGCCGCCGCGACGAGCGCGATGATGGGCGCGTGCCTGCGCTTCGTTCGTCCGTACATGTGCCTCCTTGATCGGCTACAATGCCGGACCTCGACCGTCCTCAGAGGGGGCGTTCGAGGTCACGAAGCGACAGGAGGCGCAAATCGGATGCCAAACGGGACTCAGCGGGCCCGACGGAGCGTGCGGACGGGGTATTCGCGACGACGTTCGGAGTTCGAGCGTCGCACTGACCGGAACAGCGTCCCCGGGGAGGATCAGACGGTCTTGCCGCCCCGGTACGCCAGGACGGTCACGTCTTCGATCGTGATCAGCCCGTCGCCGACCATCGCGCCGAACACCTCGGCCAGCGCGGCGATGCGGTGCTCCTCATCGATGACACAGACCACCACCGGGAGGTCCGAGGACATGCGCAGGAGGTGCTCGGCGTGTATGACGCTCGTGGCGCCGAAGCCCTCGATGCCGCGCAGCACCGTCGCGCCGCCACAACCGGACTTGCGCGCCTGGTCCACGAGCGCGCTGTAGAGCGGCTTGCCCTCGTACGTCTCGTTCTCGCTCACGTAGGCCATCAGCCGCTTGGCCGGGCCGATAAGGTCTCGCGTCATCGTGATCGCTCCTTCGGTTCTGCCAGCCTCGCCGCGATGCGGTCGAGCAGCTCACGGGCTATGACACGCTTGTCGAGCACCGGGAGCGTCTCCTGGGCGTCGGAGGTGATGATGTGCACCTGGTTGGCCTCGGTGCCGAACCCGAGCGCCGGGTCGGACACGTCATTGGCGACCACCATGTCGAGCCGTTTGGCGCGCAGCTTCTCTCGGGCGTTGCGCACGACGTCGGTCGTCTCGGCGGCGAAACCGACGAGGAGCACGCCGGAATCCCGCTCGCCAAGCTCGGCCAGGATGTCGGGGTTGCGCTCGAGTGCTACGGCATCGGGCGCCTCGTGCTTCTTGATCTTCTCGGCGGCGAACGCAGCCGGCCGGAAATCGGCCACGGCGGCTGTCATAACGAGCGCGTCCGCGGCATCGAAGCGCGCGAGCACCGCCGCACGCATCTCGAGAGCGGTGCGCACCCGCACGACCTCGCAGCCGTAGGGGTCGGCCAGATGTGTGGGTCCGGTAACAAGCGAGACCCGTGCACCGCGCCGCGCGGCCTCCTCGGCGATAGCGAAGCCGGTCTTGCCCGACGAGCGGTTCCCGATGAAGCGAACGGGGTCGATCGGCTCCTCGGTGCCGCCGGCGGTGACGAGCACGCGCACGCCCGACAGATCGCGTGAGCGGCGTGCCTCGGCTTCCACGGCGTCGGCGATGAGGGTGACATCGGCCAGGCGTCCCTCCCCGACGTCTCCGCACGCGAGCTCCCCGGTCCCCGGTTCCACGAAGATCGCGCCGCGCGCCCGCAATGCCGCGACATTGCGCTGCGTGACGTCCTTGCGCCACATGTGCGTGTTCATGGCGGGCGCGATGACGAGCGGCGCCTCGGTCGCGAGCGCCGTCGTGGTGAGCATGTCGTCCGCGCGACCGTGCGCGAGCTTCGCGATCACGTTGGCCGTGCACGGCACGATCGCCATCACGGCGGACTCATCGGCAAGCGACACGTGATGCACCTTGGACTCCGGTGCATCGGCCCAGAGCGATGTCGCCACGGGCTCGCCCGTCAGCGTCCGGAACGTCAGCGCGCTGACGAAGCGCGTCGCCGCCTCGGTCATGACGACCTTGACCGAGAAGCCCCTGCGCTGCAGCAGCCGCACGAGCTCGCAGGACTTGTATGCGCCGATACCGCCCGTGACGCCCACGAGCACGCGCGGCTTGTCTGGTGTCTGACTCATCGGCACCCTCCAGATGCCCCAGGGTACACCGAGCTGGACGGAATGTCGCGTCCGCGGGGCGGTTGGGGAACAAACCCACACGTACCCGACGACGAGGAGGCGCGCCCATGGCCGAGCGTAACGCACCGAGCGAACTACGTGTGAGGATCGGCGGCGAGGCCGGATTCGGCATCAAGGCGGCAGGGCAGACCCTCGCGCGCGTGTTCGCGAGCTCGGGGCTTTGGACCTTCGACCTCACCGAGTACCCCTCGCTCATCCGCGGCGGCCACAACAACTACCTGCTCAGGGTGGGTCCCAAGCGACTGTATAGCCACGTCGAAGGCGTCGACGTGCTCGTGGCGCTCAATCGCGAGACGGTCGACTTGCACCTCGACGAGCTCATCGACGGGGCGGCCGTGATCTTCGACCCGGACGAGACGTCCACCGAGGGCTGGCTGCCCTCCAACCGTATCCGTCCCGTCCCCGTCCCGCTCACGAAGTACGCCCGTGAGGCCGGAGGGAAGATCATGCGCAACACGGTCGCCCTCGGCGCGGTGCTCGCGCTCGTGCACTTCCCGCTCGAGCCGCTCATAGAGTCGCTGCTCCGGCAGTTCGCCCACAAGTCGCCCGAGGTCGCCGAGCAGAACGCCGCGGCGGCGACCGTCGGCTATGAGTACGTGTCGCGCATGGCGCCCGACTTCTTCCTCACCATCGAGCCGGTGGAGGACGCCACTCCACGCGTCCTCGTCGATGGCAACGAAGCGGTCGCGCTCGGCGCGGCCGCGGCCGGCATCGGCTTCTACGCCGCGTACCCGATGACGCCGGCGACCTCGATCCTGCACTTCATGGCGGGACACGCTCGCGAGATGGGGATCGTCGTCAAGCACACGGAAGACGAGCTTGCGGCGATCAACATGGTCTGCGGCGCGGCGTTCACGGGGGCGAGGGCGATGTGCGCGACCTCGGGCGGAGGCTTCGCGCTCATGAACGAGGGCTTCGGCCAGGCCGGGGTCTCCGAGTCCGCGATCGTGGTGAACGTGGCGACCCGACCGGGACCCGCCACCGGGATGCCGACGTGGACTGAGCAGTCCGACCTGCTCCACGTCATCCACGCCGCCCAGGGCGAGTTCCCGCGCGTGGTGCTCGCGCCGGGCGACCGCGAGCAGGCGTTCGAGCTCGCGTGGCAGGCGTTCAACCTTGCCGACCGGCTCCAGACGCCCGTCGTTATCCTCACCGACTCGTATCTGGCCGAGAACCGTGCCGCAGTGCCGCCGTTCGACCTCGACGCGGTGACCATCGACCGCGGCAAGCTCGTCGCCGAAGGCGACGTCAGCGACCACCCCGACGCGCTCGACGAGGACGGCCGGTACCTGCGCTACAAGGTGACCGACGACGGCGTCTCCATCCGCGCGCTCCCCGGCGTCACCGGTGCCCGACAGGTCGTGAACTCCTACGAGCACGACGAGTACGGCTACGGCCAGCGTGGCGAGATCGCCGCCGAGCGCATCGCCCAGAACGAGAAGCGCATGCGCAAGCTCGACCTGGCACGGACGCTCGTCCCGCCGCCGGTGCGCTTCGGCGCGGAGCCCGCCGAAGCAGACCTTGCCGTGCTGTGCTGGGGATCGACCGTCGGCCCGCTGCGCGAGGCGGTGCAGCGGCTGGCCGATGAGGGCGTCAATGTGGCAGCGCTGCAGGTCGTGACGGTCTGGCCCTTCCCCGCCGAGGAGGTCTGCGGCTTCATGGGCGCCGCAAGCAGGACGATGGTGGTCGAGGGCAACCTCACCGGCCAGCTGGAGCGTCTCGTCCGCGAGCACTGCCTGCGCGCGCCCGACCGCTCGCTGCATCGCTACGACGGACGTCCGTTCTCGCCCGAACGCATCGTCGCGGGCATCAAGGAGGTGCTGTAGCCATGCCGACCGTCAACGACTTCGAAAAGGCCCTCGCCCCGACGTGGTGCCCCGGTTGCGGGAACTTCGGCATGTGGCGCGCGCTCAAGGAGGCGCTCGAGGAGCTCGGCTGGGACTACGAGGACTTCGCGGTCGTCTGGGGCATCGGCTGCCACGGGAACGGCGCGGACTTCCTCAACTGCCAGGGCTTCCACACGCTCCACGGTCGTGCCCTCCCCGTCGCCACCGGCATCGCGCTCACCAACCCCGACCTCCACGTCATCGTCGAGATGGGCGACGGCGACGGATACGGCATCGGCGGGAACCACTTCATCCATTCATGCCGACGCAACGTCCGCATGACCGCGATCGCGCACAACAACCAGATCTACGGCCTCACCACGGGGCAGGCGTCGCCCACGTCGGACCAGTTCATGAAGACGCCCAGCACGCCGGGAGGCGTCGTGGAAGAGCCGGTGAACCCGGTCGGCGTCGCTGTCGCGCAGGGCGCCACGTTCGTCGCGCGAGGCTTCGCGGGTGACATCCCGCACCTCAAGGAGCTCTACAAGCAGGCGTTCGCTCATGACGGCTTCGCGCTGGTCGACGTCTTCCAGCCCTGCGTGACCTGGAACAAGGTGAACACGTTCTCCTGGTTCCGCGACCGCGTCTACAAGCTGGAAGAGACCGAGGGCTACGACCCCACCGATCGCACGATGGCGTTCGAACAGTCCATGAAGACGTTCCACGAGCTCACCTGCGCCCCTGACGAGTGCCGCGTGCCGATCGGCGTCTTCTACCGGGAAGAAGGCTCCTTCACGTACCAAGACGGGCTTCCCCAGCTCGACCGCCCCGCCTTCAGGCGTGCGCTCGAGCCGCGGGATGTCGGGGACGCGATGGAGCGCTTCGGCTAGCGCGCGAGCGGAGCGACGGCGAGATCCCAATACGCGCGCAGAACCTTCTCGTGGTTCCCGCGCACGAGGACGACGTGATTGCCGAGCGGCGCGGTCAGCAGGTCGCGGACGCTGCCGCTCGTAAGGCGCACATCGACTTGCGTCCGGCACAGGTCATCCTCATCCCCGGTGGCGACGATCTCGCCCTCGGCCACCCAGAGCCGCTCCATGCGCGCGCCGCCGATCCGCAGAAGCGTGACAGGTCCGAGCGGCAACGTTCCCTGGATCCCGACGCCGAGACCGGACTCGAAGTGCGAGCGCAGCGCGTATGATTCCACGAGGCCGCGGGGCACGGTGCAGTGCGCGAGGGTGACCGTCTCGGCGGCCTCATCAAGCCGCGCGGGATTCGCCATCCACGGCACCTCATCGAGCAGGCGCGATGCCCACAGCAGCCCGACGGTGCTGACGACGTCGCCCTCGCAGCCGGCGATGACGCCGGCGTCGGTGAGCTCGGCGAGCGCCACGCACCCCGTCGTCCCGGGATCGAGCACGAGGTCGAAGCAGCGTACCGTGACGGCATCGAGCGCGTTCTCGGCCACGATCGAAGCCAGAGCGCCGTGCACAGCCGACGCCGCCTCGATCGCCGCGGCATCGGGCTCGCGTGTCTCGGTCGCTCCCTCGATGAGCACGCCGGCGTGCGCGGCGGACGCTTCCTCGTCGGCCGCGCCGGCACCTTCACGCAAGGGGCGCATCGGCAGGCTCACGACGCGGGGGCCCCACACCTCCCCGACGATTGCGGCGGTCGGAGTGCTCGCCACGAGCCAGTCGGACGGCTCCCCGACCACGCCGATGCGCGCCGCCGCGAGCCCCGCGCGTACCGAGAGCATGCGCACGGCCGACGCGATCGCGCCGTACCCGTCCGCGTCGTCGGGCCCATGCAGGTAGCAGATGCGTCCCCTCACGCCGTCGGAGTGCAATCGCGCGAGCACCTCGAGCGCTGCGGGGAGCGAGTTGTTGCCCGGGTGCGCCACGAGCAGCACGGGCTCGGCCGAGACGTGCTCGGCCCGGCGCTCGCGCAGGTCGAGCAGCACACGCTCGGTCCCTCCGGTGACCATCAGGTAGAGCACCGGGGCCGGGTCGGAGAGGTCCTGCCCGCTCCATCGCTCGCCGCCGAGCGCCTCGAGCCCGGGCACGTAGGGCGCCACGACGCTCTCTTCCTGGTGAGCGCCGACGAACGGCGGGACGACCGGGACGAAACCGAAGCGAACGCTCATGTGTGCCTCCCTGGGTTCTTCCGATGCTGCAAGCGTATCACCACCCGGCGCGCTATCGGGTATCCTCGGCACCAGGGCACCGCCCCATCGTCGGCTCGTATCGGGAAGGCGCCATGAACCGCCGCACAACGCTTGTGCTCGTCTCGGCCATCATCGCCGCGCTGCTCGTCGGCTGCGGGACCAGCGGCCTGCCGCAGGGCGTCGTCTATCCGAGCATCAAGCCCGACCCAACGGTCGCTGAGCCGCTCGTGGTGGAGCACACATTCACGTTCGAGGGCGTGACGCACGCAGTCACGCTCGCCGTCGATGGCGCGCTCTACGCCGGAGCGCGCGATGCCGAGAAGAGCGTCATCCGCTTCGGCAACGCCCGCGAGACCGACTGGGTCGAGGACTACTATCCCGCCTTCGTGAGCGAGCCGCACCAGGATCCGTTCTTCGAGGACCTTCTCGGCCAGCTCCGCGCCATCCGCGATCGCGAGGGCCTCGATGCAGACCGATACGCCGAGCTGCTGACCGCCTTCGTGCAGTCCATCCCGTACGCAACCGACGCAGTCGACCTCTCGCCCAAGTTCCCTGTCGAGACGTTCGTGGACCGGGCGGGTGATTGCGACGACAAGACGCTCCTGCTTGCGGGCCTGCTCTCTCGCGAGGGTTACGACGTGGCCGTGCTGCTCTTCGAGCCCGAGCAGCACGTAGCGCTCGGGCTGCGCAGCGACGCGGCGACCTACCGCTCCACGGGCTACGCCTACGTCGAGACCACCACGAAGGGGCTTGTCGGCATGGTCCCGGACGACCTCGCCGGCGGCGTCGTGCTGACGAGCGAACCGCGTGTGTTCGCCGTGGACGGCGGCACGATGTCGTATGGCGCCGGCAACGAGGTGGCGGCGATCCTTGCCGCCCTTGAGGAGTCCTCCGAGAAGGCGCAGGCGCTCCGGCCCGAGGTCGAGGCTGCCGACCGGACGCTTGCGACGCTATCGGCCGAGGTCGACCGGCTGTCGCAGGCGCTCGACAACGCCCGGTCGGGCGGCGACGTCGCCGCGTACAACTCCCTCGTGGACGAGTACAACACCGCAGCCGCCGACTACAACGCGGCCGCGAGCGAACGTAACGCCCTCGCCGACCGCTACAACGCCGCGATCGCCATCGTGAATGGCATCCTTGAGCGGCTCGACGACCGGCCGGGCGCCTACGCGCTCATCAGCGGCTAGCCGTCGGTTCACACGACCTTCACACGGCCTCTCAACCTGCTTCACGTCTGACCGTTAGCCTGCGAACGGAGTTGAGCAGCGCACGACACCGGCGCTGCGGACCGACCCCCCGAGGAGGTAGCTGTGCACGCATCTCGGACCGTCGCCCGTGCCCGCGACCGGCGAGCCCGGCGCATCCGCTGGACTCTGCTCAGCATCGTGCTCGCCTTCATGACCGCGGTGGGCTACCTGCACCAGACGCTTGGAGGCGAGAAGCCCGCCGGTGTGGACGCGCTGTGCCCCTTCGGCGGGCTCGAGACGCTCGCCACCCTCATGACGGATGGGGCATTCGTGCGGCGCGTGACCGCTTCGAGCGTCGTCCTCCTCATCGCGGTGGTGGCCGTCGCGCTCGTGTCCGGCCGAGCGTTCTGCGGCCAGATCTGCCCGCTCGGTGCGCTGCAAGAGGGCTTCGCCCGTCTCGGCCAGCGCCTGTTCGGCAAACGGCTCTCCGTCCCTCGTGCCATCGATGTCCCAGCCCGCTACCTGAAGTACCTCGTCCTGATCGTCTTCCTCGGTTTGACCTGGAGCACCGCCGAGCTCGCGATCCGGCCGTACGACCCCTGGGCCGCCTACCAACACCTCACCTCGGGAGAGGGTCTCGCCGAGTTCGGCATCGGTCTCGCCGTTCTCGTCCTCGCCCTCGCCGGCTCGCTCGCGTACGACCGCTTCTTCTGCAAGTACCTGTGCCCCATGGGGGCGTTTCTGGGCCTCATGTCGAAGGTGAGACTCCTCCGCATACGGCGAGACGCTGAGACGTGCGTGAACTGCTCGCTCTGCGACCGCGCATGCCCCATGAACATCGAGGTCTCCAGCGCCGAAACGGTCCAGAGCGCCGAATGCATCGGCTGCAACGAGTGCGTCACCGCCTGTCCGGTGCCGGGCGCTCTGAGCGTACGATCGTCACGGGGCCGGGCGCTCTCCCCCGCGCTCGTGACCGTGCTCGTCGCCGTCACGTTCACCGCCATCGTGGCGACTGGCGCGTTCGCCGGCCAGTTCACGCTCATGAAGGAATCGTTCGCCTCCGAGCGCAACGCCTTCCAGGCCGGCGGGGAGCTGCCCGACACTTCGCTCATCAAGGGTTCGACCACATGGACGGAGATCCGCGACGGGGCGGGCATTCCCGCAGCGGTGATCACGAGCGTTTTCGGCATCCCCGAGCCCGAGCAGGACCGAGCGCTCAAGGACACGCGCGAACGCTACGGGGTATCTCCGGGGGAGGTCAGATACTGGGTCGAGCTCTACTTGACCGATCCGGCAGCCGCCGGCGAGTACGTCCCAGGCGCAGCGTTCGAGCACTCTGAGGACGAGGGCCGCTAGCGTCGACCGGCCTCGGCGTGGCCGTCAGCGCCGGTAGACCCACGCTGCCGCCCCGGGCCGAGCAGGTCGTCCCTGCTGATCATGCGTATGAACAGCTCAGCCACCGAGGGATCGAACTGCGTGCCGATGCCGAGGTCGACCTGCTGCAACGCCGCCTCAACGGACATCGCAGCGCGATGCGGACGCACCGACGTCATGGCGTCGAACGACTCGCAGACCGTGAGGACACGCGCCTCCAGCGGCGCCTCCGGTCCCGCGAGCCCGTCAGGGTACCCGCAGCCGTCCCACCGCTCGTGGTGCCAGCGCACGATCCGTCCGGCCTCGCCGAGGTGCGCCGCGGAGATGATGCGCTCGCCGAGGACCGGGTGCTCGTAGATCGACTCCCACTGACGCGGCACGAGCGGTCCCGCCTGCAGCAGCGTCGTGTCCGGCACCGCGAGCATGCCGATGTCGTGCAGCAGCGCCGCCTGCTCGAGCGCTTCGAGCCGCCCCGGCTCGAGACCGAGCTCGCTGCCGAGAAGCACGGCGAGGTTGGCGACGCGACGCGAGTGATCGACGAAGCCCGG
>NPIE01002949.1_pt1 | contig 11454 bp, 15 predicted proteins | sample 8637661 | NCBI WGS metagenome assembly NPIE01 (sample SAMN07420842, study PRJNA396082) | bioreactor metagenome | isolation source: sample BA12 brine-fed electro-methanogenic bioreactor BA | place: Japan: Kochi | collected 2016-12-09 | reverse complement strand
CGTTCGTTGTCCAGTCTCCGCGCGAGGGCCGAGGTGGAACGATGCCGCTCAGATGACAAACCGTGTCGCAACCACCATGGGCGATCTATCGCCCGTAACGGGGCCAATAGTAGCACAATCTGCCGGGGGTCAACCGCGAACCGCCGAGCGTGCGCCGTGTGCTCGAACGGTCAGCCGTCCAGGCCGGAGCGGGCGCGCCGGGAGCGGTCACGCCCTACGAGCACGACCAGGGTCACGACCGCCAGTACCAGAAGAACGCCCACCACGACGAGCAGGACGCTTGAGTCACCTCTCTCAGACGCGATGCCCGTCCGGTACGTGACCGTGGCCTCGTATACGTCGCCGTTCGCCATTTGGCGCACAGGCAGCGTGTAGAGCGACTCGCCGACATCGTTGAACTGCGGCTCGCCGATGGGCCGCGGCTGGATGGTCACGTCGCCGGCATCGGCGGGGAGACGTATGGAAGCGAGCACCGGCGCAGGTTCGGCGGTGTTCGTCCACGCCATCGTCGCCGAGACTCGCGAACCGTCGATAGACGCACGCGCAAGATCCGCTTCGACCTGCGCGATCCTGACCTCGGACAGCGTGAACGTCACGAGCTGGCCGCCTGTCACCGGAGTCACCGACGTCTCGCGGGCAGGGTCGAGCGCAGGATCCCCGCCGAGGATCTCGCCCGCCCACAGCACCTGCGCGCCGGCCGGTATCGGCACTTCCACGACCGCCGGCAGCGGCGTGTCATCGGACAAGATCACATTCACGATCATCTGCGAGTTCCCGGTCGTGCCGACGGGCGAGTACTGCACCTGGTACTCGGCCACCGCGCCTGCGGCCACGGCGGGCGTGGCAAGCGCGAGTGCGGCGACGAGCGCCGCGAGGGCGAGAGAGAGCCTCGAGAGGTGGTCCATGCGTCCTCCAGCGGATCAGTCGTGTGCTAGCGTGCCTGACCGGCGTGCACCGCTTCAGCGGCACGCACGGCGTTCTCCATGAGCATCGCGCGTGTCATCGGACCCACGCCGCCGGGCACCGGGGTGATGGCCGAGGCGATCGGCTCCACCGCGGCGAAGTCCACATCCCCGACCAGCCCGGATTCAGTGCGCACGATGCCGACGTCGATCACGACCGCACCGGGCTTGACGAACTCTTCGGTGATGAAACCCGCCTTGCCGATAGCCGCCACAAGAATGTCGGCCTCGCGACAGACCGACGCGAGACCGCGTGTCTTCGAGTGGCACACCGTCACCGTCGCATCGGCTTCGAGCAACAGCAATGCCATCGGCTTGCCCACGAGCGTCGAACGACCGACGACGACCGCCCGCTTTCCCGTGGGGTCGATGCCGTACGCTTCGAGCATGCGCATGACGCCGTACGGCGTGCATGCGCGATGGGCCGGAAGACCGCGAACAAGGCGCCCGAGACTCTGCGGGGTCAGGCCGTCCACATCCTTGGACGCCGATATCCGCGCAAGCGCCGCTTCGGCGTCCAGATGCCCGGGAAGCGGAAGCTGCACAAGGATCCCATGCACGTCGGGATCGGCATTGAAGCCGTCGATGACGGCGTTGAGCGCCGCCTGGTCGGTGTCTGCCGGAAGGCGCGTGTCGAACGAGCGCATGCCGAGACGCTCGCAGTCGCGCTCCTTCATGGTGACGTACGCCTGTGATGCGGGATCGTCTCCCACGAGGATGACGGCGAGACCGGGAACGACCCCGGATGTGCGAAGCGCGGCGATGCGCGGTCCAAGCGCGGCGTGAACGTCCGCCGCGACTCGCTTCCCATCGATGATCGTGGCCACGAGAGATCCCTTCGTTCGGTGGGCCGTGGGTGCCCGCACAGTGTACCCGAGCGTCGCGGCGCTTTCACCCCTCGGCAGCCTTGACGAGCGAGAGCACGTCGCGGAACTCTTGCGTGCCGGCCCGGCCCGTCATCTCGTAGATCGCCGACTCGGCGCGCGTCACGATGACGCCTTCGGCAGCGAGACGCATCAGCGCCCCATCGTGATCGGCGTCATGGCGGGAACAGCACGCATCCGCGACGACGTGCGGCGCGTAGCCCGAATCAAGCAACGCAAGCGCCGTCTGGGTCACGCAGATGTGCGTCTCCATGCCCGCCAACACGACCTGCGCTCTGCCGAGTCGCTCCAGGACTCGGACGAACGACGGCTCGCCCATGCAGCAGAACGTCATCTTGTCGATGGTCAGCGCGTGGGTGAGCAGTATCGCGAGATCGTCGACCGTGTCGCCCAGGCCCTTCTGATACTGCCGCGTCACGACGACCGGCACCTCGAGGAGCTCCGCGGCGCGGGCGAGGAGGGCGGCTCTCGCCACCACGACGTCGCGTCGGGGCATCACCGCCGCGAGGCGATCCTGCATGTCGACCACGACGAGCACGGCGCGCTCGCGTTCGAGCAGTCGGGCAGAACAGCGCTCCATGGCGCACCTCCCTGGTTGCGGGCATTCTAGCAGGCGTGACACCGCCGTGAGGCTCCATTGGGTACAAACCCCCTGTCCGGCGCCTACCCGACAAGGAGCGAACATGTCAGACGCACCGATCCTCGACGGGATCCACTCGATCGAAGACCTCGAGGCAGCCACCGATTTCGAGAAGAAGCACACGCCGCACATCGACGTGGACACCGGCGGCGACCGCAGCGTCGTGACGATATCGGTGGGCCACTACGTCGAGCACCCCAACCAGCCCGACCACTACATCACATGGATCGAGCTGCTCGTCGGCGGCGCCTCGATCGCACGGTTCGACCTATCCCCCGCGATCACCGATCCCGTGGTCTCGGTCGTGGTGGATCTTGAGCCGGGGACCGAGCTGACCGCCGTCGAGCACTGCAACCTTCACGGACTCTGGGCGGCGTCCCTCACGCTGTAGGCGGTCCTCTCGTACGGGACCGAACGGGCGGGGTGTCCCCCGCCCGTCGTCGTTCTGTGCCAGACCCCGCTCAGAGGAGATCGTCCTCCCCGCGTTCGCGCCGAAGATGGGCGCGAACGCCGAGGAGCGTGCCGATCACGACGATCAGCACGCCGACCCCCACACCGGCGAGCACATCCGCAGTGAACATCCCGGGCCCGCTACGGGGTGTTGACGGTCATGAACACGCCGGTGACCCCGTCGCTCTCCTCGAGCGTCATGCTGATCTGCGAGCCGTCCTTCTCGGCCATCAGCAGTCCGGAGAACGCCCCGTTCTGGGTGGACGTCGTGTCCATCTGGATGGCCCACCCTTCGGACTCCAGCTCGCTCTTGTACCAGTCGTGCACATCCGACGCGCCGTCGTCGGTCGTGAGCTCCACGTAGAACGCCGTCCCCTCGCCGGTCGACACCTTGCTCGTGGTCTGGATGTCGCCGTCGTAGACGGGCACGTCGCTCGGGAAGCCCTCGGGTACTTCGCCGGATTCGCCCTGGATCTCGACGGTCTCACCATCCTCGCCCTCGATGGTGACCGAGCCGTCGTCGGCATCGACGTCGACACCCGTCGCTCCCTCGATAGCCTTCTCGGCGGCTTTCTCGGCGACCTTCTCGCAGCCCGTCGTCGCCACGAGCATCATGAGGAGCGCTGCCAGGAGCATCATCCACACGGTTGCACGCTTCACACTCGTCCCTCCTTATCGGACGCGGCCCTCTCCCGAGCCGAGTATACCCGCTCGTCGTCGACGCGGAGGACTAGAAGAGCCGATCCCCCTCGGCGTCTGCCGGCGGGATGACGCCGAGGTGCTCGTACGCACGCGGAGTCGCCTGCCGCCCTTTGGGAGTGCGCGTCAGGAACCCGAGCTGCAGAAGATACGGCTCGTACACCTCTTCCAGGGTGTCCGGTTCCTCGCCCACAGCGGCCGCCAGCGTGTTGAGCCCCACGGGACGTCCCGCAAAGGTCAGCACCAGCGCCTCAAGGATAGCGAGGTCCATGAGATCCAGGCCGACGTGATCCACTTCGAAGAACGCGAGAGCCTCGGCGGCGATGTCTTCATCGATCGCACCGTCGTGCCTGACCTGCGCGTAATCGCGGACGCGCTTCAAGAGGCGGTTGGCCAGGCGCGGCGTCCCGCGAGAGCGGCGAGCGATCTCGCCGGCGCCGTCGTCGCTGATCCGGACACCGAGGATGCCGGCGCTCCTCACGACGATCGCTGCCAGCTCCTCGGCGGTGTAGTAGCCGAGGCGGAACGCCATGCCGAACCGATCGCGCAGAGGGCCTGTCAGCAGGCCGGTGCGCGTCGTTGCGCCGATGAGCGTGAAGCGCGGGAGGTCCAACCGGAGGGAACGCGCGGCGGGGCCCTTCCCGATGACGATATCGATCTTGTAGTCCTCCATAGCCGGATAGAGGACTTCCTCGACCACACGGTTCAGGCGATGAATCTCGTCGATGAACAGCACGTCCCGCTCATCGAGGTTGGTGAGGATCGCCGCGAGGTCCCCGGCCCGCTCGATGGCGGGACCGGAGGTCACGCGCATCTGTACGCCGAGCTCGTTCGCGATGACGCCCGCGAGGGTCGTCTTGCCAAGCCCTGGCGGACCGGAGAGCAGCATGTGGTCGAGCGCCTCGCCCCGGGCTTTGGCGGCCTGCAGGAGCACGCCCAGGTTCTCCTTCACCCGTGTCTGGCCGAGGTACTCCTCCAGACGCCTCGGCCGCAGCGAGCGGTCGATGTCCAGGTCTTCGTCGGTGTACTCCGCCGAGACCAGCCGCTCGGCCTCGTCCTCCGCCCCTGGCGAGCGCTCAGGCGGTTCCCAGATGGTGCTCACGGCGCACCTCCAAGACGCTTGAGCGCATGTTTGAGCAGCTCATTCGCGTCGGCTGCGTCTCCGGCATCCTTGAGCGCCGCGGCGATCTCTGCAGGCGTGAATCCCATCGCGGCGAGCGCCTCACGCGCCTCGGTCATCGTGTCCGCTCCGATGCGCTCCGCGGCCTCGCCCAGCTCCGGTCCGCCGAGGCGGTCCTTGAGCTCGAGGATGATCCGCTGCGCCGTCTTCTTGCCGATTCCGGGGACCGAGCTCACGAGCGAGACGTCTTCCTCGGCGACGGCACGCACGAGCGTCTCGGGCCGATACGCCGAGAGGGCCGCGAGCGCCACGCGCGGACCGACGCCCGAGACGGTGATGAGCTGCTCGAAGAGCGCCTTCTCTTCGAGGCTCTCGAAGCCGAAGAGGGAGAGCTCGTCTTCTCGCACGTGGAAGTGCGTGTGGATGGTGACCTCGTCGCCCTCGGCGGGGAGCGCGGCGATCGAGGAGGTCGACATCGCAATCGAGAGTCCGACGCCGCCGACATCCACGACGCAGCGGCCGGCGCTCTTCCCTACGACTCGACCGGTCACGAACGCGATCATCGACGCGTCTCCGCGAGCGACCGCACCGTGCGCAGGTTGGCGTGGCAGATCGCGACAGCGAGCGCATCGGCCGCATGGTCCGGCTCGGGGTCATGGCCGAGAGACAGCAGACGACCGACCATGTACTGAACCTGCCGCTTGTCCGCCGTACCCACCCCGACGACCGCCATCTTCACCTCGCCCGGCCCGTACTCGCCGAGGACGAGGCCGGCGTCAGCAGTGGCGAGCACGGCGACGCCACGCGCCTGACCGGTCGCGAACGCGCTCGTGGCGTTGGTGCCGAAGTAGACGCTCTCGGCCGCGCACTCGGCCGGTCCGTACCGTGCGATCACGTCACGGAGCTCACGATGGATCGCGGCCAGCCGCCCGGGCAACGGTTCGTCGCTCCGCGTGGTGATGCAGCCGTACGCGAGGCAGCGGAGGTGGTTGCCGGAGACCTCGATGACGCCCCAGCCGGTGTTCGCGAGGCCGGGATCGATGCCGAGGACGATCACACGCCACCCCCAAGTCGCGGCCGAGGACTATCGAACGTATGTTCAGGATAGCGCGACCGACGTGCAGCGTAAAGCGCGCGGCGCGCGCCTCGCGGCAGGCGAGGCGTCACTCGTCGAGCGCAGCCGCGATCTCGTCGGTGAGCTCCATCGTGTGGTACACGGTCTGGATGTCGTCGTTCTCTTCGAGCGCGTCAACGAGCCGCAGGACCTTCTTCGCGTCTTCCACCGACACGATCGTCGTGTTCGTGGGCTCCATGACCAGCTCGGCACCGCGAACGCTCACGCCGGACTCTTCGAGCGCGCGGCTCACGGCCGCCAACTTAGCCGGTGCCGTATACACCAGCCAGTCGTCACCGCTGTGTTCCATGTCCTCACCACCGGCATCCGCGACGAGGAGCATCAACTCGTCCTCATCGGCAGCACCCTCGACGGTGATCTGGCCCTTTCGCTCGAACTGGAATGCGACCGAGCCCGTCGACCCGAGGTTCCCGCCGGCACGCGTGAACAGGCTCCGCACGTCGGCGGCGGTGCGGTTGCGGTTGTCGGTGAGCGCCTCAGCGTAGATCGCCACGCCCGCAGGCCCGTAGCCCTCGTACACGACCTCTTCGTATGCGGCACCCTCGCCGCCTCCGAACGCCTTGGCGATGGCTGCCTCGATCTTGTCCTTCGGCAGCGAGTACGACTTCGCCTTCGCTATCGCAGCAGCCAGCGCGGCGTTGTTGTCAGGGTTCGGATCCCCGCCCTGCTTGGCCGCGACAGTGATCATCCGTGACAGCTTGGAGAAGAGCGCCGAGCGCTTCTTGTCCTGCGCCGCCTTGCGGTGCTTCGTCGTAGCCCACTTCGAATGTCCAGACATGGCGAACCTCTCTAGCTGCTCGAAGCGACCACGTGGTCCAGGAAGAATCGATGGACGCGGGGGTCGCCGGTCAGTTCCGGATGGAAGGCGGTGGCCATGACGTCTCGCTCCCTGGCGGCCACGATGTGGCCGTCGTGTTCGGCGAGCACGTCCACGTTCGCGCCGACACGCTCGATCCACGGAGCCCGGATGAACACGCCCCGGAATGCGTCGCCCTCCAGGTGCTTGAAGTCGAGATCCGCCTCGAAGGAGTCGACCTGTCGTCCGTACGCGTTGCGTCGGACGGCGACATCCATGATGCCCAGGGTCTCCTGGCCCGGCACGGCGTCGAGGACCTCGTCGGCGACCAGGATCGCTCCGGCGCACGTACCCCACACGGCCATGCCCGCGCCATGCTGCTGACGGATGGCGTCATAGAAGCCGTACGCCTGCATGAGCTTGCCGATGGCCGTGGACTCACCGCCAGGGATGACGAGCCCGTTCACGTCGGAGAGATGTTCAGGGAGGCGCACGACGACCGTCGCGACACCGAGCGCCTCGAATGTCATCACGTGCTCGCGGAACGCTCCCTGCAAGCCCAGAACACCGATACGCACCCTACCAGCCCCGCTCCTGCATGCGCTCGCCGTCAGGGATGTCGGAGATGTTGATGCCCACCATGGCCTCTCCCAGGCCCTTGGAGACGCGGGCGATGATCTCGGGTTCCTGGAAATGCGTGGTCGCCTCGACAATGGCGCGAGCGCGCTTGGAGGGATCGCCGCTCTTGAAGATGCCGCTGCCGACGAAGACGCCGTCGCAGCCAAGCTGCATCATGAGCGCGGCATCCGCGGGTGTGGCGATCCCGCCGGCGGCGAAGTTCACGACCGGCAGCGTGCTGTTCTCGGCTACCCAGCGCACGAGCTCATAGGGCGCTCCGAGCTGCTTCGCGGCATCGAAGAGCTGCTCTTTCGACAGTCCGGCCACCCACGCGATATCGTCGTTCATCTTCCGCATGTGCCGGACGGCCTCCACGACGTTGCCGGTCCCGGGCTCACCCTTGGTGCGAATCATCGCAGCGCCCTCGGCGACGCGACGAAGCGCCTCCCCGAGATCGCGCGCGCCGCATACGAACGGGACGGTGAACGCGTGCTTGTCGACGTGGTACTGCTCGTCGGCCGGAGTCAGCACCTCGGACTCATCGATGTAGTCCACGCCGAGGGACTGAAGGACCTGCGCCTCGACGAAGTGGCCGATGCGACACTTCGCCATGACCGGGATCGAGACCGCGTCGACGATCTCCTCGACCTTCGTCGGGTCAGCCATGCGCGCGACGCCACCGGCCGCACGGATGTCGGCGGGAACGCGCTCGAGCGCCATGACGGCGACCGCACCGGCATCCTCGGCGATCTTGGCCTGCTCAGCGGTCACGACGTCCATGATGACGCCGCCCTTGAGCATCTCGGCCAGACCGGTCTTGACGCGCAGCGTTCCGATGGTGGCGTTGCCCTTGTCAGTCACTCTCTCTGGACTCCTCACGAGACGATCGCCCGCACGCAGCGGGTCGGGGTGGCGTATGACCATAAGATTCTACTCGTGCGGGTCATGCCGGACAACCGCCGGAGCGCACCCCGCGACACGGCTTCACCGCATCGTGATGTTGATGTCGTTTCGGATGACCTGCATCCAGGTGTTCCCGGGACTCAGCTTGATCTGTGTGCCCTCGCTCGTGCGGAACACCGGCGTCGCCCCGGCTTCTGCCTCCCAGGTCCCGTCGAACCGCTGCCCATCGCGAAAGACGGTCACGCGACCGGTGCCGATGAGCTCGATGTCGTATGTCGTCGATCCGACCACATCATGGCTGGCCACAGTGTGCTTGGCCCAGATGACGACGACGTTGCGCGCACGCAACTGCTCGCCGGTCCCCTTGTCTATGTGCGCCGAGCCGTTGTTGTCGCGCAGGTAGGTGCCGGTCTCGGCATCATACGTCCAGACCACCCGGTTCGCGGGTGAGAACGGGATGCTCACCTCGGTCACCGTGGGTGTCGCTTCTACCGAGAGGCGCTCGAACGCGAACCCCTTGACGTCCTGCGTGGTGGGCATGCCGCGCTTCTTGCCCTCCTCGCGGGCCTTGTCGATGTCGACGTAGAGGTTGTGGGGACGCGGACGATCGCTGCCCCGCCAGTACGGATATGTGACCCCCGCGTCCTCGCTCAGGTTCTCGATCGTCGTCTTCCGGATGGCCGCGTTGACCGACGAGCTGGCGCCCGAGAAGACGAAAAGCGCGTTGTACTGCGGAACGATGTCGACATCCGAGAGACGCGCGCTCCGGACCGGCCCGACCTGCTTCGGGCTCTGCGAGTGGAAGATGGCGTTGAAGCGCGTGATGCCGCCCTCGGTCACGCTCTCGTAGACCACGTCCGCCAGCTGCAGGTTCCACTGCGGACGGGCCGAGGGCGAGTTCTCGACCTTGACCGATACGACGCGGCGCTCGAGAAGCGATGCGTCGGCAGCATCGAGACCCGTCAGCGGCCAGCGCGGTGGCATCGGCGGTTGCGGCACCGTGCGCTCTGAGGTGACGTCAGGCCACTGCGCTACGACGCCGGGCTCCTGCGTCTTGCAGCCTGCGGCTGGGATGAGCGCGACAGCTGCGAGCACTGCGGCAATGCGGAGAACGGTGCGGGTTGACATGCGTGGACCTCCTTGACTCCCCAAGCAGGATACGAGGGGCGGGAGTGGGGGTCAATGCGGGCACGACGACCGCTACCGGTCCGTCATGACAGCGGATACAGCGCCGTGACGGCAGGAGGCTTACAATGATCGTGGCACGTGAAAGGACATCGTTGAGCTGCATTCTCCTGCATATCGTGGAGCAACCCGACCGGGAGCCCTACAGGGATCCCCAGGTGAAGGACGTGGTCGGCACGCTGCCCGAGTTCTACTGCGCCTATTGCAATCCACTGAAGCGGCTTGCTCCGAGCGAGGCGATCAAGTGCCTTCAGCGCGAAGCCCCCTGCTGGAAGCCGCTCGAGAGCATCTGCGCGACCCCCTAGACCACCCCGGACGACGCATCGTCGGAACCGCCGCCACCCTCGGTCTCGTCCCGCGGACCGGAGGGTGTCTCTATCCCGCCCCCTCCCGCGTGCGCGGACTTCTCGTCCTCGGCCGACACCTCAGCACCGCGCGCACGCGTGGCTCGAACGATCAGCCAGACGCCCACCACGATCATCGGCAGGCTCAGGAGCTGACCCATGGTGAAACGCTCGATGATGAAGCCGAGCTGCACGTCGGGCTCGCGGAAGAACTCGACGAAGATGCGGAAGACCCCGTAGAGCGCAAGCAGGACGCCAAGCTGGAAGCCGTCGCCACGCCGTCTGCGCGCGAGCGCGAGCATCACGACGAAGAGCACGAGGCCTTCCAGCAGCGCCTCGTAGAGCTGTGACGGATGACGGGGCAGCGGGCCCGCGCCGGGGAACACCATGGCCCAAGGCACATCGGCGGTCCTCCCCCAGAGCTCGCCGTTGATGAAGTTCGCGAGCCGTCCGAGAAAGAGCCCGATAGGCGCCCCGACCGCACCCATATCGGCAAGGCGGAGAAAGGGCACGCCGACCCGCCGCGACACAAGGTAGCCGGCGAGCAGAATGCCGACCAGTCCGCCATGGAACGACATCCCCGCGTCCCAGATCGCGAGGATGGAGAGCGGGTCGGACCAGTACGTGCCCGCGCCGTAGAACACCACGTACCCAAGCCGGGCACCGACGACCAGACCGACGATCGCCGCCAGCACGATGTCAATCTGCTGATCCGTGCTCAGGCCGACCTTCCAACGTTCGTTCAGCCGCCGCAGCAGGAGTCCCGCGAAGATGAAGCCAAGAACGTACGCCAAGCCATACCAGCGGATAGCGAAAGGGCCGATCGATACCAGCACGGGATCGATGTCCGGGTATGGGATCATCGCGAGCAGCGTCACATGGCCTCCAATCTGCGTATGCGTTCCTCGACCGGCGGGTGGGTGTTGAACAGCGCGTTCATGCCGCCACCGTAATCCTTCAGAGGATTGTAGATGTACAGCGACTCGGTCGCCTTGTTGGCGACCTTGAGCCGCTCCGAGTCCGATGCGATCTTGCGCAGGGCGTCGGCAAGACCCTGAGGGTAGCGGGTCAGAAGCGCCCCATTCGCGTCGGCCAGATACTCCCGTTTGCGTGAGATCGCCATCTGGATCATCGCCGCGAATATGGGCGCGAGCACGGCGAGAGCGAGCCCGATGAGGAGGAAGACCGCCTGCGCCTGGCCCCCGCCGTCGTTGCCGCGCCGTCGACCGCCTCCCCACCAGAACGAGCGCAACAGCCAGTCCGAGAGCAACACGACGGTGCCCGCGAGCACAGCTGCGAGAGTCTGGACCAGCGTGTCCCGATTCTTCACGTGGGCGAGCTCGTGCGCGATGACGCCCTCCAACTCGAGCCGGTCGAGCTTCTCGATGAGACCGCGCGTGAGCGCGATGGCGGCATGCTCCGGGTCACGCCCCGTCGCGAAGGCATTGGGCGCCGGGTCCTCGATGATGTAGGCGCGAGGCACCGGGAGTCCCGCGGCGATGGACAGGCCCTCGACGGTGTTCACCACGTAAGGCTCTGTGTCCTTGTCGACCGGACGCGCGCGGCTCATCGAGAGCACGATGCGGTCCGAGTACCAGTACGAACCCCAGGCCATGACGAACGCCACCACGAGAGCGAGCACGAGCCCGCCCCAGCCCCAATCAGTCGCTTGGCCGAAGACCCAACCGATGATAAGGACGAAGAGCACGAAGACTGCG
>NPIE01010721.1_pt3 | contig 11458 bp, 4 predicted proteins | sample 8637661 | NCBI WGS metagenome assembly NPIE01 (sample SAMN07420842, study PRJNA396082) | bioreactor metagenome | isolation source: sample BA12 brine-fed electro-methanogenic bioreactor BA | place: Japan: Kochi | collected 2016-12-09 | reverse complement strand
TACAGCGCCGCTGCGGGTTCCCGTCGCTGATTCAGCTTCAGCTTGACTTGCCAGGTACGCGCTGCTACCTTATCTACTGCGGTCACATACCGCGGATGTTGAATTTCTGATTTGCCAGGAAGGGGCTGAATCCGCATGACGGAAACCACGAATCTCAAGACCGAAAGTCGCGCTGCGGTGTGCAAGGACGTCTATGAACCGCCAGCCTTCCAACGAACGGCGCTGACCCTGATTACGCAAGGCGGATCACCCGGTGCCAATGATTCCGGCAGCCTTGGCACCCGCCAGCCCCCGGGAACCGGCTCCATGCCACCTGAGAATGATAGTCGGGAAGACATTTAAAGGCCATTCCGGTCATCGCTGACATTTGCTCAGGTTGACGCTCATCAATCTGCCGTACAAGTCGCTCCTCTTAATCAGCCAGGCATCGATGCCTCGATGATCGATGACTGCTGAAGCCGAATCGGTGCGTCTGGCTTCTGGAACGCTGGGTGCAGTCGAAGGGCAAAATCAGCACGCCATACTTTGGCACCTCTCCAATGCCTGCATCAATAATGAAGCGGGCACCGCAAACCTCCCTAACCGATGTGCAGCGGCACTGCGACCAAGCAATGCAGAACTCCCGCTCTGGCTGACGCGGGACTCGCTGGGTGCAGCGACCCTGTATTACACACGCGTCGACGACAGACTGCTGTTCGGCACAAATGCTGCAGAGCTTGCGCTGCAGACGCCGCAAGGCCTGCGCGAGAATCCGGATTTTCTACGGGATCTGTTCACATCTGGATTTCCCGCGACGCCCGGCGCGACGGCATTTCAAGGTGTGCATGAGGTTCTTCCGGGCGAGCTGATTTGCTGGGACGGCGTGTCGCTGAGCCGCTCGCGCACCGCATTCGACCCGACGCTGCGTTCAAGGCCGCGAACCCTGCCGCAATGGGTCGAAGCTTTCCTGGATTGCTTCCGAAATGCCGTCGAGCGTTGCATCTGCGGTGAACAGGATCTCGCGATCATGCTTTCCGGCGGCCTCGATTCCGGGCCGACTGCAGCACTGGCCCAGGCAGCCACGGCGCTGGGCGAGCGTCGCTTCGAGGCCGTGAGCTGGAGTCTGGAGGAATTTCCCGAGTGCGACGAATCGATCTGGATCCGACGCCTTGCGCGCGAGATCGGTCTTCCGCTGAGAATGTTCGATGGTAGTTCGCTGCTGCCCTTCTCGCGCCTCTCGCCCGAACTCATGCCATCGGACTATCCGAGCTTCAATGTCTTTCGGGAGCTGATCGACGGCTGTTATTCGGAGGCGCGCGAGGGCGGTTTCGGCATCGTGCTCAATGCCGCCTGCGGCGACCAGGTCTATCCGGAAGCGTCGATGGTGGCGGCCGACCAGTTCCGCCGGGGACGACTGGTCAGTGCTGCAGCGCTGCTGATGCGCTCGGTTCAAAAGAACGGCATCCGCGGCCTCTCAAGCAACCCTGATCTGCGCCGCCTCGCTGCCCTCATGCTGGCTCCGTTGCGACCTGTCCGGGCGCGACGATCGCGGCCAATGCCCGCCTGGACGCCGGAGGAGCGGCGCAATCTCGCCACGCCTCGCCTGTCGGACTGGCCGCCCGAACTGGACGATCACCCGTTCCCGCACCATGCCGCCTGGTTGGCCGGGCCCGGCATGTTCTTCGGCACCGCGCACGAAAGCGGCAGCATGGCTTCGCGATATGGCCTCGAGCGTCGCGACCCGTTCCAGGACCCCGAACTGATCCGCCTGATGTGGAACCTGCCGGCCATCCTCGGCTGGAAGGACGGCAAGGAAAAATGGATCATGCGCGAGGCGATGCGGGACATCCTTCCCGCCTGGCATCTGCAGAAGGGACGCACCGGGCTGTTGCATCGCTTCCATGACCGGGGTCGAATAGTCCATCGCGCCCGAATTCAGGAATTTCTCGGCGACCAGCGTGCAGTATGGCAGGACTGGTTCCAACCCGAATTCATCGAGGCCGAACTGGCCACGAACCCGGTCGATCGTCGCGGCGAGATGGCGCTGATTCATTGCATCGGTTACACGCTCTGGCGGCAGAAGCTCAACCAACTCCAGCGCAGCCAGCCGCCTGAGGCTTGACAAGCAAGAGATCTCGGCATTTCATCGTTTGGTCGTTTCGAAGTGCCGGGGCATCCTCGCCTTTCTGTAGGAGGCCGCTCCGCCGGCCGATTGGGCGGGTTTGATCAGGTGCGCTTCGCACCGCTCAGCGACACCCTACCGGCTGCTCGGCTGCATGTGTGTGGGAGCCGAATCCATTCGGCGAGGAGCCTGGCTTGAATCGCCGATGGGAATCGGCTCCCACAGGGGCTTGTCCGTCATCCCGGGCTTGGTCGCCTTTTTGCAGGAGGTCGCTCCGCCGACCGATTGGGTTGAGCGGCTTCGCCTGTTCGGGCCGCGGTGGGCCTTACAGCGGGCTTGGGTGGCTCGCCATGGTGGATGCGCTGCGCTTATCCCCCCTACATGAACTCCTGGGGTGGGTGGGCGGGTGTTTGCATTGGGTGGGGCGGTTTTGTTCGATCGGTGGATGCGCTGCGCTTATCCACCCTACAGATGCACCGGTGATTCGGCCTGTCGTAGGGTGGATAAGCGTTAGCGCATCCACCGTCTTGGGCTGAAAATCGCCGATGGGAATCGGCTCCCACAGGGGCTTGTTCGTCATCCCGGGCTTGACCCGGGATCTGCCCGCACGAAACCACCTTCGGTGCCCGCATCGCGAGGTCCCGGATATCGCTCGGGCGATTCCGGAACGACGGGGGTAACTTCGGCGTTTGGTCGGTGGGTCGTTTCGAAGTGCCGGGGCATCCTCGCCTTTCTGCAGGAGGCCGCTCCGCCGGCCGAAATGCCATGTGGTCTCGCCAGGCCGCGCTCCCTGTCGCATGACATCTGGATGCGCCAATATCTGAAAAAAAAAGCCGGGCGGGGCCCGGCTTTTCTGATGCGGTGTCAGCGACGTCGATCGCTTCAGTCGATCCGAAGCGTCGGATCGCCGAGCAGGGTCCAGTTGATCACCTGATCGCTGATGCCATTGGCACCGGAGATGCTGCGGACCGCATGAATGGCCTCGCCCAGGGTCATGCCCTGGAGCTGGCGCTCGAGCACTTCGGCAGCAAACCATCCATTTTCGCCGTAGTTCGACAGGGTCGCCGCGCCGTGGATCGCGACCGCGCCGTTCGGCACGCCCGGAATCGGGTTGCCGGAAGCGTCTTCGCGGTATCCATTCATCCAGCGATGCGCGACCGTATCATTGTACGGCGACACGAAGTAACTGGTATAGCAGGTCAGGGTTCCGATCAGCGTCGGCGCCCCTTCGTTATATAGTTCACCGATGTCGTCCGGGGTCAACAGACCCTGGAAGGTCCACATCGTCGGCGCACCGTGGCCGACGAAACCGGACAGTGAGCGGCCCTGCTCCAGCCGATCGAAGTAGATTGCGCGCGCGGCATCGACCGCGCTCTGACCGCTCGGCGGAACCACATCGTCAAGCAGAATCTGCTGCGTCGCGTTCTCGTCCCAGCCGGCATCGATCAGCAGCCCGGTCAGCAGATCCAGTTGCGCTCCGAACGATGACTGCGTCGGGTCCTGAGAATCGGCAATCCATGCCGAATTGCTCAGGACATTCGGATCGCCGTCCCAGACCAGCGTCTTGTTGACAATCACGGCGAGATCGGCCTGGCTCCGAACCGGCCAGCGGCCCAGAGCCTTGTCGGCCACACCGTCGCCATCGATATCGGCGAGCAGATTGTCGCTCGGCGTGTGCTTGATCGCCCGCGTCGATCCATAGTGCGTCGGGACAAAGCTGAGGCTGCCCAGGCCAAGCCTGTCGCGATAATCGTAGCTGTCTCCGCCGATCAGCAGAACGTGGTTATAGGACATCGAGCTGTCCGCAGCGGCGAGGAAAGCGTTGATCGCGCCGGGCAAGCGCATGCCGTGTCCGTACTGCTGCTGAATTGCCTGAATATCGAACACCGCCGGCTGCCAGCCTGCCGCAATGCGGTCGGCCAGATAGTCGTTGACCGGATGATTCTCGTCCGGCGACACCGGCAGGAAGGCCGGGTGCGCAATGACCAGCAGATCGGCATTCACTCCCGAGAGCAGATCCTCCTGGGGCACGGCAGTGAGGGCTGCCGGGGCGAACATCTCCCGGGTCGCGGAAATCCAGTAGTCGGCTGCGGCCACATCCACCGTCGGCACACGCACCGAACCGCGCGAGAACTGCTCGCGCGGCAGCCGCACCAGATCACGTCCGCTACGCGCATAGGCGATGGTATCGAGCGTCGTCAGTCCGGTGACCGTCAAGCCACCGGTGTGCTCGATCGCCTCGGCCAGGAACCGATCCTGTTCGGCCTGCAGTGCGCTGGCATGTCGGATTTCGATGGTATCGACGGCGAACAGGTCGAACGGTGCGGCCGTTCCACCAGGAGCGATGACGCGCACGGTGTTGGCACCGGACTGAAGCAATTCTGCCGGAATATCCGCAGTGATGCGCTCCTGCACCACGCCATCGAACAAGTGATCGGCGACGATCTGGCCGTTGACCTCGATCTGTACCCGGTGATCGGGCGACACGGTGTCGTAGTCGGTGAAGCCGCCGACGACCACATCGATCTGCCCCGCCTGGCTCGAATCCAGGGCCTCAGAGAGCGTCAATTCAGTGCTGTAGGCGCGGGATGACGAGTTTGCCCGCAGCATCGCGGCAAACCAGGGATCATCCAGCGGCACGGCAAAGTTGTATTGCAGATCGCGATTCTCGCGCACAATCGCGGTCAGGGTTTGCGGGCCCGGCTTCGGCGCCGTCGCGTCGACGGTGGCCGGCAGCGCGCGGGCTGCATCGACCTCGATGCGGTAGCTGTAGTGCTCCAGATAGAGCCGGTCCGCCAGCACAGGATCTTCTGCCCAGAAGCGAATCACGGCACCTGGCCCGAAGGTATCGGTACTGGTTCGATCCGGGACCAGACTGTCGCGCGAGCGCACCGAGAACTCCGGCGCGGTGATGTCGCGCGCAACCGGCTGGCCCTTGAGGGTGATCGCGATCTCGCTGCTGGCTACGCCCCGCAGGTCGAAGCCTGCCGCCGCAAGATCCTCGTAGCGGACCTGATGCATGCCGACACCGGCAGCCTGGATATCGACCGCACGCACGGCCGGTGACGAGCCGCGAATCTCGCGCGCGGAAGCAAGCGATGTTCCGATAGTCGGCGTGCCGCTGCGGATACGCTCGCGATAGCTCAGCCGTGCATCCACCGCATCGCGAATCCGGGCCCATGCGATCGGCGCCGGGTCGAGCTTCTTGCCGTAGGCCCGGCCGACCTCGAAGAAGCCGTAGACATCTTCACTGCCGTCAGAGTCCACCGCCGTGATCGCAAGCTGCTCGATCTCGCCAGAGACGATTCCGGGGATGGTCAGCGAATAACGCTGCGGCTTGGCCACATCCAGCACCGTTGAAGGAACCAGATCGTCGGTCAAGAGCTCGAGGCCGTCACCGCGATCGCCCCACAGCTGGAAGCCGATGTTGCGGGTCTCCGACACCGTACCCCAGTCGATTTGAAGCCCGTCTCGGGTGATTCGCGAGTTGAAACTGTGGATACTGACCGGCAAGGAAGAATTGGGAATCAGGTAGTCCTCGACCTCGCCGTCCGAGGCAAAGCCGTTGAAGTCTGCATCGGCCTCACTCGCCCAATCCGTGGTGACGCGGAAGCGTGCCAGGAAGCCGTCGTCCACGCCTCCGGCGTTGGCATTGTTGGGCGGACCGTTCCAGTCGCCAGGGATTGTGAAGTTCAGGGTGCAGTTGAATTCGCCGGCGTCGACCCCGGCTGTGCAGTCGGGCGCAAGACCCGGCCCGGGATCAACAGCTTCGACCTTGACGCAAACCCGCTCATCCGGGTGGTTCTCGAAACCGAACCCCGCCTCCTGCTCGATGTCACTGAAGTCGATCCAGCCACACAGCAGAGGCGTATCCGCCCCGACGTTCTGCACGTTGACCGTGACCGGATAGACATCACCGATCTTGAATCCGGTTGGGGGCGACGGCGGGAAGGTCACGCCATCTTCGTCGTCAACGCCGGTGTTGTCGTCAAGGTTTGCAACTCCAACGCTCACCGTTGTGGCGTTGAACCCAACATCGTCTTCGGCATCGCGCAAACTTCCGAGTCGCGGCCCTTGGATGACGTGGAACGGACCATTCGCCGCTGCTGTTGAGTCAACCGCACGAACTCTTGGAGACTGCGGAGTCCCAAAATTTTGGCTGAACCCAGATGCGTCACCAAAATCGAACGGGCACGTTGAAATGGGAGTAAGACCGAGATCCTCATCTGCGCCATCGAGTTCAAGCTTCAGCCGGACTGCGCCGACCAACTTCATATTCACCCCGTTAGCTTCATAGGTTGCAAAAGGAAAACTCACGATTCCTGGCGGCGTTGGATTGGGACGAGTGATGTTGATCGTGTGGTTGTCGCCGTTAGTCTCCCAAATCGTCAGACGAATACGAACTTCGCCCCTCCGGGATTCGCTGGCCCAGAAGCGAATGGCATCCGGCGTCACCGTGCCGTCGCAGGTGAAGGCTGTGAAGTCGAGCCCGCCTAAGCCGTCGACATCGACGTCACCGTCGAACGTGTTGTTAGCAGCATTGATTGCGTCGGCATCACCATCCCAGATGAACCGCGCCTGACCAGTGATACCTAGATCAAGGTTCAGTGAAAAATTACCATTGTTGATATTGACCGTCGCGCTTCCGGTGCCAGTATTGGTAATTTCGACATACTGCTCACGGTCGGCACCGATGAAGCTCGGTGTGCCCGTGTCCGGAAACACATTGAAATTAGGATTCGGGAAAGTGCCTGTCGGCGGACGCTGAGCGCGTACCGTGTCGTTGCCACCATCGCGCCAGTCATCAATCAACTCCGCCCAGACCGACCCCGCCCAGACCAACCCGCAAGCCGCGAGTACCGCCAACATCAAACCCCGGGCAACCGACGTGCGCCGCGAACCCGCCGAATCGCTCTGCTCTCCAACCCGCGCGCCTGCATTCTTGAACGTCATCTTCATGTCCCCTGCTTCCAAATTTGCCCGAAATCGGTCAAGCCGCCAGCTTCGCGTCGCGCGGCAATTTCTGCTACTCCCGTCCCTGAGGCTAGCAGCTTCGGGCTGTGAAAACAAGCACACTTTTGTTACCGGCGGCTCGCTGCATCAGGGGCGGGTCCTGTGGATACAGCCTTTTCGCGACCGAGCAAAACGCTGTAGACATCGGGCCCGGGGCCGTCGCAGTGGGGCGGGTCATGAATCGTCCGGGGTACCGTGTGCTACTCTTTCTTCCAAGCATTTTCAGGGCCCAGGGAGAAATGCCGATGAACCGGTTGGCGCGCAAGTACCCTCGATTCTCGATGCCTGCGACACTTCTCGCGTGCCTGTTCGCGTGGCTCCCCGCAGCAGCAGCCGGCGATCGCATCCCGGAGCACGGCATTGCCGCACGGGTCTCAGCCAGTGCAGCGGTTTCTGCCGAATCGGTCCATGCGGCCTTTGTCGAGCGCATCCTGCGCGCCCGCGCCACCGCCGAACGGATCGGCTGGGCGGGCACCACGCCCGGTTCGCAGCGCGGAACGATCGACCCGACCTTGCTGCCCGATGGCGCGGCCTGGCTGCTGACCCAGCAGCAAGCGTCCGGCGCCTTCCCGTTTACCGCCGGCCAACTATCCACACCACCGCGGGTGCAATCGCCGATCATCGTCGGCCTGCTGCGCGCGTGGCGTCGCGTGCCGGACCCCAGCTATCTTGCCGCCGCCGTGAATGCCGGCGACTGGCTGGTCATCAATCAGGAGCGATTCACCACCGGCAACAATTCGCGCCGCTTCACCGGCGCCGATGCGATGATGTGGCAGGAGCTCAGCCGTGCCACCGGCGACCCGCAGTACCGCCAGATCGTCGATGCTGAATTCTGGGCCGCGCTGAACGCAGGCACCTATGGCCCGGACGGGGACTGGGGCATCGCCGAGTTCATCCAGAGCCAGTTCGACCGCCGAGTCAATTTCCCCGAAGTGGTTGCCTGGGACCTGGCCTGGGCCACAATCGCTGCGTTCGAGGCCGGCCAGACCGCGCTGCTGCCGCCCTTGATCGACGGCATCGTCGCCTCGCTGGAGACCAATCCCGAGCTCGGCGGCGCAGTGTTCGACCTGGTCGGCCTGAGCGGCGCGGTCTGGGCGGCGGCGCGCACCGGCGCCGAGCTGGACCCGCAGAGCGGCTTGTTTGCCGCGGCCGATACAACCGCCGATCTCGCGCAGGAACTGCTGCAGTACCAGGACCCGGTCAGCGGCGGCTTTTACTTCAACACCACGCTGGCGATGATGCCCGACGACCCGACCGCGACCGACAGCCAGGTCACGGCCTTTGCCATGCTCGCGCTCGACCTGCTCGACCGCCAAACCCATCAGACGGCGCTGCAGGCAGCCGCCGGCTTTCTCGACGCGCAGCAGCAGCCCGATGGTCAGATCCTGCCCTTCCCCGGCTCGAGCCCGACGGGCGAAGGCACGGTCGAAATCCATGCCGAAGCCATGGCCGCGTTCGCTACCGCCGCGCTGCGCCCCGGCGTGATTCGTTCGCTGGCCGTCACCGGCGACATGCCGACCGCCGCCGACAACGACTACACCCGCATCAACAACGCGATCCAGACCGCTCTCGATGACGATATCCTGCTGTTCGAAGGCACATTCGACTGGTCGGAGCCCAACGCCATCCAGAGCTGGTCCGACGGCGGCTGGTGGTCGCTGTGGCCGCAGGGCGTCAATCGGGTCACGCTGCGGCCGGTCAGCTTCCAGGCCGCGACCATCTCGGGCCCGGGCGATCTGCCCCAGTTCGACCTCGAAGGCGTGTTCGGCGCAGCCGGTGAAAATCGCGGTTGGGAGGTCTCGGGCCTGCGCTTCGAGAACATCGACAACGCCATCGGCATGTTCTTCTTCTCCGACGGCTTCTCGCCACTGGGCATCAACCAGTTCGACGATACGCGCATCCTCGACAACACCATCGTATTGCCGCCCGACCTGGATGCCGTCGGCGAAGAACTGCAGAACATCGCGATCCACTTCTCGCGTGGCAACAACCAGCGCTTTGCCGGCAACACCATCATCATTCCTGGCTCTGCCGGCGATGACCCGTTGACCGCTACCGTAGCCAAGAGCGTCGGCATGCAGTCCAACACCGCAACGAGCGCCTATGACGGCCTGGTAATCGAGAACAACCGGATCCAGGTCACCGGGCCTGCTGCCGCCGACCCGGAAGAGATCATCGGCATCTGGGAAAACGGCGGCGCGACCGGCGGCAGCTTGATCGTGCGCAACAACATCTTCGAGAACCTCGATCCGGCCAATGACCCGGCGACCAACGCACAGGAAGGCTTCCGGATCCATTCCCAGGTCACGCGCTGGGAAGGCAACAGCGTCGCCGGTGCCCGCTTCGGCATCCGCTGGCTGCCGGACGATGAATTCGGACTTGACTTCAGCGCCCGGCCCGCGGTGCCGGTGATTGCCAACCGGATCGTCGGCAACGCCACCGGCATCAGCATCGAGGCCAACGGCGCCGGCGACTTCCGCTGCAACCTGATCTACGGCAACGCCATCGGCATCGCCAACAACACCGCCGCGGTGCGCCCGTCGCAGGCGCAGGTCAACTGGTGGGGCTGCAACGCCGGGCCGGGCAGCGCCGGCTGCGATACGGTCTCGGATGCCTCGGTCGACAGCGCCGAATGGCTGGTGGCCACACTCACAGCCACGCCGACCAGCATTCCATTGAACGACAGCAGCACGCTCGAAGCCGGGCTGATCGAGACCGTCAGTGGCGGCACATCGATCGATCTCGCCGGCTGCATCGTACCGGACGGGCTCGAGCTCGACTTCGACGGCGGCACGCGCGGCGCGATCGCGCCACCGTCGGCCAGCCTCGTCACCGGCATTGCCGGCGCCACCTTCACGCCGTCAGCCACCGGCACGGCCAATGACGTCTCGGCCACCTTTGCGCCGGGCCAGCAGGTCTTCGTCACGATCGAAATCACCGACATTCCGGCGCTGACCATCACACCGCAGAATGTCGACTTCGGCGGCGTGGTCGTCGGCCAGACCGGCGGCCCGCTGGCCTTCACGATCGAAAACAGCGGCACGGTGGCGCTGACCATCGACGCCATCGGAAGCGTACTGCCGCCGTTCTTCCGCAGCGCCGGCGGCAGCTGCGACGCGACCCCGTTCGTGCTCGAAGCCGGCGAAAGCTGCACCGTCGAGCACGAATTCTCACCCGGCATGACCGGGCTGCAGATCGAAGGCATCGCCATCGTCAGCAACGCCGGCAGCAACCCGGACAGCGTCGTACTGTTCGGCACCGGCATCGCGCCGGCGGTACTGCTCGACCCGATGGCAATCGACTTCGGCGACCAGCCGCTGCTGCAAAGCAGCGACCCCGTTCCGGTCAGCCTCACCAACAACGGCGATGCCGCGCTGAATATCGTCAACCTGAGCCTCGGCGGCGCACACCCCGGCGACTTCCAGCTCATCAACAATAGCTGCAGCGCAGGCCTCGGCCTGGCGCCGGGCGCAAGCTGCGGCTTCGAGATCGAATTCACGCCCGCCGCGCTCGGCGCGCGCGAAGCCACGCTCGACATTCAAACCGATGCCGCCAGCAGCCCCGACATCCTGCCGCTGTCCGGCGTCGGGGTCGCAGTGCAGGCCGATCTCGCGGTCACGCTCGGTGCCAATCCGAACTTCGTCGGCACCGATCAGCCGATCGCCTTCCTGCTCCGCGCCGAAAACCTCGGCCCGCTGGACGCCGCCGGCGCCGCCCTCAGCTTCGTGGCCGATTCCGGCCTTCTGGTCAGCGGCTGGACCTGCAGCGGCACCGGAGCCACCTGCCCGGCCGCCAGCGGCAGCGGCAGCCCGAACCTGCTCGCCATCGACCTGCCCGCCGGCGGGCGACTGGACTTCGTCATCGAAGCCAGCCTGATCGACGGCGGCCCGGGCGAGGAAGTCACCAGCAGCGCGGAGATCGTCCCCCCGGCCGACCCGCCGGACCCGAACCTGGCCAACAACAGCGCCGAGCTGGTCACTCGAACCGGCCTGTTCTCGGATGGCTTCGAATAGGCGCTTGAATGCCTAGCGTGACGGTGGATGCGCTAACGCTTATCCCCCCTGCGAAAGCCCGAACCATCGGTGCACCTGTAGGGGGGATAAGCGCAGCGCATCCACCAATCGAACAAAACCGCCCCACCCAACGCAAACACCCACCCACGCCAGGAGTTCATGTAGGGGGGATAAGCGCAGCGCATCCACCATGGCGAGCTTCGAAACGGCCAAACGACAAAGCCCCTCCGCGGCCCGAACGATCTTCGTCTGGCGTCCTGCGATTCAGTGATGTGTCGCGCGCCAAAAGGATTCGGCGCCCACACATGCAGCGCGTAGGGTGTCGCTGAGC
>NPIE01001174.1_pt1 | contig 11464 bp, 13 predicted proteins | sample 8637661 | NCBI WGS metagenome assembly NPIE01 (sample SAMN07420842, study PRJNA396082) | bioreactor metagenome | isolation source: sample BA12 brine-fed electro-methanogenic bioreactor BA | place: Japan: Kochi | collected 2016-12-09 | reverse complement strand
AGCCGTATGGACAATAAGGGAGGCCTCAAACACCAGCAGCAGCCAGATAGTCAGAAGAATCAGGATGATGAACAGCATAGGGTCCTCCCTTGTCGGGTTGAAAGATGATCATGATCAGCAATGCCTGATGCAACGACCTCACTGTTTTGCTGCTAGCGTGGCATTTCGGAAGAGACCGGTGCGAAGCGGAAGGCCTTTATAATCCATGTTCTTGCTTGGGGAATTGCCCAAAAATAGCTGAACGGCAGGCCGCAGAGGCCTGATCGGCGGAAGGTCGGTTGGCGCAGTCGCAGAAACTGCAGTCGCATGATAAATCTGCCGGAAAGTTTGCCCCTTGCAAATCTGACAAAGAGGAACGTCCGAGACAGCGTGAATTGTATTGGAGGATTGCGTCATTGTTGCCTCCCTATACCTTATAAAATAACTCATAAATATGGATCTGCAAATGGGACGGGGGTGAATAACTGATTAAATTTTCAGCGGATTTATCAAAAACCAAAGGAGTGCAGAATACGTTCGAAGTATAGCCATTAAAAATCAACGGGTTTCAAAACAATACCAGTGAGGCGCTCAGAGGCAACCCCTTCAGAACGACTGGTTGTGCGAAGTCGAGAACAACAGAACGAAAACCCGCATAGAAGCGATTCTCAAAGACGAAGAAGAGCATACCAAAAGGCTAGAGGAGTCCCAGAAAGGTCAGTCAAAGCAAGAGGGAATTCGACTCTGCCTGACAGAGCAGATCTCACCCATTATGGTGGTGAATGTCAGTTCGCTGACTTGGGGGGGGTTGAGGTGCGACTTGGGTGGGCTAATGGGCACTCATAAGTGATTTCTCCGCCTGGCAGTGCTCACCGTAAACAACCGCTCGGTGAAACCGCCCTCTTTTTCAAAATCCAGAGCAAGGCGCTCAACCTGCCGGTCGAGAATCTCATGGGTCATCCACAAATTCTCACCCAAGCACCGCCACCAGTTCCCCAATCACTCGCAGATCCTCCGCCTGTTCCTCGCTCAGCACGATTGGCTCATACCGTGACAGGGAACTATCTGGACGCAAAATGATCGACGTATGCCGCCATGAACCATCCATCAGATTCTCTTTCTCACTCTCGTAAATTTTGACAGTATAATGACCGCCGGTTTCTGTGTCCGAAATCTCCCTGTGCCAAACTAGAACGGCTTTGCCACTGCGAGAGCCTCCGTCGTGTTCGCGAAACAGACACCACGCACCGTTCGGAATGCGACGATTCATTGACTCGCCGACAACCTGTGCCACGAATAAACCTTTTCGTGGGCGGAATACTTCCGGCAACTCCACCCATTCAAAATCCTCTATCTGTTGTTCATCGCTGAAGCCACCGGCAACGATCTCGAGATCATAGAGCGGAATGCAGTTTTCATACGGTCGCACTTCATCCGGATTCAGTCGACGGAACGGCAGAGCAGAAACAGATCCTTCTTCGACCGTGTTCACCAGACTTTCCGGAACTACCTCTGCTGCCGGTCCGACATGCAGCCTCTCAGCAAAATAACGTCGTGTTTCGTCGTCAACGAAATAGACATAGCACCCCTTCTGTCCCCGGGTCATGAGGGTGCGATAGGTATTCTTGATGATAGCATCAAGCCGCGCCTCACCTCCCTCGGGATCGTTCTTCACCAACTTTTTCCAGCCATGTATCGACCTATCCATTTTCGAGCGCTCGGCGGGTCTGGTCAACACCTTACCGTCGCGGACGACGAGATCCGGACCGACGATGACGCCGATGTAATCAACCTCCAATCCCTGACAAGTATGGATACACCCGACTTCGCTGACGGAGTCGGGCTTAATAATCCATGCCTGGCCGTCCGTCTCCAGGTTCCAGGTCGCTTTGAATTTACCGATGATAATATCTTTCAGTAAAGGCTTCCTTTTACTGACCCAGTTCCAGCAATAGCCGGCGACCATACGCGCCTTGTTGTTTCTCTTGTTCCTGGTTCGAATCAGTTCGTGCAGTTCTGTCGGGCTGTCGATGATTCGAAAGTCGTACTCGAGGGTGTCCAGGATATCATTGGCCGTGTCCCGAATCTGCAGAGTATTGTCAAGCCATGCCAGAAAGCCGTTGGAACCGTTACAGCGGAACTGAGATTTTAAACTTGTTTCGACAACTTCAGCGCCGAGTTTTTCAGCCCAGTTACGGATCGCTTCCTTATCTCCAATGTCCTTCAAGGTCACCTTCTGGTTTTCGTCGATAAAAAAGACGCTCAATTTGCTGGCATTGATGATCTCTTTAATCTGGTTTTCACCCAAGTGATTAAACATGCCGGACTTTTCATTTAAACGGTGCGCCTCATCCACAATAAGGCAGTCAAAGGTATCCGACGGTACCGCGTGGTATGAGCCTGACCCGGAAAACATGTTAGAGATATGCGTTTTTCTGTAATGACCAGTAAGTTTGGCCTCGTAGACCATGCGAGGCGCCGAGTTGCGTGTGACGTATTGGACGACTAAATTGTTCCCAGTGAGTTCCACCATGAGGTTAATTGCAAGAACCGATTTTCCGGTGCCCGGTCCACCCTCGACAATAAAGACCTTCTTTGCCTGCTCCGACGCATGCTCCGCCAGCATTTTCGCTTTTTCAAACACGACCTTCTGGTCATCGATCAAAACGAATTCGCGATTACCGCGAAGCATTGATGCCAACTCGTCAGCCAGGTTCTTGGACGGCTTGATTTTCCCGTGGTCTATGCGGTACATGACCCGGTTTTTATCACCGTACCTGACATGAGTTTTGATGAATTGCTGTAGTTTCAGGGCATCAGGCTTGAGGAAAACCGGCGCTCGCTCAATATGCTCTTTGTAGAATGAATGGGTGATGACTCCGTCGTCGTCATAGTTATGCAGGTAGGCGCATGGATACAGACCGATAGATTCTTCCTGCACGGTCTGGTTGAAATCTTCAAGAAGTCGCTTATAGGACCAGGCCTGGTAGGAGGGATGAAGGGTTTCAGCAGGCCCGTGCTTGAAGCGGGTTATGACGACTGCGTCGCTCTGTGTCAGTTCCGCCGCCTGCCACTGTTTCAGTTCAACAAGTACGGCAGATTCCCGCCCATCCCCATCCTGACCGGTCAAGATGAAATCGATACGCTTTGAAGTTTGCGGTAGGTGGTACTCGATAGCAACGCCGGCATCAAAAGGAATCTCGTCATCGTTGAGCACCCTGTCCATATATTGCAAAGAGTTCATCCATGACCTGATTTCTGACTCGCTCGTATGTCTACCCGTTGCCGTGCTGAAAGCCTCGAAAATAATGCCACCAATGTCATTGGTCATGACGTCATCGAGAAACTTAGATTTTGTAGCAGAATAGACGATCAAGGCCTGGCCTCAGAGCGACAGAGTTAGAATTACAGTTTTGTATACTTGGCGTTTTTCCCTTTTGCCTTTTCCACCGGGTACTTTCGTGCGCTTTTCTCAACCTTGCGTTTCAACGCGCTGTTCAGGTCGATATCGAATCGCTGGGAAAACCGGAGCAAGAAAAAGAAGACATCAGCGAGTTCTTCCTCAATCTCCTCCCTGCTTTTAGGATCATTCAACAGAGCCAACGCCTGTTCATCCGACTGGAAACGGAAATGTTCAAGGAGTTCAGAGGCTTCTGTAATCACTCCAATAGCCAGATCCTTGGGGCCATGGAACTGGTCCCAGTCGCGAGCCTCACAGAATGTCTGGACGATGTCAGACAAATCCTGCAACGAATACTGTTGTTTCATTTAGCACCTCTTAAAAAATACAGGGAATTTTCTCCTTGACTCATCTTTGGAAACATCAGGCCAGCTCTCCCTGCTCTCGCTTCAACGCACAGAACTGCTCAAACTGCCGCTGCGCCAGCTTCGACGGCACCGTCTTGCCGTTCTCCCAGCGGTTGACCGTAGCGAAGCTCACACCAAGGGCGTGGGCCAGCTCCTCCTGGGAAAGCGCCAGCTGCCGCCGCACCTCCTTGACCGTTTCCGGGAAGTTTTCGGGCGGGCGGATCATGGCCATTGGACATCTCCCCCTGATTGGATGAGGCGCAGCAGGCCGGGCGCGACGTTCCACTGGTGGCCGTCGTCGGTGGCGACGCTGATGGTCTTTTTATTGAGGCGCAGCACCATGCCTTCCAGCATCCGGCCGTCCGGAGCCTGAAAGGCGACCCGGTCGCCCTTGGTGAATCTGGTCATCAGCCTGGTGGCGCGGGCCTGGGAGATGAGCTTGAGCCGCTCGACGATCAGCCGGTTGAGAAAGAGCAGATCCTCTTCGTTCAATCGCTTGATCGCCTCGACAGCTGAGACGCGGTCAACGATCTTGACGCTGCCGGGTTTCATGACTGCGCCTCGCCTTTGAGGGCTTGTAAAAGCGGCAGCAGTTCGGGCACATCATCCTGGATGATGCTCCACAGGGTGTCGTCGTCGATACCGAGGTAGCCGTGGATGAGGCGGTTGCGGGTGGCGATGATCATCCGCCAGGGAATTTCAGGATGGGCAGCACGGATTTCATCCGGGACATGGGTGGCGGCTTCGCCGATCAGCTCCAGGTTGCGCAAAGTGGCGTCGTAGGTCAGGCCGCTGGCCACGAAACCGGCCTGGTCGAAGCCGTCGGTGTAGGCGAGCACCTTCCCGGCGAAGTCGATCATGTCATCGAGGTAGAAGCGCCATTCGCGCTGGCTGGCCTCAGACATTGACCCGCTCCTGTTCGATGTAGGGCCGCAGTTCCGGCCGCAGGGCCTTTTCGGTGACCAGGTCGACCGGGCAGCCGAGCAGGTCCTCCAGGTAGAACTGCACGCCAAAATAACGCTTGGAGGTGGCCGGGCCGTCGAAGGCCACCAGCACATCGACATCGCTGCCGCTGCTCGCCGTGTCACGGGCGGTGGAACCGAACAGAGCCAGCCGGGTCACGCCGAAACGGACCTGCAGCTCTGGCTTGCTGCGTCTCAACAATTCCAGGGCGTGTTGTCTGTTCATCACTCTGCCTCCTGACGGTTGATTTCATCGGCTTCAACTTTGTGCACCGGAAGCCTCTGGTCGAAAGCTGACCTGATAAACCTGCTTGACACTATAACATCTGCTATGCGGTATGTGACTTAAAATTGAAGAGATTTTTCCAAACGGGAGTACGGGGGGGCAGTAGAACAGAGACCCTAAAAGGGGCATAAACCACTGACAATGCACAAAAAAGAAAACCCGTCGCACAACCGGACGCAGTTGTTTGACGGGTCTGTCTTTTTTAACTGGTGGAGGTGGCGGGAATCGAAAGGAACCGGCACAATCTCTAACAACCAACCGAAAAAACGAAAACTTAATATCTTTAAACAGTTAACTTATCCCTCCTGTTTGAGTCTTGTCCGCATTATCATATCTCATAGGGGGTAAAATGGCCTGTTCTGATGAAAGTCTGATGAAAGTCTCTGGTGTTCTCTTGCCGCACCGAGAGGCTATTTTGTCGATTAACAACATGCTGGGTGTATCCTTTAAAGTCCTTTTCCCGTTTCCGGTTGTTAGAGAAGTTGCTCAAGATATTTTGCTTATTATTGCCACAACCGCCATCGCCTCTGTTCTACCATGAACGGTTAATTTAACGCTCTCATCTCGTTTCGGGCATGACAGGTTGCTTCTGTAGCCTTTTGTAGTAAAAGCTTTGACCATACAAAACCGCGACAGGATTGTGCCCGGTCACCCGGTCTTTGGCCACCAGGGTTGATATCGGAGCTTTTGAGTATTTGCTGAACAGCATGTCATGGCCGACGCATAATCCGACGATCAGGTTAGTGTCAGTTCCGACCTGGTTGAGCATTTTGGCTTGGGCGATGGGGTTACAGGCAGGCTCAAAGGTGCCGGGACGGACCTTGTTTTCTTCCTTTAGGCCAAGTTCAAGTTTGTCTATGCGACCCGCCTTGCAGCAGACAGAAAAAGGCTCTAGCCCTTGTGCTTCAAGGATGTCGCTGAGACGGTTGCTTTCATCAAGCAGCCCGATGCAAGTGGCGATGCCGATTTTTTTCCAACCCATTAGCCTGATCAGGGCGATGGTATCCTCGACCCGTGTCCAGCGTGCATTGACTGCGTCGCTGCCGGGTACTGACTGATAACACAGTCCTTCAACAACGGCTGCTACGCGAGCCAGGCGTGCATCTTCATCATTGCCTGTGTAGGCGCGAAAGGATTTTTCAATCATTGCCGCGTCCTTCTCCGACGGGCAATATCCTGGGGCTTTGAGCCTTGCTTCAGGATCACTCCAGCAAAAGGTGGTCCCGTTATTATTCCAAGCGGAACTGCAGCGGCTGCAACTCAAAGAAGTCACTTCACCTTTCTCCCTCGACGGCATGAATCAAACTCCTTCCTCAATGGTCTATAAATTTCTGTGAGACTATTTTCCGGCCTTTGGGATAAATATTGCGTCCGGGTCGAGAACATCGTGAATCAACTGCAGTTCTTCGTAATTCGGCACAGCGGTCTCCCCTTGTACCCTGGAGGTATCCAAATCGAACTGGCACTGCTCCCGGATCTTATCCGGGGATGTTCCGGGGTGGAATGTATCGAGATATATGTGCCCGTCTTCCTCATCAAACCGAAAGACTCCAAGGGTGCTGATGATGGCCGAGGGGCCGCCGCGGTAGGCCGCTCCATATAGTTCACGCCGATGCACCGTGTGACCTTCCGGCCACTGTTTCACTTGCCAGCCGGGGCTGGTAATGTAGCTGACCTTGTCCACAAAGCGCCGCCTTTCATGCACCATGATGAACACCGTGCGCTTTGAAAAGGAATTGATATCCGGGTTCCCCCCGCTGCCGGTCAGCCGCAGTTCAGGGTCGAGATAATCACCGATACAGGTGGTGTTAACGTTGCCATACTGATCGACTTCGGCTCCGCCGAGAAAACCGAGGTCGACGTAGCCGCGCTGGGCGATACTGAACGCGTCGTAGAGCCCCGAAGACCGCGACGCACCCATTTCACAGCGGGCATCGCCAACGGATGTGGGGATTTCGGGAGGGCGGCCATCCAGAGTGCCGGCCTCGAAAATCAGTTTCAGGTTCGGCGCGTGGGTCTTCTGGGCAAGCATGATGGCCACCATGGGCAACCCGGTGCCGGCAAAAACGATTTCATTATCCTGCACTTCGCGGGCGGCAGCACAGCATAGCAGGTCAGCCAACCCATACTCGCCGGGGGATGCAAAACGACTCATATCAATTTCCTCCCTTTCTTTCGCGCGGGCGATAATTCATGGCGGAATTGGCGCGAAGGTTCAGCATACGGGGCCATCCCAGTTTTTCCAGATAACGGACCTGATCCAAGCCGTGAATCCAGTCCTTGGCAAAGGCGTCAAACCCCTCCTGGGTACGGGTTTCACTGTAAAATTTTTTCAAAAACGGTCCGTCCACATCGTACCGACCGAACATTCCTGTCGGATGAGCGCCGTAAGGACATTCAACGATGTAATCCACCTCGAAACTGGGGATGGTATTCTGGTCCGCGTTGCGGCGCAGATATTCTTCGGGAACAATCTCTTCAGCGACGGCAATGGTAATATCGGCGGCGCGGGCTGATTCGGGGTCTGAATAATACTGGCCATTGACGCGCACCGTGCCTTCCTCTCCGACCTGTTGTACAGAAAGCAGGGCCACATCCACTTTGACCGCGGGCACCAACACCTGTCGCCCGGCACCAAAGAAGGGGTCCTCTGTGAAAATATATTTGTTTTTGGCGATACGCTTGCCATCACGCAGCCCCGCCTTACCCAGCATGTCGTACTCAGGATTGTGGATGTCGGTACCAAGGGAAGTCTGGGTCACTGCGTAGGGCGCTCCAGCTGCTGCTGCTGCAAAGCGAAACACCATCTCTGCGTGACTGTAGTCCTCGACGATGATCTTCTTCTCCGCCACCTTGCGCGAGAGGTTCGCACCGTACTTGCCATAGAGTTCATGGCCAACCCAGCAGGATTCCCAGATATCCACGCATCCGGCTCCCACCAGAAATTCCGTGTGTGGGCCACCATTGACTTCGATCAGATGCAGTCCTTTTCTGTGTTGACGGATGAGTTCAAAAACAACGCTGAAGGGCCGCCGCCAAATGGTAAAGCCGGAGAAAGTCAGGCTCGATCCGTCTTTAATCATCTCGGCAGCCTGTTGAACCGATATGCGTTTGTCCTTTTCCATTGCTCCCTCGCTTTCTTGAGTTTAGGCCGCAAGCCCTTTGAGGATCTCTCTTGAAATGATCAGGCGCTGGATTTCACTCGTGCCTTCGTAGATCGAGGTTATCCGCACGTCCCGGGCAAATCTCTCGATGGGGAAGTCTTTGGTGTAGCCGTAGCCGCCGAGGATCTGCATAGCCTTGTAGCAAGCCTTGTTTGCCGCTTCGGTCGCAAAGAGCTTCGCCATGGAGGCCTCCTTGGCATAGGATTTTCCGACCTCCTTGCGATAGGCCGCATTCATCAGCAGCAGCCTTGCGGCCTCCAGCTCAGTGAAGGCGTCGGCGATCATCCATTGAATGGCCTGAAATTGACTGATCTTCTGCCCGAACTGGCTGCGCTCCTTGGCATAGCGTGCCGCGTAGTCCATGGCCGCCATGCCGATACCGAGCCCGAGAGAGCCGATCCCGATGCGGCCGCCTGCCAGTTCAGCAACGGCAATACGGAACCCGTCGTTCTCTTTGCCCAGCATGGCGGAGGCTGGGATCTTGCAATCCTGAAAAATCAGCTCATTGGTGGCCGAAGCGTTCTGCCCCATTTTTTCCTCTTCTTTGCCAATGATCAGGCCGGGGGTGGCCGCTTCCACCAGAAAACAGCTGATCCCCTTGCCTCTGGGCGCATCCTTGTCGGTGACCGCCCATACCACAAATACGCCGGCATAAGGCGCGCTGGTAATGAAGATCTTAGACCCGTTGAGAATATAGCTGTCGCCGTCTCTGACAGCCTGGGTCGCCATCCCCGAAGGATCGGACCCGGCGCAGGTCTCGGTCAGGCCAAAGGCGGCCGCGGCATATTCCCCCGAACAGATTCTGGGGATATAAGTGCTTTTCTGCTCCTGCGATCCGGTGGATTGTATGACCTCGCAGACCATGTTGTTCACCGAAACGGTGACCGCGGTGGAGGCACAGGCGCGCGCGAGTTCGGTCATGGCGAGGCTGAAGGCGACGACTCCGGCCTCTGACCCTCCATATTCCTCACAGACATTCAACCCCATAAAGCCGAGCGCCGCGAGTTTTTTCAAGTTATCCAGAAGGAGTTCTCGGTCTTTTTCCCGATCGAGCTTTTCGGCGACCGGTTCAAGCTCGGTTCTGGCAAAATCTCTTGCCGTGTCCTGGATGATTTTCTGTTCTTCGGAAAGTTCCATTTTCATTGTATTCCCCCGCCGATCATAGGTTGCCTGCGATCATCAAAAATCGGGACTTCCGCATTGCGTCCACCGCCTTCCGTGAACGACCGTCGCGTGTATTTGTTTTCATTCTGGAGTGGATTGGGCAGGCTTTCTGAGTTTTCTACCCCAGGGACAGACTTTTATGCAGATGCCGCAGATGGGCTTTCCGATGTTCTCCATTGTGGAGAACTCGGTCACCAGTTTGGTTGCGCATTTCTTGAAATCCAACGCTTGCTCGCGAGACGCATAGTGGAAATCGGTGGACACATTGCGGATCGCACCGGCGACACAGGCATCCGTGCAGCAGGTGCAGGCGCCGCATCGATTCTCGAGGGGCTTGTCGGCATCAAGCGGCATGTCGGTCAGCACGGTGACAAAGCGAACCCGCGGTCCATACTCCGGCGTCACGATGAGCAGGCTCTTGCCCTGCCAACCCAATCCAGCCGCGTTAGCCACCGCCTTGGCGGAAAGATGAGATCGATACTCTTTCATGTCGAGGGGTTGGGAAGCCGGGACGGGAAGAGCGTGAAATCCTGATTGCTCAATATTGGAGCAGATTCTCAGCGCGAGCTGGTCGAGAAAGGCGTTGGCGGCCAGGTAGGTCTGAGCGTAGAGTGGCGTCGGACGGCCGGGAAGCTGCTCGAAGACGGCATTGGGGATCTTCACTCCCAGGGACAAGGCATACCGAAAAGGCTCAAGGAGGTCGGAAGGTTCACAATGGATCCCTTTGAGAAGATTGAGATCGGCCACGCCGACCAGATCAGCACCGAGCTCCCGGGCACGCGCTTTGATCTGTGCGGTGGATCCTTCCATGTCATCCTCCTTCTCCGGGGCGGTCGGTTTTCTACTTCTCGATTCCGATGCGGGCGTCCACACCCTGCTGGTAGTAATGTTTGACTTCGCGCATCTCCGTGACCAGGTCCGCGGCTTCGATCACCCGGCTGTGGGCGCTTCTCCCTGTCAGGACCAGTTCGACCCGGGACGGTTTCGATTCGATCATCTCCAGGAGGTCATCAACGGAAAGGATCCCGAACCAGACCGCGCCGTTGATCTCGTCAAGGATCACCAGATCGTAGCTGCCGCTGTTTATAGCTTCCCGGGCAAACTCCAGCGCCTCTTGGGCGATGCGGATATCCTCACCTTCGAGCTTGTCCCTGAAGATCCACCCGTCGCGCCCTGTCTGATGGATAGTCAGAAGCGGCTCAAGTTGCCGAGCCGCCAAATGCTCTCCGTAGACGCCGCCTCCCTTTATGAACTGAACAACGCAGACCTTGAATCCTCGTCCCACGGCGCGCAAGGCCAGTCCCAGGGCAGCGGTCGTCTTGCCTTTGCCGTCGCCTGTGTAAACCTGCACCATCCCCTGTTCCATTTCTGCCACTCCCCTATTTCTGAAGAGCTTCTGTGAATGCCGGAACAAACTGCATGACGTCGGCCACTACCAGAACGTCGGCTACCTCGCCGATCGGAGCGTCCTTGTCCTTGTTGATTGCCACCACGAAATCGGATTTTTTCATCCCGGCCAGATGCTGGATCGCTCCAGAGATCCCGCAGGCTACATACAGTTTCGGCGCCACTGTCTGGCCAGTGGTACCGACCTGGCGACTGTGGTCCACCCAGCCGGCATCGACTACTGGACGGCTTGCACCCAGCTCCCCTCCCATAGCCTTGGCCAGCTCAGCGATGACGGGTACATTTTCTTTTTTTCCGATACCGCGGCCTGCACTTACAATCACCTCAGCCCTGGCCAGATCGACTTCTTTCTCCTCAGCAGGTTCATAACCTTTGAAAGTCACCCCCTGGGTGTCGGCGGAAACATCGATTCGCTCAACGGCAGGCGTCCCCTGGGGAGCCGCCGAGGCAAAAGCGCCGGCTTGCACGGATAGAACCGCCTTGCTGGTGGCTGGAGTCACGGTGCGTCTCATTTTGGCATTGCAGCACCCCACTTCGAAGCCACCTTCGGCAATACCCACGATTTCCGTGACCTGTCCGACCTTGAGAGCTGCAGCAAGGCGTGGAGCCAGGTCCCAGCCATAGGATGAATGGGAAAGGATGATATAATCCGGCTTCTCCTTTTCGATGGCCGCCAGCACCACCTGTTTATGAAC
>NPIE01000705.1_pt1 | contig 11467 bp, 9 predicted proteins | sample 8637661 | NCBI WGS metagenome assembly NPIE01 (sample SAMN07420842, study PRJNA396082) | bioreactor metagenome | isolation source: sample BA12 brine-fed electro-methanogenic bioreactor BA | place: Japan: Kochi | collected 2016-12-09 | reverse complement strand
CCCAAAGCCCAAAGCCCAAAGCCCGTTACAATGCCGCCCCTCACAAACCCAGGTTATTGTCCTGCGCGGGGGAGAGACCAGTTGAAGTGAATCGCAGCCAGGCGGATCACGATGACTGTGATGGCGGCAGCGAGAGCTGCCGCAGGGCTTGGCGCGCCCAGGTGGTGCAGTGCAGTCAGCAGCGCCGCACCGGCAATACAGGCGGACGCATAAACTTCTTTGCGCAGGATCAGGGGAATCTGGCTGGAGAGGACATCGCGCAGCACGCCGCCGGCGGTGGCCGTCATAACGCCCATCATGATCGCACCGACGAAGCCGATCTCAAAATCAAGAGCCTTCCCGGTGCCAATCACGACAAAGGTGCCCAACCCCACCGCATCGAAATAAAGCAGGGGGTGGTTGAGAAAATCCAGGCGTCGGTGAAAAAAGAAGATCAGCAGAGAGACGGCAAGGGACAGGTAGAGGTAGGTTTCGTCCTGCAGGCTGAATGGGGGCAGGTCCCCCAGCAGAATGTCGCGCAGGGTGCCGCCTCCGGTCGCGGTGACCAGCCCCAGCACTAATACGCCGAGCAGATCCATGTCGCGACGGATGCCGGCCCAGGCGCCGGATGCGGCAAAGGCGGCGGTCCCGATCAGGTCGAGAAGATAAAGAAGGGTCACGTCTGACTTTCTTCCGAGTTCTTCTGGCGGTTAAGTTTCTCGAACAGGGCGATCTGTTCGGCCATGGACAGCTTTTTACGGCATTTATTCTCCGGCCGCAGGCACAGTCGGCAGCGGTCGTCGCTGCACCACTGGCACATTCTGCAATCCGGACAGGGGTGTTTTTTATCCATGGCTTTCTCTTCCTTCAAGTCGAAACCGCCCTCAGGACGTTCAACCATCTTATCGCCGGAAAGGCGAAACGGCAATTGCTTTGCGTCAGGCCGCCAGCCGCCGGCGCATGTAGAGAAGTTCGAGCAATTCGGCGGATACGATCAGAAAGACAGCCACGGCCACACCGGGGACAGGCGGCGTGGTCGTCAGCACGACAGCCCAGCAGACCAGCATGTAGATGACCTTGTAGACCATGACGCGCCCGATAGTGCCGGTCTGGTGCCGTTCTGTGAAAACACCGCGCAGTAGATTGGCTCCGCCGTGCATGATTGGAAAAAGGGCGCAGAATGCCAGGGGCATAGCGATATAGTGGCGCATCGTTTCGTCAAGGCCCATCAGCGTGCCGAGGATGAAGGCATTGAGCGGATAGGCGGTCAGCAGGATAAGTGCCGCCAGGGTCCCGGAAACGCGGCGGTGAAAGGTTACCAGTACCGGGTAGTCTTCCGGCTGGCGAACCAGGGTCTGGTAGGACTGCATCAGGTTGCGCAGCGGGCCGGCCAGCAGGAAAAGAAAGCCGCGGATGATGCCGAATGCCGCCAGAGCCAGTTCACCGTCCGGAAGGCGGCTGATGATGGCATTGATCTGAAGCGGCACCATGTGCTGCATGCTCGAAGAGAAGGCCAGCGGCAGGGCAAAACGAAAAATTTCACCCACGCTGTGTTCTTCTTCATCGTGATGACGCACCCGGTAGCGTAAGGCAAACCAGCCGACAAAAAGGGTCTCCACCAGGATGCAGCCCAGCAGGGCCGCTGCCGCCAGCCTTGCGCCGGACAGCCAGTCCGACAGCAACGCCAGCAGCGCCAGCAGGATGCCGATGCGCACCGCGGTGGCGATGGAGACCGGGGCCGTGCGCCGCGCCTGCATGACCATTCCCTGCAGCATTCCCCGCGCACCGGTCAGAAAAGGCAGCGGAACCAGGATGCCGAGTACCGCCTTTGCCTCGGTGGCAATCTGCGGGCCGACACTGAGGACGTGGGTCATGACCAGATCCCCCAGCGGCGACCAGGCCAGCAGGCCGAGAAACAGGGCGACATATACGGCGATCGTCAGGACAAAAAGTGCGGTGCCGATGAGCGAGCGGCGACCGCGTACCATGGCGATGGTGATCGCCTGATTCTGGTAGGAAGGCGCTGAGACAAACATATGCAGCACCATGGCCACGGAAAAGGCCGCCAGGGTGATGACCGGGTCGGGCTGGCGCGCCAGGGCGGCGTTGATAAACGAATGCGATACGCTCATGAACTGCACGTTGAGCATGAGCGGGAAGAAGAACAGGGAGATGGTTTTCAGAGAAAGTGCGGGAGTGCTCACGGCGCAACCTCGGGGAAAATGCGGCTGAGGTCGGCCGGCGAGTATGCACGGAAATTGCTCGGCACCCCGCCATCGTTGCCCATTCCCCAGGTGCAGAAGCAGGTGGCGAGGCCTGCAGCCTGCCCGGCGCTCAGGTCGGTATGATGATCGCCGATCATGACCGCGCGCCGCGGGTGAGCGCCCAGTTGCCGCAAAGCGGTCTGGACCGGCAGAGGATCTGGCTTTTTGACGGGGCAGCTGTCCCCGCCGATGATCGCACCGAAACGGGACAGAAGGTTAAGTCCCTTGAGCAGTTCCACGGTCAGCAAGTAAGGTTTATTGGTGACCACCGCCATGCGGGAAGGGGGGCGTGCGTCCAGAAATTCCTGGATTCCGGGGTAGAGTCTGGTCTGGTCGAGAAGATGGGCGCGATAGAAGAAGAGAAATCGCTCCAGGTGCCTGTCATGATGGAGGTTTTCAGGCAGCGCGCGGCGCACCAGCATGCGGGCTCCGTCGCCCACAAAATGACCCACGGTCTTCTGGGAAATCGGCTCCAGGTCAAGTTCCGCGCGCAGCAGGTTGACGGCGGTGGCCAGGTCCGCCACCGAATCAACCAGGGTGCCGTCCAGATCGAATAGAAAAGTATCGAGAGGCATGGGAGCGATCAAAAAAAGTTGGCCACCCAGGCGAACAGCCCGGTTTCTCTGACCTTGAAGAATAGCACGATCGCCACCGCGACAGGGGAGACATAGCGGATCAGAAAATGCCATAGCGGGTAGACCCAGCCTGCGCCACCGGCAATCAACTCCTGCTTTTCCTCGGTGCCGCTCCAGAACCACCCCACGTAGACGGCGGTCAGCAAACCGCTGATAGGCAGCAGGTAATTGGATGTCAGCAGGTCGGCGGAATCAAAGAAGGTCAGATCACCGATGAGCTTCCACTCGGACAGTGAATTGAAGGAAAGGGCTGTCGGCAGGCCGACCACAAAGGCCAGTCCCGCAAGAAACGTGGTAGCGCGTTTGCGTCCCCATCCCCGTTCATCAATCAGGTAGGAAACCTGCGCCTCGAGGAGAGAAATGGCGCTGGTCAGTGCCGCAAACGCCAGCAGCAGAAAAAACAGGATGGCCAGGAAGGCGCCGCCGGTAATTTGGGAGAAGACCACGGGGATGGTTTTGAAAATAAGCCCGGGTCCGGCCGCCGGTTCCATGCCGACGGAGAACACGATGGGGAAGATGGCCAGCCCCGCCATCAGCGCAATCACGGTGTCAAGCAGGACGATGCGCAGGCTCGAACCGAGTAGGTCCTCGTTGCGGTTGAGGTAAGAACCGTAGGTGATCATGGCCGCCATACCCAGCGAGAGGGTAAAAAAGGCATGGCCCATCGCTTCAAGCACCGCCCCGGGTGTGAGTTTGTGGAAATCGGGACGGAACATGAAGTTGATCCCTTCCCAGGCCCCTTTGCTCAGCATGCCGTTGACGAACAGCATCGCCAGCAGCGCCAGCAGAACAGGCATCAGGATCTTGGCCCAGCGCTCGATTCCCCGTTGCACCCCGCCGATGACGATCCCCAGGCAGAGAACAATGAAGAGCAGGTGCCACAGAATCTGGCGGGGGCCGTCGGCGATCAGTCCATCGAACAGCCCCTCGATCTGTGCGGCAGGCAGATCGCTGAAGTTTCCGGCCAGGGCGCGATAGACGTAATCCAGGGTCCAGCCCGCGACCACCGAATAGTAGGAAAGAATGATGAATGCGGCCGTGATGCTGGTCCAACCGGCGACCACCCAGAACGAGCGGCGATGTTCCAGCGCGATGAAAGCGCCGACGGCGTCGCGGCGCGTGTGACGACCGATCATGAACTCGGCCATCATGATCGGCAGCCCCACCAGCGCGATGCAGAAAAGGTAGACCAGCACGAACGCGCCGCCGCCGTTTTCACCGGCGATGTAGGGAAATTTCCAGATGTTGCCCAGGCCCACCGCGCTGCCTGCCGCGGCCAGAATAAAACCGAGGCGGCTGGCCCAGAGGGCGCGGCCCGTGGAATTGTTCATAGTGCAAGTTCCGTTCAGCGTGTTTCGCGGGCGCCGAAGATGGCGGTGCCGACCCGCACCAGCGTCGCGCCTTCCGCGATAGCGACATCGAAATCGTGGCTCATGCCCATGGATAATTCATCCATGCTGACCCCGGTAAGTCCTAGCTCCGCGATCTCTTCGGAGAGTTCGCGCAATTGGCGGAAATAGGGGCGGACGGCCTGGGGATCTTCGAAAAAAGGAGGCAGGGTCATCAGCCCCCTGATACGCAGGTGCGGCAATTCAGAGAGCTTGCGCACCAATGCCGGCGCCTCCTGGGGGGCAACCCCGGACTTGCTCTGTTCTCCGGCCAGGTTGACCTGAACCAGCACGTCGATGCGCTCGTCAATGCGTTTCCATTGGCGATTGATTTCCCGAGCCAGGGAGAGTCGGTCGACGCTGTGAATCATGCGGACCCGGCCGCGCAGGTATTTGACCTTGTTGCTCTGCAGGTGCCCGATGAAATGCCACTCGACGGGGGCTTCGACCTGCTCGGCTTTGTCCGTGAATTCCTGGACGTAGCTTTCGCCGAACAGCTTCTGTCCCGCGGCAAAGGCCGCCATAACGTCCGCGGCCGGTTTGGTTTTCGAGACGGCTACCAGGCGCACGCCGTGCGGATCGCGACCGCAGTCAAGGCAGGCCTGGTCGATGTGCTCCCTGATCATGCGCAGATTTTGCTGAATATCCTGAATACTCATGGCGACAGATCCGATACCTGGTTTTCCCGGGCAGAGTGCTGCGGCGGCAGTGCGATGGCGCCAAGGCCCAGAAGAACATCGACGACCTCAGCCAGGGGAAGGCCGACCACATTGGTGTAGCTACCCGAAATATTGCTGACCATATAGGAGGCCAGCCCTTGAATGGCGTAGGCTCCCGCTTTGTCGAGGGGTTCACCGCTGGCAATGTACCCTGCGATCTCCGCACCTGTCAACTGCCGCAGGCGCACCCGCGTGCAGACCGACCCGGTGGTGCATTGCCCCTTTTTTCGGTCGTGGATCGCATAGCCGGAATAAACCTGATGCGTGCGTCCGGAGAGCATTCTGAGCATATCCTCTGCCTGGCTGGCATCGCAGGGTTTGCCGAGCAGATGACCGTCCTGCACGACGATGGTGTCGCTGCCGAGAAACCAGCGCCCTTCGGCATCGGGGCGGCTTGCGACCTCCTGCGCCTTTTCGCGGCTGAGGCGGATGACATGCGCGGCCGGTTCTTCATCCTCAAGCGGGGATTCATCCACCCGGCTGGGCATGATCTGCAATTGAATCCCGAGGCTTTCCAGCAGCTCCCGGCGGCGGGGCGACGCCGATGCCAGCACAAGCCCCTCCTCCGAGGTATGAAACATGGGGGCGGATACGGAGTTCATAATCGTTGAAAATCCTTCGGTGGTGAGGTGGCCGAAATCTCGTTGCTAAATGCTCGCGTGGCATATCAGCCAGGGTATTGACAGGGGTGGTCCGGCAATCTTGACTCAAAAAGCCCTCAACAGAAGCCGCACAGGATGATAGCAGAAAGTGAGTAAAAGAAAAAATGCTTGATCGAAGCAGCAGGGTGCTCAGGCGAGGGAGATGTGGCCGTTTTTCTGGCCGGGGTCGAAAAGAACCGTGCGGTTGCGCCCGTCGGACTTGGCCCGGTACAGGGCGATGTCGGCCGCGTTGATCAGCGATCGGGCGGTGTTGCCGTCGGCGGGATAAGATGCCACGCCGAGGCTGCAGGTCAGTCTCCCCAGGGGCAGGGATTTTTCGCGGGGGAAATTTTCTTTTTCAACGGCATGACGGATGCGCTCCGCGACCAGGATCGCTTCTTTTTTGGACGTGCCCGGCAGAAGGATGCAGAATTCTTCGCCGCCGTAGCGTGTCACGATGTCCATCTCCCGGGCGGATTTGCGTAGAATGCGGGCGGTGCGCTGCAGAGCTTTGTCGCCGGCGATGTGTCCGCACAGATCGTTGTAATTCTTGAAATTGTCGAGATCGAGCAGAATCAGGGTCAGAGCCAGATCCTGGCGCAGGCAGCGGCTGATCTCTTCTTCCATACGCTGCTCAAGGAAGCGACGGTTGTACAGGCGCGTCAGTGGGTCGGTAATGGAAAGCTCCTCCAATGCATTGGCGCGCTCCAGCGTTTCAGTGCGTTCGATCAGGGTTGAAAAATGGGGCGAAAAGGTGGTCAGCAGTCGCAGGTCCTTTTCATCGAAGGTGGCCTGATCGCGTTTGTCGGAGAGGTTGAGAACCGCAATGACTTCGTCCCTGGCCATCAGCGGAACACTGATGAACGATTTGGTCTTGAATCTCGGCCGGTTGGCGGTACGGATCCGTTCGTCTTTCTCGATATCGTTGACCAGCAGAGGTTTACCGTTGGCGGCGACCCGTCCGGAAATGCCGCTGCCCACCCGTACCCGCATCCCGCGGGCCAATTCAGGGTTCATACCGAGACTGGCTTCGATTCGCAGAACAGTTTCGTCGTCATCAAGCACCATGAGCGATCCCTTGGAGGCATGCAGCAGATCCGAGGACATTTCGAGGATCCGTTGGAACAGGGCTTCCCGGCTGTCGAGGAGTGACAGGTTGCTGATCATCTCGATGATGCGTTCCGAGGTGTCGTTTTTCAGATTGAATTCGTGTTCTCGGGAGAGGATATGCAGGCGGGCCGCCATGCGCCCGGCCAGCAGTTCGAGCAGCAGTTTTTCCCGCGGGTGAAGCTCCGTGTTGAACAGCACGAGGGTGCCGTAGGAGGTCCCTTCGGCCGTCAATGGCAGACAAAAGGCCTGGTCGCAGGTCACCTCGGGAAGAGTCTGCAGGACCTCTTCCTCCTCCAGGGTAAAGGGGTGGTTTTCTTCAGGTTGAGCGAAAACAGCCGTCTGTTCCTCGTTAAGTTGAGCCGGTTCGAGGAGCCAGGGGCCGAGCCCATGCAGTACAGCGGGTTGGCTCGGATCTTCCCGCTGAAGGATAACGGCGGTCTGAGCCAGGTCGAAGAGCACCATCAGGGTTTCTCCAACAAGGTTGAGAACCTGCTCAATCGAACTTGCGCGGTCGAGTTCGGAGGATACGCCGATAATAGTGCCGAGACGCATCATGGTCTTTTCGAAAGCCGTCGCGTAGAGATTTTCGTTGTGAAGGTCGGGAAGGATTTCAGAGGTCTTGCGGGCCACCTCTTCCAGGTGCTCTTCGGTACAGGTGGGCAGCTTTTCCAGTTCTTCAAGCAGGCTGATGCCGCTGCAGTGGCTTTCTCGGGCGATCTCCTCAACCGCTTCGAGATCGATTTCCTCTGCACGGACCCCGCCACCCATCAGGCAGCAGTGGGCCGTTTGAGGGATTTTGAAGGGAACAAAGAAGTTGAGGATCCCGGTTCTGCACCGGAAAACCACAGGTTTGCGCGTGCTTATCGCCTGGTGCAGGGCATTTTCGTGGTCGGATCGGCAACCCGGATCGCACAGCCCCCCCTGCTCCGGAGGGCGGCACAGGGACGTCAACTGACCGTGTCTTGTACCGACAACACCCTGGGTTTCGCAGAAAAGGGCGAGGGAGTAGGGGGCCAGCAGCGGATTAGACCGCAGGGAGTCGAGGATATCCCCGGCGTTCAGCGTTGTCAGGTTTTCGAAGCGATCACTGCTGCCGCTCATTCAATTCACCCAGTTCGAAAGTTCCTTGACTGAAACTTTTTATACACAGCCTAGCAAAAGGCGAGCCGAATTTCGATTGTTGCGGGAAATGTGTGCATCGGGCGTCGGTAGACGACCTCTGGAACATGCCGGGATGTAACAGTTGGGGTGAGTCTGCCCGATCAAAATGAAACAATGCCTTAAAAGATGATCGCCGGTAATATAAAGAAAGACCCATAAGAAGTGTCATTCATATCATTAGAAAAAATGGGAAACAACATAAAATTGCTTGTTTATAAAGCCTTTATTAGGTTTGTGCCAAAGTCGCGAACCGCGGCAGTTAAAATTTTAATGATCTACCAATGGAGGAGCGTTGGCGAGAAAAAAGGCATAGCCGGAAGGGAGGGAGGGAAATTCATTAAGCTTGCCTGCGATTTATTTTTGAAAGCCAGGAAACGCCCACAGGAATTTCCGGGCACGGAGTGATGAAAATGACGCAATGAGCAGACGAAAGCCGTGATTTGCCGGAGAAAACGATGCGAAGCATCAGGGTTCAGGCGTAGCATTCAGCCGTTGCCGCCAGGGCTCGAGATCCTCGAGGGCGCGTTGTGCCAGGGCCAGACGCCTTTCGCTGCGCTTGCGGGGGCGCGGACTCATGGGAGGGAAGAGCCCGTAATTGACGTTCATGGGTTGAAAACCCTCGGGATCGGATTCGTTCAGGTGTGCCAGTAATGCGCCGAGAGCAGTGGTGGGCGGGGGGAGCTGCGGTTCGATTTCAGCGATCCGCGCGGCGGCGAAGAGTCCGGCAAGAAAGCCGCATGCGGCCGATTCCACATAGCCTTCGACGCCGGTGATCTGGCCGGCCATGAATAGGCGCGGATGCCCTTTAACCTGCAGGGTGCGCTCAAGGCAGCGCGGCGCATTGACGAAGGTGTTGCGGTGCATGGAGCCCAGTCGGGCGAAACGTGCCTGTTCCAGGCCGGGGATGGTGCGGAAGATGCGTTTCTGCTCAGGATGCTTGAGCTTGGTCTGGAAGCCGACCATGTTGTACAGCGAGGCGTGGCGGTTGTCCTGGCGCAGCTGCAGGACGGCAAAAGGTTCCCTGCCGGTACGCGGGTCGGGCAGCCCGACCGGCTTCATCGGGCCGAAAGCCAGCGTCATCTCGCCGCGCTCGGCCATCTCTTCGATGGGCATGCAGCCTTCGAAGTGACGCAGCTGCTCGAATTCGCGGGGTTGTACTTTGTCGGCAACCCGCAGATCGCTGATGAACTGCAGGTACTGTTCGCGGTTCATGGGGCAGTTGATATAGTCGTCGCCCCCTTTGCCGTAGCGCGAGGCGCGCCACGCTTTGGAGAAATCGATGGAGTCGGCTTCGATGATCGGCGCGATGGCATCGTAGAAATAAAGGTGTTCGTCACCGGTGAGATGGCGGATTTCTTCGGAAATTTCGGCGGAAGCCAAGGGGCCGGCGGCAATAATCACCCATCCTTGATCGGGGATGCGGTCGATCTTTTCGCGCACCAGCTCGATCGACGGATGACTGCTGATCCTGTCGGTCAGATATTGCGCAAAGGCCTCCCGATCAACGGCCAGAGCGCCGCCGGCCGGGACGGCGGCATTGTCGGCAGCGGCCATGAACAGGCTTTTGCAGGCGCGCAGTTCCTCCTTGAGGAGGCCGACGGCGTTGGTCAGTGCCGCTCCGCGCAGGGAGTTTGAGCAGACCAGTTCGCCAAGAAGCGGGCTGTGATGGGCGGGGGAGAACTGCTGCGGCTTCATTTCGTACAAGCGAACCGCATGCCCGGACTGAGCCAGCTGCCAGGCGGCTTCACAGCCGGCCAGGCCGGCACCGATAATGGTCACAAACGGGCGTTGTGCACCCTCTGGGGTGGAGCGGCTTGTTTCCATCGACTATTTCTTCGGCTGCTTGGCTGCCGTACTTTTACGGGCCGTCGTGCTTTTTTTGGCGCCTGCAGCAGCTTTTGACTTCGTCGTGGTTTTCGCTTTGCCAGCGGTTTTTGATGAGGCGGTAGTTTTCGATTTAGCCGCAGGCTTGGGCTCCGGCGGTGTGATAACTTTTTTCCAGTCGCAGTTCTCCTGAGGGCACTTGTGGACGGTGCCCTCGCGCTTGGTGGTTTTCTCGACGGTGACGGGAAAGCCACATTGGGGGCAGGGCTGCTTCAGGGGCTGGTCCCACAGGGCGTATTTGCATTTGGGGTAGCGGTTGCAGGAGTAGAAGATTTTGCCGTAGCGGCTTTTTTTCTCCATCAGCTCCCCTTCGCCGCATTCAGGGCAGGTAATGCCGAGAGCCTTCGGTTTGACCAGCGGCTGGATGTTCTTGCAGTCGGGGTAGGCCGAACAGGCGAGGAACTTGCCGTAGCGCCCGTCCTTGATCAGCATGGGCGCACCGCACTTGTCGCACTTTTCCTCCGACAAGACCGGCTCTTCTTTTTCCTCGCCGGACAGAGGCTCGGTGTAGCGGCATTCAGGGAAGCCGGAGCAGGCCAGGAATTTCCCGGCGCGGCCCAGCTTGACCACCAGGGGCTTGCCGCATTCGGGGCAGCTGCGGTCGGTTTTTTCGGTGGTGACGTCCGCCTTTGAAACCTCTTTTTCCTTGGTCTTGAGCTGCTCGATGAAGGGTTCCCAGAATTCGCGAATGGCCGGACGCCATTTCTGCTCACCGCGCGAGATGGCGTCAAGCTCTTCCTCCAACTGGGCGGTAAAGTCGTAATCGACGTAGCGGGTGAAGTGCTGGGTCAGAAGATCGTTGACCACCATCCCCACATCTTCAGGGTAGAATGTACGTTTTTCCAGGCGCACGTATTTGCGTGCGACCAGTGTATTCATGATTCCCGCGTAGGTGGAGGGGCGGCCGATGCCGTACTCCTCCAGCGTCTTGACCAGGCTCGCCTCGGTGTAGCGCGGCGGCGGTTGGGTGAAGTGCTGCTCCGGAAGCAGTTCTCTGCGATCGAGCTTGTCTCCCTCGGTCAGTGCGGGCAGCGTTCCCTGCGCCTCCTCCTCGGCCTCGTCGGTTCCTTCAATATAGACCTTCATGAAACCGGGGAAGCGGATCACCTGCCCTGATGCCCGGAACATGAAACGTTCACCGGCATTGATGTCGACGGTGGTGGCATCGAGAATCGCCGCAGCCATCTGGGAGGCGATGGTGCGCATCCAGACCAGGCGGTAGAGGCGGTATTGGTCGGAGGACAGGAACGGCTTAACCTTCTCCGGTGTGTTGGAGAGATCGGTCGGGCGGATCGCCTCATGGGCTTCCTGGGCGTTTTTGGCCTTGTTGCGGAACGCCCGCGGCTTATCCAGCGCGTATTCCTTCCCGTATTGCCCGGTGATGACTTCGCGCGCCTGGTTGGTGGCTTCCTGCGACAGGGCGACCGAGTCGGTTCTCATGTAGGTAATCAGACCGACCGCCCCGGAGCCGATATCCACCCCCTCATAGAGTTTCTGGGCGTTGCTCATGGTCTTGCGCGCCGAGTAGCCCAGCTTGCGGCTGGCTTCCTGCTGCAGGGTGCTGGTGGTGAAGGGCGGTGCGGGATTGCGTTTTTTCTCGCTCTGGGTCACCTTGCCGACTTCAAAGGCGCATTCGGCGATCTGTTTTTCAAGATCGGCGGCCTGCTCCTGCGAAGTGATGGCGAA
>NPIE01007353.1_pt1 | contig 11471 bp, 6 predicted proteins | sample 8637661 | NCBI WGS metagenome assembly NPIE01 (sample SAMN07420842, study PRJNA396082) | bioreactor metagenome | isolation source: sample BA12 brine-fed electro-methanogenic bioreactor BA | place: Japan: Kochi | collected 2016-12-09 | reverse complement strand
GGCCGACGAGCCGACCGGCAACCTGGATGCCGAGACCGGCCGCCAGGTTCTCGACCTGCTGGACCGCCTCGCCCGCCAGTCGGGGATGACCACCCTGATGGTCACCCACAGCCGGGAAGTGGCGCGGATGGCCGACCGGATTCTGAGCATTGGCGAGGGCCGGCTGACCGAATCGGCCGTTGCCGCGGGAGTCGGCCCATGATCCTGTGGCGGGCCGGCTTCCGGTATCTGATGCGGCATCCGCTGCAGATCCTGTTTGCCACCCTCGGGGTCGCCCTGGGGGTGGCGGTGGTGGTCGCCATCGATCTGGCCAACGCCAGCGCCGAGCGGGCCTTTCGCCTGTCGGCCGCAGCCCTCGCCGGGCGCGCCACCCACCAGATCGTCGGCGGCCCCGGCGGCCTGGCCGAAGAGGCTTACCGGCGGGTGCGGATCGCCGGCGGCTGGCGCCGGAGCGCCCCGGTTGTCGAGGGCTACGCCTCGGTCCCCGGGCGCCCCGGGCTGACCCTGCAACTTCTCGGCATCGACCCGTTCGCCGAAGCCCCTTTCCGCAGCCACTCGCCGGACATCGACAACCGCACCGATTTCCGCCGCCTGCTCACCGAACCGGCCACCGGCCTGATGAGTGCGGACACCGCCGACGGGCTCGGCCTGCGAACCGGCGACGCCATCTCCCTGGAGATCGGCGGCAGCCCCGCGCAGCTGACCCTGGTCGGCCTGTTGCAGCCCCGCGACGAGGTCGCCGCCCGGGCCCTCGACAACCTGGTGGTCACCGATATCGCCGCCGCCCAGGAACTCTTCGGCATGCAGGGGCGACTCTCGCGAATCGACCTGATCCTGCCCGAGGGCGAAGAGCGCTCCCGGGCGATGGCCAGCCTCCGGGCCCTGCTCCCCGCCGGCGCCGAAATCGTCCGGGCCGGCACCCGCGGCCAGGTGATGGCCCAGATGACCCGGGCCTTTCGGCTCAACCTGACGGCGCTCAGCCTGTTGGCCCTGGTGGTGGGGATGTTCCTGATCTACAACACCATGACCTTCTCGGTGCTGCAGCGCCGGCAGCTCCTCGGCGCGCTGCGCACCCTGGGGGTGACGCGGCGCGAGATCTTCACCCTGATCCTCGCCGAGGCGCTGCTGATCGGCGCGCTCGGGACCCTGTCCGGGATCCTGCTCGGGCTGTTCCTCGCCGACGGCCTGCTGGCCCTGGTCACCCGCACCATCAACGATCTGTATTTCGTGGTCAGCGTTCGCCAGCTGGCCATCACGCCCGTCTCCCTCGGCAAGGGATTGCTGCTCGGCCTCGGCGCGACGGTCGCCGCCGCCCTGGTTCCGGCCCTGGAGGCGGCCGGGGCGCCGCCGCGCACGGTCCTCGTGCGCTCGGCGGTGGAGAGCCGCCAGCGCCGCCTGCTGCCCTGGACCCTTGGCTGCGGCACGGCGCTGCTGGCCGCGGGCCTGCTCGGGATGCTGGTCCCCAGCAAGAGCATCCCGGGAAGCTTCGCCCTGCTGTTTGCGGCCATTACCGGTTATGCCCTGTTGACCCCGGCCGCGGCGGCCTGGCTCCTCACCCGGCTGCAGCCCCTGCTGAAAAGAACCTTCGGCCTGCTCGGCAAGATGGCGGCCCGCAACCTCGTCGCGGGCCTCAGCCGCACCGGGGTGGCGACCGCGGCCCTGGTGATCGCCGTCGCCGCCACCGTGGGCGTCGGGCTGATGATCGGCAGCTTCCGCGCCACCGTCCAGCAATGGCTGCAGAGCTACCTGCGGGCCGACATCTATGTAACCACCGCCAGCGCCAGCTTCGGCCCCGGCCGCACCCCGCTGCAGCCGGCCCTGGCGGCCCGGGTGGAACAGATCCCCGGGGTCGGCCTGGTCACTCGGGCCCGGCACCTGAACCTGGAGACCGCGCAGGGCTTCAGCGAGCTGTTCATCGCCGAAATCCCCCGGGAGAGCTTTGCGGGCTACGGGTTTCGCCAGGGGGACCGGGATCGCATTTTCGAGGCGTTCCAGAACAGCGACGCGGTCCTGGTCTCCGAGCCCTACGCCTATCACCGGGGTCTTGAGCGGGGGGATCGGGTGCGCCTGCGCACCGACAGGGGGCAGCGGGAATTCACCATCGCCGGGATCTTTACCGACTACGGGTCGGATCAGGGCCGCATCACCATGAGCCGGCGAATCTACCAGAAGTACTGGGACGACCCCCGGGCCGATGCCTTGGGGATCTACCTGGAACCGGGACGGGATGTCGAAGCGGTCGCCGAACAGGTGCGCCGGGCGACCGCCGGGGTCCAGGAGGTGGTGGTTTATTCCAACCGGAGCTTGCGCGAGGCGTCGCTGGCCACCTTTGACCGAACCTTCGCGGTCACCGCGGTGCTGCGGCTCCTGGCGGTGCTGGTCGCTTTCGTCGGCATCCTCAACGCCCTGATGGCGATGCAGATCGAGCGTTGCCGGGAGCTGGCGGTGCTGCGGGCCGGCGGCCTGACCCCCCGCCAGCTCTGGGGCCTGGTGGTCGGCGAGACCGGCCTGATCGGCCTCACCGCCGGCCTGCTGGCCCTGCCGCTGGGAATCGTCCAGGCGCTGGTGCTGATTCTGGTCATCAACCGCCGCTCCTTCGGCTGGACCATGCAGACCTGGATCGACCCGGGCATCCTCGTTCAGGCCCTCGCCCTGGCCCTGGTCGCGGCCCTGCTCGCCGGGATCTACCCGGCCTGGCGCATGGCCCGCACCTCGCCGGCCTTGGCGCTGCGACAGGAGTAAGCGATGCGCCTGCGGATCCGGCTACCCCTTCTGCTGCTCGGCCTGGCGATCCTGGCCGCCCTGGGTTACCGGGTTTTTCAGCCCTCCCCGAAAGGCGTGGAGCACAGGCGGCTCACCGTGGCCGAAACCCTCGGCGGCCGGGAGCTGGCAGGCTTTGCCCGGGCGACGGCGCCGCGGGCATTCACCTTCCCCGCAGATCACGGCCCGCACCCTGAGTACAAGACCGAATGGTGGTACTACACGGGCAACCTGGAAACCGGCGACGGGCGCCATTTCGGCTATCAGCTGACCTTCTTCCGCATCGCCCTCGCCCCCGAACCCCTGGCGCGGGATTCGCACTGGGCCACCCATCAGATCTACATGGCCCATTTCGCGCTGAGTGACGTCGCCGGCCAGCGGTTTTACAGCTTCGAGCGGTTCGCCCGGGCCGCCCTGGGCCTTGCCGGAGCCACCGCCGAGCCGTTTCGGGTCTGGCTGGAGCACTGGTCCGCCGCCGGCCTCGACGCAAACGCCCTGCCGATGCGGCTGCAGGCCGACGGCGGCGAAATCGCCATCGACCTGACCCTGACCAGGGCCAAGCCGGTGATCCTGCAGGGCGATGAAGGGCTCAGCCGCAAGAGCGCCGAGCCGGGCAACGCCTCCTACTACTATTCGCTGACCCGCCTGCCGACCACCGGCCGGCTGCGGGTCGGGGACAAAACCTTGGCGGTGGCCGGAACCAGCTGGCTCGACCGCGAATGGAGCACCAGCGCCCTCGGTCCCGATCAGGTCGGCTGGGACTGGTTCAGCCTGCAGCTCGACGATGGCCGGGAACTGATGTTCTACCGCCTGCGCCGCCGCGACGGCAGCGCCGATCCGATGAGCAGCGGCACCTGGGTCGAGCCGGACGGAACCGCGCGGCGCCTGAACCTCGGCCAGATCGTTCTCGAAGAGCTGGATAGCTGGCAGAGCCCGCGCAGCGGGACGACCTACCCTTCCCGGTGGCGGCTGGAAATTCCCGGCGACAAGCTCATGCTGCAGATCGAGCCCTACCTTGCCGATCAGGAGTTGCAGACCTCGCTTCGTTACTGGGAAGGAGCCGTGAAGGTGCGGGGCAGCCGCGGCGCCCAGAGGATCACCGGCCACGGCTATGTCGAGCTGACGGGATATGGGGAACAGGGGAACATACCGGCTCGGACCGGGGAGAACCCGTGAGCGGCGGCATCGAAGAGCGCGGCCGAATCAGTCGGGCTGGAGGACGAAACGGGCCGGCCGGTCGGCGCCGTAACGAGCGGCGGCATACCGGTTGAGCAACCAGTGCAGGCCGGCGTTCATCGACTCCGCCCGGAATTCTTCCCCCCCCTTTGCACGGTTGCCCTTGCCGAAGAACCGGGCGATCGCGGCCTCGCCCTCCCGGCTCACGGTGCCGACGGAGGTTTCGCCGGCCTCCCGGATCAGCACCCGGTAATGGTCGATCCCGCCCTGCAGAGCGTAGCCGATGCGAATTGGTTGTTGCCGCAGGCGTCCCTCGGCGATCTGCAGCCGGTAGCGGGCCGCCCGCGCCACCCCGCGATCGACTTCGGCGGCGTCTTTTCGCTGGGCGGCCCCGAGCGCCTTGCGGTACCAGAAAACAGCCCGGGCCGCGTCGACTTTTCCGCCCCGACCCTGCAACTGGTAGTCGCCGAGCACGAGCGCCGCCCCCGGGTGGCCGCCGCGCCGGTAGGCTTCGCTGAACCATCTCTCGGCCTCCGGGTAACGCGCCGCTTTCCAGGCCAGCATGCCCAGCTCGAACATGGCCGGCGGGTACCCCCCTGCGGCCGCCCTCTGAAAATAGGCGTTCGCTTTTTCGACCGCTCTTTCCGGGCCGAGCATCCCCTCTCGCAACAGCAACCCCAGGTTGTGCTCGAGCGGCGGGCTGAGCTGTTCCCGGTCGATCAACCGGCGGAAGTGAAAGCGCGCCTTTTCGGGATCGCTTCCGACCAGATCGTCAGCGCACTGCAGAGTCTCGCTGTTTCCGGCGCGATAGCCCGGGGGCAGGTTCTTCAGGTACAACTCGCCGAGCAGGGCCAGGGCCCCGGGATCGTCGCGGTCGGCGGCGGTCCGGATCATCTGCAGGCCCCGCTGCCGGACCGCAACCGGCTCCTGGCAGACCAGCCGGCTGCCCCGCTCCAGGCGTTCGAGATCGCTGCAGGGCCAGCAGTAGCGGGTTTTCAACTGATAGAAACCGACCGCGGCGAGCAGGACCGTCAGGCCGCCGGCGATCAGGACCAGATGCGTTTTGCTCATAGGCGCCTACCTCTAGGCGATTCCCTCCGGTTCAGGTGGGGGTCAGGCTCAGCCCGTGGGGTTCGCCATGGCAGTCCCGGCAGTCCTCGAACCCCTTCAGCAGTTCGGGATTGTGCGGCCCGTCGCCGTGACACTGCTGACAGGTGGGACTGAAACCGTGGGTTCCGGCATGGCAGAAGACGCAGGCCATGGCGGAATGCTTCTTCTGGCTTTCCGCCATGGCGGCGGCGGGCTGGGGATGACAGCCCCGGCAGAGCTGGTTATCGATGTCCCCCTTGAGGGTCACCTCCAGCGGCCGGTGGGAGGGGTGGCAGACCTGGCAGCCGGCGTTGTCGACAACGGGGGTGTGCGTTTCGCTGTGGCACCCGCTGCACTTCGGGCGATAGCCGTGGCGGCCCTGGTGGCATTCGGCGCAGCCCATTTCGGCATGGGCGCTGGGGTGCTCTTCCAGTTCGGTTGCCGCCGACCGATGGCAATCGGCGCAGGTTCCGGCCAACTGCTCGGCGCCGACCATGCTTTCCAGAGGCGCATGGGCTTCCCGGTGACAGGCGAGACATTTTACGAATGCCGCGCCGTGGACCGGATCGTGGCACTGCCGGCAGGAAGGGACCCGCTCCTCCCAGGCCAGCCCCGGCTTGAAGCTGTGGAACCGGAGGTGACACTCGCGGCATTCGAGCTGGTGGCGGCCGCCGCGATCGCGGATGGTCACGAAGACCTGGTAGTGGCAACGGGCGCATTCCAGGGTGGTCATCTCCGGCACTGTCTGCTGGTAGACCCCGGCCGGCTGCCCTTGCTCCCCGGCGGGGGCGGCGGCACCGGCCAGGCCCGGAACTCCGGTCATCAGGCCCAAGGCCAGGGCCAGAGCCGCCCTGGCGAAACAAGACGTTGACTTCATCGGTCTACCCTCCCTTTGCAAGGTTGCCGGCGGGAGGCTGCGGCCCCCGCCGGCCCAAAATGGGTCACTCGACTTTCCAAGGGGCGAGATCATGGGGATTGCCGTGACAGGTGCGGCAGTCCGGGTATTTCTGGAGCAGGGCCGGTTCGTGCGGCCAGCCGTGGCAGCTGTCGCAGGCCATGGCCGCCCCATGTTCGCCCTGGTGGCAATCGAGGCAGTTCAAGCCCTGATGTCTCGAGGACGTGCCGGCCAGCATGCCGGCGACCTCCTGATGACAGACAGAGCAGAAGCCCGGCGGAACCTGGGCGGCAAAGGCCACCCGGTTCGGGGTGTGGGCGGGGTGGCAATGCCGGCAGTCGGTCGGGGCCATATCCGCGGAATGCCCCGGGTGACAGGCGTCGCAGGCCTGGGTCTGGCGATGATCGAGATGGCAGCGGCTGCAGTCGACCCCGTTATGGGCACTGGGTCGATCGCGCATCGCCTGGTCCTGCTTCCGGTGGCAGCTGACGCACGCCGGCCGGGCCGCTTCGACCTTGGTGAAATCGAGGTCGCGGGGAGCGTGGGGTCGGTGACAGGCTTCACAGCCGGCGACGGCATAATGGTCCCGGTCAGCCGGGTCGTGGCAGCGGGCGCAGGCCGCCGCGGTCGGTCGGCCGTTGGGCGGGTGATTCCGGTGGCAGCGCACACAGCCGCCCTTCAGTCGATGGGCTCCGCCCTGGTCCGCGATCAGCGCGCTCTGCTCCTGGTGACAGGCGGCGCAGAATTCGGCGGGAACCTTCCTGAAATAGCGGATCTGCGTGGGGGTGTGGGGCTCGTGGCAGATGAGACAATCGGCATGGCCCATCTCCGCGCTGTGGGGCTGGTGACAAGCCGAGCATTCCCGATGGTCGCGGTGCTCGGTATGGCACTGGTGGCAGTCGAGCCCGGCGTGCTCGCTGGGATGAATGTCCATGAACCGCCCCACCGGATGATGGCAGGACAGGCAGACCGGCTTGACCTCCTTCTTGACCGCGAGATCGATCCGCTTCGGGGCATGGGCGACATGGCAGGGAAGACAGGGCTCCACCGTATAATGCCGCTTCTGCAGCCGGGGATGACAGCTGCGGCAGGAGGCGACGGTCTGCTTCCCCTCGGGGGGATGCGCGGGATGGCAGGCGGCGCAGGAGACCGCCGAGCCGTGGGGACCGCCCTCGGCGGCGAGGGTCTTGGCCGGCTCGGCATGACAGGGGGTGCACAGAACCTGCGGCAGGTCCGCCGGGTAGGCGACCTGCCTGGGGGTATGGGGGCGGTGACAGGTGATGCAGTCGCCGTAGCTCATCTGGGGCGCGTGGGGCTGGTGGCATTCCTGGCAGTTTTTGTGCGCGACGTGCTTTTCATGGCACTGGCTGCAGTCCATATAGGCATGGGCGCTCGGCTTCTCCCGGCGGTCGCGGCCCACCGCCTGATGGCAGGACAGGCAGGCCGGCGCCAGCGGCTCGAAGGCCGCCAGATCGACCTGCAGGGGGCGGTGCGGCGGATGGCAGGCCGCACAGCCGCCGATGGCAAAGTGGTCTTTCGCCGCGGGCTGGTGGCAATCGGTGCACGAGCTTGCCGAAATGGCCTGCCGCTGGGGATGCACCGAATGACATTTGCGGCAGCCGGCATCGGGGTGGTCACCGTGGCATTCCAGGCATTCGAGGGCGCTCTGGTGAGCGGCGCCGTGCGTCTGAACTTCGCTGACGGCCTGACCGTGGCAGGGGGTGCAGATCGCCCCCTCGAAAACGATCGGCGGACCGACAAAGGCGATGACCGTGGGCTGATGCGGGTCATGGCAGCGCCGGCAGTCGCCGCGGCCCATGGCCGGGCCGTGGGGTTGGTGGCAGTCCAGGCAGCTCAGCTCCTGGCCATGGGCCTGGTGGCAGTCGGTGCAGTCCATCCCGGCATGGGGGCTGGGGTTGGCCTCGGCCTTGGCCGCCGGTTCGGAATGGCAGGAAAGGCAGGCGGGCCGGAGATTCTCCATGGCCGCCCAGCCCCCGGCCAGGGGGGCGTGGGCCGGATGGCACCCGTCGCAGCCCTCCAGGGTGAAATGGGGCTGCTCGGCGGGCCCGTGGCACCGGGCGCAGGCCGGGTAGCTGATCTCTTGGGGCGGATGGTCGATGTGGCATTGGGCGCAGCCGAGGGCTTGGCCGTGAGCGCCTCCCGAAACGGCCAGGGTCTGCGCCTCGCTCTGGTGGCAGGCGGCGCAGAGCTGCGCCGGGACCTGGGCATCATAACGGATGGCGGTGGGGGCATGGGGCGGATGACAGGCCCGGCAGGCCTCCCTGCCCATCGACTCGGCATGGGATTCGTGGCACTGGCGGCAGTCCGCCGAGAGCCGATGCAGTTGGTGACATGCGAAGCACTCCACTCCGGCATGGACCGCGGGCGGTGCCTGGGCATCTTGTTGCGCCCGGGGATGGCAGGAGACGCAGGCGGCGCGAAGATTCTTCATTTCCGCCAGGGGCTTGGCCCTGGGGGCATGGGGGATATGGCAGGAGCGACAGCCGGTCAGGGCGAAATGGGCGTTCTTTTCCTGTTGGTGGCAGCGGTTGCAGGCCGCCGGCGCGCTGGCCGGCGCCGGCGGATGCTCCCGGTGACAGCGGAAGCAGCCGACCTGGAGCTGGTGGGCGGCGCCGAGACGCTCGAATTGCTCGACCGTTTCCCCGTGGCAGGCCGCGCACAACTCGGGAGAAATGCCCGCCCAGTAGCGGATCGGCAGCGGGTTGTGGGGGGCATGACAGCTGCGGCAGTCGGTGCCGCTCATCGCCTCGCCGTGGGGGGAATGACAGTCGGTGCAGTCGGCAGGGCCGGTATGGGTCTGGTGGCAGTCGGTGCAGCCCAGAGCCCGGTGAGCGGTCCTGGTGCCGGCCAATTCACCGACCTGGTCGCCGTGGCATTCGGCACAATCCCGTGCGAAAGCCTCCTCCATCTCGACCGCAGCCGGCGATCCCGAGGCAAATATCACACAGAGACCCCACAGGACAGCCGTCATCAAGCCCCAATATCTCATTGCACCTCCCGTACCCGCCGCCGCCTTCAGAATATCGACACCCGTATCATCTCAGCTGCAAGGTTAAAACTTTAACACAACATTTCCCGATTACCTGCAAAACCCTGTTTGGGTTTTCTGCGAAGCGCCGGATTCGGGCGCTGAAGAAGGGAATCGGGGCTTGCGCCCCGATCAGATACGGCTCGGCAGGGATATGCAGGGTGAAGCGCCTCGCGCACCGTGGTCATGGGCCCAGCGAGGCCCTGAGCCCCTGCGCCAGGGTCGGATAAAGCAGCTCGATGCCGAGCTTGTCGAGCATTTTGCGGTTGTCCATGCGCCGCGCTTCGGTGAGGTAGGAGAGCATCAGCGGGGTCATGACCCGGCGCGCTTCCTCCATGGAGACCAGCGGCGGGCGGGGCAGCCCGAACAGCTCGGCGATGGCCAGGAAGTATTCGGTCATGGTGCCGGGATGGCCGTCGCTGACGTTGAAGATGTCGCCCTGCTCCCCCTTCTTTGCCGCGGCGAGACACACCCGGGCCAGGTCATCGGCATGGATGCGGTTGGTCGGCGGCGATTCCTCGATACGCAGCAGCGGGTGGCCTCCCTGCAGCCGGGCCACCGGCAGCCTCCCGGGACCGTAGATACCGGTCACCCGCAGGATGATCACAGCGACGCCCCGCTCCCGGCCCCACTGGCGGAGCACGGTCTCGGCGTCGACTCGGCGCTTGGCCCGCGCCGTCTGGGGGTTGACCGGCGTCTCCTCGCTGACCAGCGCACCGCCGCAGTCGCCGTAAACCCCGCTGGTGCTGATGTAGACCAGCCGGCGCGGTTCGTCGCCGGGGTTGATCGCGGCGCAGAAGTTGCGCACCTTGGGGTCGGTGTGCCCCCCGCCCGGAGGCGGGGCCAGGTAGTAGACCACGGCCCCGGCGGTGGGCAGTCCCTGCAGCTGAGCGCCGGCATTCAGATCCGCCACCAGCGGTTCGATGCCGAGTTCGGTGAGCTTTGCAGCGCTTTCCGCCGAGCGCACCAGCCCCCTCACCTCGGCCCCTTGGGCCCTGGCCAGGGCCCCGACGCGGCGACCGATATCCCCGCATCCGACAATCAGAACCTGATCCATCCTATTTCCCTCCGTTGACTTAGGAGAAGAACCTGTTTCCGCCGCAGAGAACGACTTTGAGGAATCAAAAACTTTCCAGGTCATTTTCTCAGGGTTTTCTCTGCGTCCTCTGCGGTGAATGCTTCTTTTCACACCAGACTCTTGGAGACCACCTCGTACACATCCCGGGACAGGTCCGCCGCCTGCAGCAGCCGCTCCAGCTGGGCTCTCATCTGCTGCCGGCGCTCCTTGTCGAAACGGCGCCAGCGGGTCAGCGGCGCCAGCAGCCGGGCTGCGACCTGGGGGTTGAGCCGATTGACGGCCAGCACCTGGTCGCCGAGAAAGGCGTAGCCGGCGCCGCCGGCGTCATGAAAACGGGCCGGATTGCCCTGGCAGAAGGCGCCGATCAGCGCCCGCACCTTATTGGGATTTTTGATGTTGAAGGCCGGATGGTCCATGAGCCGCTTGACTTCGGCCAGGGTGTCGGGGCGCCGCGAGCTGGCCTGGAGGGTGAACCACTTGTCCACCACCAGCGGATCCTGCTGCCATCTAGCGTAAAATCCGGCCAGCGCCGAGGCGCGCTCCGGAGCCTCGCTGTTGGCCAGGCAGTGGAGGGCCGCCATGACGTCGGTCATGTTTTCGCCCTGCTCGAACTGCTCCCGGCACCAGCGGACGATGTCGGGATCCTCCAGGGTCATCAGGTAGCTCAGGCAGAGGTTTTTCAGGCTGCGGCGGCCGACCTCCGCCGGGTCGGTGCTGTAGAGGCCCGAGGTCCGGCTGGCTTTGAGCACGGCGGTGAACTCCCGGCGCAGGTTTTCGGCCAGGGTCTTGCGCATGAACTCGCGCACCGCATGGACCGCTTCGGGGTCGGCCACGGCCATCTGTTCGAAGAGGTAGGTTTCGGTGGGCAGGGTCAGGGCCTGGGCGAGCAGAGCCGGATCGGCCCGGTCATCGCAGAGAGTCAGGCGGAACGCCTCGAGAAAGCCGCTATCGAGAGCGAGCGGCCGGCCCGCCTGGTAATCGCCGATCAGCTCGAGCATCAGCCGCACCGCCAGCTGCTGTCCGGCCTCCCAACGGTTGAATTCGTCGCTGTCGTGGGCCATGAGAAAGGCCAGCTCGTCGGCCGAATAGTCCATCTGCAGCTTGACCGGCGCCGAAAAGCCCCGCAGCAGCGAGGGGACCGGCGGGCAGGGGACATTGACAAAACGAAAGGTTTCTTCGGCCCGGCGCAGCTCCAGCACCCGGGTCGCGGCAGCGGCCGGCGCGCTTTCCCCTGCGAGCTGCAGCGGCAGGTCGTTGCCCTGCCCATCGAGCAGCCCCATCGCCAGGGGGATATGGAAGGGCCGCTTTTCGGCCTGCCCCGGGGTCGGCGGACAGCTCTGGCGGATGCTCAGGGCGTAGGTCCGGGCCGCCGGGTCGTAATCCCCCGCAACCAGCAGCTGCGGGGTGCCGGCCTGGCTGTACCA
>NPIE01017433.1_pt1 | contig 11472 bp, 9 predicted proteins | sample 8637661 | NCBI WGS metagenome assembly NPIE01 (sample SAMN07420842, study PRJNA396082) | bioreactor metagenome | isolation source: sample BA12 brine-fed electro-methanogenic bioreactor BA | place: Japan: Kochi | collected 2016-12-09 | reverse complement strand
CGTTGGGTGCTAGATTCTTGGCGTAGAGCAGATCGCCCTGTGCGCCGTCGAAGTCGGAGGGGACATCGATCCTTCGTGCCCAGGAGCGCGCGACGTAGACGACGCTCTCGTTCTGTGTGAGTTCGACGGCGCGCGTTGCTGNNCGCCGTGGGCCTCGGCGATGTCATTGAGCTGCGCCGCAGCCATGGCGAGCCACGCCTCGTACTCGGCGTGTAGCGGGTTGATCTCGGCGGCCCAATCGAACTCGCGGGCAGCGTTACGATAGCTTCCCCTGTGGTAGTGCATCAGGCCCAGCCCGAAGTGAGCGCCGGGCAAGTCCTCATCGAGCGCCACGGCAATGTCGAAGGCCTCTGCCGCTGCCTCCCAGCGGAAGACGTAGTAGTTTGCCCACCCCACGCCCGCGTAGGCCTCAGCCCGCTGATCGTCCAGCTGAAGGGCGGTGTTGAAGTCCAGAAGCGCGGCGTCAAACGCGCCCACATTCAGGAACTCCTGTCCGCGCAGTAGGTAAAGGTCGACGTTAGTGGGATCGTTGCGCAGCCGTTCGTCGTACACGGTTGTCAGCGGCCCGCGAGCTATCGGTGTGGTCGTCGGCGCTGCCGTCGGCACGACCGCGGTCTCGGTCGGTGGTGCGTGCGTCGGCGTGGGAACCTGCACCTCTTCCTCAGCTGCAGCGACCTGCAGGTCGGCCCCCGGCGTAACGGACACCTGCGGCGCGCCTCCCGTGAACGGTAGATGGAGTGAGCCCGTCAACACCAAGACCACCAGGGTCCAGAGGCCTAGGGCGGCTAGGGCCAACACGCCCAGGATGACCTTCCGGCCTCTTGTAAGGCCCGTCTTGCCGGCATTGCGCCGGGCGCGACCCTTCTCTTGGGCCGGCGAGACCTCCTCTTCGAGCTTTACCTGGCCCAGGAGCTCGTTCCAGGCGTTCTGATCCTGTGTATTCGGCTCGATGAGTGGAGCCGACTTGGGCCGCTTTTCCTGCGGCTCAGGTTCTTCCTGATGGCGCAGATCGTCAAGAAAATCCATGGTGGCCTCCGGCATGTCCTTCTGTGGAGGTGCCAGAAAGAGATACTCGCAGTATAGGAAGATTCGTCCAAAAAGCAAAGGCGCGTTTGGCAATCGCCGGCTTCGTGGCACAATGGGTAGACCTATGAAGAGACGCGCGACCTCAGGGAAGCCCCGACACATCCTTCCGACACGCGAGGCCGAGAAGGCCTTCTGGCAGCGGGGTATGGCGCTCGTCGCCGGTCTCGATGAGGCCGGGCGCGGCCCCTGGGCGGGCCCGGTCTGCGCTGCCGCCGTGGTGCTCCCTCATGAGCGAGCTGACCTGGTGTGCCTTGAGGAGGTGCGGGACTCCAAGACGCTTAGCCCCCGCCGGCGTGAGCGTCTCTACGACGAGATCCACGCCGAGGCACTCGCGGTGGGATGGGCCTTTGCGGGGGTCGAGGAGATCGACACTCTAGGCATCGTCCCCGCGACCCGGCTGGCGATGCGACGCGCCCTCGATGCGTTGGCGATCTCACCGCAGGCCCTGATCCTCGATGCCATCACCCTTCCAGAGGTCGATCTTCCGCAAGACGCCTTTCCCCGCGCCGACGCACGCTGCCTCGCCGTCGCCGCTGCCGGTATCGTGGCGAAGGTCACGCGCGACCGGTGGATGGTGGAGTATGCCGATGCGCACTTCCCCGGCTATGGTTTTGCCCGGCACAAAGGCTATGGGACGCGGCAGCATCAGGAGTCGCTGGACCGTCTCGGCGTCTGCCCGCTCCACCGCCGCAGTTTCAGCCCCGTGGCACGGCGCCTTGAGCTCGCCGCCGATCTGTCGCCAGGGGAGAGGTCGCCGTGACACCGCCACCGGCTTTGACCATCGTGATGGTCGGCCCCTTTGGCCTGCATCCGCGTATGACCATGCGTATGCGGGCGCTGCCTCTCGCCAAGGCGTTGGTTCGTCGCGGTCATACCGTCACCCTGCTCCTCCCTCCCTGGCAGAACCCCGAGGATGCCGGTCGCGTCTGGGAGGATGAGGGGGTCCGTATCGAGAATGTGCGCCTGCCGCGCGGTGTGCCCGGCTGGTTCCACGGGCGACTGACGGCACATCTCGTCGAGCGGGTGCCCCGGCTTTCGCCCGACGTGGTTCACACCTTTAAGCCGAAGGCCTACGCTGGGCTTGCGCATTATGCTCTGGCGCGGCGCTTCCCCGTGGCGGTGGATACCGATGACTGGGAAGGCCCCGGTGGTTGGAATGCCCTGGGCGATTACTCACCTCTGCAGGCGCGTTTCTTCACCTGGCAGGAGCGCTGGGGACTGCGGCACGCCGATGTGGTGACCGTGGCCAGCCGGGCCCTGCAGACGCTGGCTTGGTCGATGGGGGGCGAGCCGGAGCGGATTGTCTATCTGCCCAACGGCGTCATCGTGCCGCCCAATGCGAGACTGGGACCGTCTGTCGGACGTCCGACCGTCCTGCTCTATACTCGCTTCTTCGAGTTCGATCTGGCACGGCTCTGGCGCCTCTTCCGGCACGTCCGCGGGCAGCGTGCTGACGTGCGTTTCTTGGTTGTGGGTCAGGGGTTTCAGGGCGAGGAGACGCACTTGGTGCAGATGGCACGCGATGCAGGATGGTGTGTCGCCACGGACGTGGCTGCCGGACCCACGCAGGGCTTGCCCGACGCTGACCTGATCTATGCCGGTTGGGGAACCGAGGAGACCCTACCCCTGTGGTTCTCCGCTGCGGATCTGGCCATCTACCCCTTCGACGACACCCTACTCAATCGGACGAAGTGTCCGGTGAAGCTGCTGGACCTCCTGGCGGCGGGAGTGCCCGTGGTCGCCGACGCCGTCGGGCAGATTGCCGAGATCGTGGTGGACGGCAAGTCCGGCGTGTTGGTGGATCCGGGCGCTGCCTCTTCAGAGGGGGCCTTCGCTGAGGAGATTCTGGCGCTGTTGGCTGCTCCCGAACGCCTGGTGAGGATGCGTACGCTTGCGCGTGAGGATGTGGCGCGACGCTATGCGTGGGAGAAGCTCGCGGAAGTGGCCGAGCGCGCTTATGCTTACGCGCTGTGGAGCCACGGCGCTCACGGTTGACCCATCCCTCCTGGGCTGTTGCTCGGGTCAGGGCGCCGCGGTGAAGCATGGTATAATTCCCCTGATATGGATCAGACATCGCAAGACCGGAGGCAAGGGTGTATCTGTCACAAATCCTGAACGCGATCAATGAGTGGGCGCTCAGTATCATCAGCACGGTAGGATATCCGGGCCTAGGCCTGGTGATGTTTCTGGAGAATGTCTTCCCCCCGATTCCCTCGGAAGTGGTCCTCCCCCTGGCGGGTTGGCTGACGCTCGATCCCGAGAGTGGCTTCAATATGCTGGGGGTGACGGTTGTCGGCGCGATCGGCTCTGTCTTGGGCGCCTTCTTCTTCTACGGGATCGGCAAGTGGTTCGACGAGAGCCGCGTGCGGTTTCTACTGCAGCGCTTCGGCAGATGGTTCATGCTCTCCGAAGCCGATCTCGACACGGCGCTGACCTGGTTTGAGCGCTATGACGAGTATGTGATCTTCTTCGGGCGTATGGTCCCCATCATTCGTAGCCTGATCTCGGTCCCTGCCGGGCTCGCCAATATGAACATGGGGAAGTTCACCTTCTATACGGCGATCGGTACCGCGCTGTGGAGCTTTCTGCTCGCTTTTGCAGGCAGGTTACTGGGGTCTCAGTGGCACCTCGTGGCGGAGATCATCGATCGCTATCAGACGCTGGTCATTGTTGTCGGCGTCCTGGCCGTTGTGATCTTCTTCATAAGCCGCTGGCGCAGCCGCAACCGGCGTGAGGAGCTGCCATCGGGGACCCAGCCGAGCAGCCCCACGGGCGTCGAGGGCGACCCTGTATAGTCCGACAAGGAGGCAAGAGATGCCACCCATCGTTCAAGCTAATCGAATTGCCGACTACGACGGTCAGGAAGTAACCCTTGAGGGATGGGTCTACAACCGTACCCACAAGGGTAAGCTCGTCTTTCTGTTGGTCCGTGACGGCTACGGATTTGTGCAGTGCGTGGCCTTCGAACGTGACCTTGAGCCGGCGCTCTTTGACGCCATCGTCCACGTGCCGCAGGAGTCCTCAGTGAGGATCTCCGGTGTCGTGCGGGCCGACCAGCGGGCTCCCGGCATCCCTGGTGGCTACGAGATCGGTATCACAGGCCTGGAGACGATTCAGGCTGTGGAGGGCGATTACCCGATTGCGCTCAAGGAGCACGGCGTTGACTTCCTGCTGGATCACCGGCATCTCTGGATCCGAGTGCCCAGCCAGTGGGCCATCCTCCGCGTGCGGGCCACGGTGATCAGCGCCATCCGTGAGTGGCTCGACGGGAACGGCTTCACCCTGATGGATACGCCCATCCTCACCCCCGCTGCCTGTGAGGGTACGACAACACTCTTCGGCACAGAATACTTCGATGAGGGCACGGCTTATCTGGCGCAGAGCGGACAGCTCTACAACGAGGCGAATATCTTCGCCTTCGGCAGAGTCTACTGCTTCGGTCCCACCTTTCGCGCGGAGAAGTCCAAGACCCGCCGCCATCTGACGGAGTTCTGGATGGTGGAGCCTGAGATGGCGTTCTGCGATCTGGATCAGTTGATGGAGATGGAGGAGCAGTTCATCTCCCACATCGTGCAGCGCACCCTGCGCGACTGCCGGGCGGAGTTAGCCTCCCTGAATCGGGATCTCTCGAGCTTGGAACGGATCACGCCGCCCTTCCCGCGCATCTCCTATGACGATGCTCTAGCGAAGTTGACCGAGATTCGCGCCGAGACGGATGATCCCGAGCTCAAGGAGCTGCTTAAGATTGAATGGGGGGACGATTTTGGCTCGCCCCATGAGACGCAGCTCACACAGCTGTTCGACAAGCCGGTCTTCGTCTACGGGTATCCTACGATAGCCAAAGCCTTCTACATGGAGCCCTGGCCTGGGCGTCCCGATGTCTCCAAGAGCGTCGACCTTCTTGCTCCCGAGGGCTATGGCGAGATCACCGGTGGCAGCGAGCGTATCTCCGATCCTGACCTGCTGCTCGAACGGATTCGCGAGCACGATCTTCCTGAAGACGCTTTCCGCTGGTACATTGACCTGCGCCGCTATGGCAGCGTCCCGCATAGTGGGTTCGGGCTGGGTGTGGAGCGCACCGTTGCCTGGATCTGCGGGATCGACCACATTCGGGAGACGATCCCTTACCCTCGGACCATCAACCGCGTCTATCCGTAACGATGCGAGACGGATGGATTCTCAACCTACGGGCTCATCTTGCGGCATGCCGCAGGATGAGCCCGTTGATGGTCTCGCAGCAGTCGTCTCGCATCTGGTTTATGCTATAATTAACTCATGGGTGGCGGGACTGTGCCGATGCACGGTCCATCCTCTGTTTCTTAACCTAAGAAGGAGTACTCCATATGCGGAAGAAGTCGAACGTTAGCCGCATCTTTTTCATCGTCATCAGTGTGCTGTTGCTCGTGAGCATGCTGATGGGATTCATCATCTCGCTTCTACCTGCCGCTTACTAAACAGGAGGGCACTCTATGCCCAATCCCGGGTCATCGCATCGCGAGCGGGGTTTTGTCGTACGTGAGTTTCACGTGTCTCGGCAGTCGCGAGATCGCTATGGCTTCGAGGAGCAGTTCTTCGCCTTCGACGGTAACGTCATCTTTGCCAACTTCCGTGCGGCTCGCCTCTTTGCTCAGCGGATCAACGAGAAACGGGATGCGGCACATCATCCCGAACGGAGCGTCAGCGCCGGCGATCTGAACGCGATGGGACTCGTGGATGAAATCCTCCACTACATCGTGGAGCAGTATCGCCGCGAACGCAGTCCCCGGGTGATGGAGGCGGCACTGATCTATCTGCGTGAGCGCCTGGGCGAGACCGCTGTCGAGGAGTTGCTGGTTGCCTTCCTCGAGCAGTTCCCGCCCACGCCGGTCTACAAGGGCGCGCTCTCTTTGGGGGAGTACCTCGACGCCGGGGACACGACGCGAGACGAGTCGGTGCGTGCCGCAGTGCTCGAAGAGCTGTTGCTCCTGTGGCTAACGAACGAGAACCCGGCAGCGACACCCTTTATCGAGCTCCTCGACGACGCCTCGCTTGAGCAGATGGAGGCCTATGCCGTCTTTCCTGATCTGCTGAAGACCTTCTTCGGTGAGCAGCCGGGCTTTGGGCCGACCAACGAGAGCCTCTTTGATATCCTGAGGGCGCCGGCACTTGCCGCGCCGGGATCCTGGCATGCCCAACTCGCCTATATGCGCACCCGCTGGGGCGGGCTGTTGGGGACCTATCTTCAGCGCTTGCTCAGCAGCCTCGACTTTCTGGAGGAGGAAGCCAAGGCCTTCTTCGGGTTTGGCCCGGGCCCGATCGAGGTGCCTGAGTTTGCCGATATCGCCGTCGAACCGGAGGCCTTCAGCCCCGATCAGGACTGGATGCCTCGTGCGGTGATGATGGCCAAGAACGTTTACGTATGGCTCGATCAGCTCTCCCAGACCTACGGACGTGAGATTCGTCATCTCGATGAAGTGCCCGATGAGGAGCTGGATCGTCTGCGACGCTTTGGCGANNTTGGCTTCACGGCTCTCTGGTTGATCGGCCTCTGGGAGCGGAGCAAAGCCTCCCGGCGCATCAAGCAGATGATGGGTAATCCGGAGGCTGTCGCCTCTGCTTATTCCATCCTCAGCTATCAGGTCGCTGAGGATCTCGGTGGCGAGGCTGCCTTCGAGGATCTTAAGTCCCGTGCCTGGGTGCGCGGGATCCGTATGGCGAGTGACATGGTTCCCAACCATATGGGCATTGACTCGGATTGGGTCATCCATCATCCCGATTGGTTTGTCAGTCTCGATTACAGCCCCTTTCCCTCCTATTCGTTCTCGGGTGTTGACCTCTGTGAGGATGAGCGCGTCGGAGTCTATCTCGAGGATCACTACTACGACCACACGGATGCTGCGGTTGTCTTCCAACGGCGGGATCACTGGACCGGTGACACCAGGTACATCTACCATGGGAACGACGGCACGCAGATGCCGTGGAACGACACAGCACAGCTCAATTACCTGAATCCGGAGGTGCGTGAGGCGGTCATTCAGACCATCCTTGCCGTGGCTCGACGCTCTCCGATTATCCGTTTTGATGCCGCGATGACACTCGCCAAGCGTCACTACCAGCGCCTGTGGTTTCCCGAACCCGGCACCGGCGGCGATATCGCCTCGCGTGCCGGATACGGTCTGACCAAGGCGGAGTTCGATCGGCAGATGCCCGAGGAGTTCTGGCGTGAGGTCGTTGATCGTGTGGCGGCTGAGGTGCCCGATACGCTCCTGCTTGCCGAGGCTTTTTGGATGATGGAGGGCTACTTCGTGCGTACCCTTGGTATGCACCGTGTTTACAACAGCGCCTTCATGAACATGCTGCGCGACGAGAAGAATGCCGAGTATCGCGAGGTGATGAAAAACACGCTGGAGTTCGACCGGGAGATCCTACGCCGCTACGTCAACTTTATGAATAATCCCGACGAGCGTACCGCCGTCGATCAATTCGGCACGGGCGATAAGTATTTCGGCGTGTGTACGATGATGCTGACTGTGCCCGGTTTGCCGATGTTTGGCCACGGTCAGATCGAGGGCTATGCAGAGAAATACGGGATGGAGTTCCGTAAGGCCTATTGGAACGAGCAGCCTGACCTCGGGCTCGTCGAGCGACACGAGCGACAGATCATTCCTCTGATGCGGCAGCGCTATCTCTTCGCCGGCGTGGAGTCTTTCTACCTGTACGATGTCTACACAGTGGATGGGGCGGTTGACGAGAATGTCTTCGCCTATTCAAACCGCGTTGGGGACGAGCGCGCATTGGTCCTCTACCACAATCGCTATGGGGATACGCGGGGTTGGGTGCGGACCTCGGTCGCCTATGCCGTCAAGGGTGATGACGGCGGCAAATCGCTCGCACAGACCTCGTTGGCTGAGGCCCTTGGGATCCCCGATGACCCCAACCGGTTCCTGACCTTTCGTGATGCGCTCAGCGGACTGGAGTTCATCCGCAGTTGTCGAGAGCTTGTCGAGCGGGGGCTGTTCGTCGAGCTGTACGCCTATCAGGCCTATGTCTTCCTCGACTTCCGTGAGGTCGAGGACAACGCGGCACATCACTACGCCCAATTGAACGAGCACCTCAAAGGTCGACCGGTGTCCGGCATCGATGAGGCGCTTCAAGAGATGCTGGTTGCGCCCGTGCACGTGCCCCTGCGTATGCTGGTGAGTGCTCCGGCTTTCCGTTGGTTGGTTTCCCATGCGGGCGAGGTGCCTGAGACGGCTGATGCGCCCTTCTTGGCAGAGGTCGAGCAGAAAGTGCTGGATGTCTTCCACGGCGCTTTGCTGGTGCTGGATGAGGATCTGGAGGCAGGCCTTCCCGCGGAGGAGCTTACTCACGATGTCGTGGCACGCTTGGCGCTGCTGCTTGCGATGCCTGAGTGGCTCGAATCGCGCATCGCTGCATCGGATGACGCCTCGACGGTGGCGCCGGCGGTCGAGTTCCTGCTGGCGGGCTGGCCCACGGACGAGGCCCTGCCGGCTGCGTGGGGTCGATGGGGCGCGCTCTTGGGCTGGACCTTTGTCCATGCTCTGGGTGGTTTGGTGGATGAAGTCCATGCCGCTGCCGTCAGCCGAGATTGGTTCGACGAATGGCTGCTGCGCAAACCGATCGCGGGAGCGCTTGCGGAGCTCGGACTCTCTGAACAGGCACAGCAGCGTGTGACGCTGACGATCCGGTGTCTGCTCTCTGCGGACGAGTGGCTGCCGTCGCGAGACGACCTGCGCCAACCCGCCGTCGCGCTGCGTCGCGCTATCAACCATCGGGATGTCCGGGCCTATCTCGGCGTGAACCGCTATGATGACGTGCTTTGGTTCAACCGTGAGGCCTTTGAGCAATGGTTGTGGTGGATGCTCTGCTTGGCGGTCGTTCACCCGATGGGGCGTGAGGAGGGCGAGGTGGACGTCGTGGAGCGTTTGCGCGCCGTCTACCGGCTGATCACCCAGCTCCAGACCGCTGAGGCGCTGTCGGGCTACCAGGTGGATGCTCTGATCGAGGCCGCGCAGACCCTGTAGGACGGAGCCCTACTCACGGTCGTAAAGGCCGGCGTTGACGTTGCGCCGGATCCTCAGGACTTCGCGGAACATGCGCCATGAGTCGCGCAGCGGACTGACGCTGCCCCTTGGGCCGTAGGTCCACGGGATGCCGATCTCCAGGATCTTGTAGTCCCAGCGCCGCGCGATGGCGAGGACCTCGACGTCAAAGGCGAAGCCGTCGATCTGTTGCTTGGCAAAGATGGCGCGTCCGGCATCTTTGTGAAACGCTTTGAACCCGCACTGCGTGTCCTGGATGCCCGGCACGGCCAGGGTGCGCACGATGAAGTTGAAGACGCGCCCCATCATGTGGCGATAGGCGGGCTCGTCGAAGCGTTGTGAGCCCGGCACCTCTCGCGAGCCGATGGCGATGTCATAGGTGGTGTCCAGTGTCCCCGGGAAAAAACGGGGCAGCTCCTCGATCGGCATGGCCAGATCGGCGTCGCAGATGAAGGCGTAGGTGCCCGTGGCTGAGAAGATGCCTTTGCGTACGGCGGCCCCCTTGCCCTGGACCGGTTGATCCACGACCTGCAGGAGAGCGCTCGTCTGTGCGTAGGCCTCGGCGACCTGCCGGGTCTCGTCGCGGCTGTTGTTGTTCACCACGATCACATCCAGCGTCTCCGGACGGCTCTCGACGAACGCCAACACCCGTTCGAGCGTTGTCGGCAATCGATGTGCCTCGTTATACGCAGGGATGATGATCGTCATCAAGGGTTCTTTGTTCATAGGTTTCCGCCTTACTGACCGCTGGATAAGCTGCTCATAGGTGCATCCAATCCACGATCTGCCTCTCTTGGTAGATGGCCACACGGTCGAAGCCTGATGCCCGCACGAGGTCACGCGCCACGTCGAAACCGAAGCCGATGTGGTCCGGGCGGTGCCCATCGGATCCGAAGACCAGAAGCTCTCCACCCAGCTCGCGATACCAGGTCAGCACCTGTCGACCGGGAATGGGTTCGGGCAGCCCCTTGCGCAGCCCCGAGGTGTTGATCTCCAGGCCCTTGCCCTTGGCGATGAGGTCCGTGAGCGCGGCCTCGATCGGCTCACGGTAGGGGTCCAACGGCAGGGCCTTGCGGTGAATGTCCCACGAGTCGCGGCGGATCAGATCCAGGTGTCCGAGCACATCGAACTCCGCGCACGCGACCATACGCGCCACTTCCTCGAAGTAGCGTCGATAGGCGGCATCTAGCCCCTGCTCGAAGAAGGGGGGCTCCCAGCCCGGCTGGTCGTCGAGCCAATGCACTGAACCGATGACGAGGTCAAAGGTGTGGGAAGTCAGCAGGGCGCTGACTTCGTCCGGGAAGTCGTGTGGGTTGCCGAGCTCGATGCCCGTCAGGATCTCTACTCTGCCGGCGCAACGGTCGCGCGCCCGATCGATGTCAGCGAAGTAGCGTGCCAGGTCCAAGTAGCCGTAGGCTTCGTCGCCCGGGTACCATTCCGCATGCTCGGTGAACGTGATCCCGGTGAGCCCGAGGGCTTGGGCAGATGCCGCCATCGCGGCCATGTCGGCGGATCCGTCGGGTGAGTGGTGGCTGTGGGTATGGGTATCGATCATCGTTGGGCCTGGGGTCGATCGGTCTCGCCGCACATCAGAAGCGCTCGGGAGGGCGGCTGAAGAGGCTCTCGGGTGCGTGCGGCGGCACCAGAAGGCGCAGAGAGAGGGGGTCGATGCTGAAAGCGGCCGGCGTGCTGCCGAAGGGATCGCCGTCCAGGTGGATGGCCACGGTGGGAGCGGTCTCGACCTCCATCTTGCCGGCAAGCGCATGCATCACGTCGGGGCTGTCGAGGTGTCGCCCGGTGACCGATTGTGCCGCGAACTTCAGGGCATAGGCGAAGCCCAGCCCGCGGAAGACAAAGATGTCGAGCAGGCCGTCATCCATGCGCGCGTGCGGGGCGATCTGGAAGTAGGCGGCATAGAGCTGGATGTTGCTGGCGACCGCCATCAGCGCACGGGTGCGGAAGGTGCGGTCCTCGATGCGAAAGTGCGAGCGCACCCCGCGGAACTCGGACGCCACGGCGAAGCCGGTGATGATATAGGGCAGGGTGCGCAGCCGCTTCATATGGCGTGGTCGTGGCTCCATCTGCGCGGCGATCTCGGCGTCCAGTCCCAGCCCGGCCCAGCAGATGAAGCGCCGCTCGTTCACAACACCCATGTCGACGACCTGGATCCGGCTGTTGAGCAGGGCGTCGCCTACCTCTTTGATGATCGGGGCAACCGCCGGCAGGACCGGCATGCGGAGCTGACGGGCCAGGATGTTGCCCGTACCTACCGGCACAATGCCGAGGGTTGTGGTGGTGGCCACGAGGCCGTTGGCAGCCTCGTTGATGGTCCCGTCGCCTCCGG
>NPIE01006923.1_pt1 | contig 11475 bp, 11 predicted proteins | sample 8637661 | NCBI WGS metagenome assembly NPIE01 (sample SAMN07420842, study PRJNA396082) | bioreactor metagenome | isolation source: sample BA12 brine-fed electro-methanogenic bioreactor BA | place: Japan: Kochi | collected 2016-12-09 | reverse complement strand
ACCCAATGTAACCAACTCATGATAAATCCTCCTTGATTTTCTTAATAAAATCGAACATTACTATTATATCATAAAAAAATGTTTTTGGAAGTCCCAAAAACATCTTTTTTTACTATTTTAGGTTATAAAATGATTCTAAACCTTTATATTCAGCAACTTCGTCCAATTCTTCTTCAATTCTTAACAATTGATTATACTTAGCAATTCTATCTGTTCTTGACAATGAACCAGTTTTAATTTGTCCAGCATTTGTTGCAACAGCTATTTCTGAGATTGTTGTATCTTCAGTTTCACCTGAACGATGTGAAACTACTGCTGTATATCCTGCTCTTTTTGCCATTTCAATCGCATTAAAAGTTTCTGTTAATGAACCAATTTGGTTAACTTTAATTAAAATAGAATTTGCAACTCCCATTTCAATACCTTTAGACAATTTAACTGTATTAGTAACAAATAAGTCATCACCAACTAATTGGATTTTCTTACCTAAAGCATCTGTTAAAGCTTTCCAGCCATCCCAATCATTTTCATCAAGACCATCTTCAATTGAAATAATCGGATACTTTTCAACTAGACCTTGATAGAACTTAACCATCTCATGACTATTGAACTCTTTACCTTCGCCTTTAAGTTCATATAACTTTGTTTCTTTATTATAGAACTCTGAAGCTGCTACATCCATTGCTAAAACAATGTCTTTACCTGGTTTGTAACCAGCTTTTTCAATCGCTTCAATAATAACTTTTAATCCAGCTTCATTAGAATCTAAGTTAGGAGCGAAGCCACCTTCATCACCTACAGCTGTATTAAAGCCATATCCGCTTAAAACCTTCTTTAAGTTATGGAATACTTCAGCACCCATTCTTAAAGCTTCTCTAAATGTTTTTGCCCCAACTGGCATAATCATAAACTCTTGAAAATCAACGTTATTATCAGCGTGTGATCCACCATTGATAATATTCATCATTGGGGTTGGAAGTTGTTTAGCATTAAATCCACCTAAGTAAAGATATAGTGGTAAACCAACATAATCTGCAGCTGCTCTAGCTACCGCCATAGATACACCTAAAATTGCATTAGCTCCAAGTTTTGACTTGTTAGGTGTTCCATCAAGTTCTAACATGATTTTGTCAATTGTAGTTTGAAAAGTAACATCATACCCAATCAAATTTGGCCCAATAATTTCATTAACATTTTTGACCGCTTGTAATACACCTTTGCCTAAGTATCTGCTCTTGTCTCCGTCTCTTAATTCAATTGCTTCATGTTCCCCTGTTGATGCACCACTTGGTACAATTGCTCTACCAAATGCTCCTGATTCAGTAAAAACTTCAACTTCTACTGTTGGATTTCCTCTTGAATCCAATACTTCTCTTGCGTAAATACTACTAATATTTGGCATTTAAACCATCTCCTTTTTCTATATTTAAATCTATTCTTAATAAGTTTGTTTAACTCCTAAATAAGTACCAATTCCAAAAATAAGAACTGTAAGAAAATTATTAAAACTAAAACTTGTAACTAAACTTAAGAAAAAACTTTGAATAACAATTAGATACAAGCTTAAGTCAAACACTAATTCTGGTGAATCAAAGTTATTTACAATTTCAAAAACATAGGGAAGAAAAAATATGATAATACCTTGTAAAACTAAGAATACTCCCGTTATTACAATATAGACTATATGTGGATACTCATATTGCTTTCTCACCATTTTTCCTATTTGCATACTACTAAGGAAAAACATTATTCCTGATAAAGAAATTCTAATATAACTTTGAAGATAAAAATCGATAAAACCAAATAAAACTCCAAAAAGAACTGATAGAACTCCTCCGTATAGTATGACAAAGAATAAGTCTTTAAGTTTAATCTGTTTTAAACTTGTATCAAATCTATTCAATGATCGATTCTCCGGTCATAACCTCTGGTTGTTTCAAGCTAAGTAATTTTAACATTGTTGGAGCTATATCCCCTAGACAACCAGTTTTTCTTAACTTAACTGTTTTATCTGTAACAATAAATGGTACTAGATTATTTGTATGTGCAGTAAATACACTGCCATCCTCTGCAATCATTTTTTCGCAATTTCCATGATCAGCGGTTAATAAAGCGATTCCACCAACTTCAAGGACTTTTTCAACAACCTTACCAACACATTCATCAACCGCCTCAACAGCTTTAACAGCTGCAGGAATTACACCAGTATGACCAACCATATCACCGTTTGCAAAATTTAAGATTACTACATCATGAACTCTAGCATCTAATTCTTTTAAAACTTCTTCCGTAATCTTATAAGCGCTCATTTCTGGTTGCAAATCATATGTTGGAACTTTTGGTGAAGGTATTAAAACTCTTTTCGCATTCTTGATTTCTTTATCTACACCACCATCAAAGAAGAAAGTAACATGTGCATATTTTTCAGTTTCTGCGATTCTTAATTGATGTAATCCTTGTTCTGAAACATAATCACCAAACATCTGATCAAGATTATTTAAATCGAAAGCAACTTCGCCTTTAACTGCATCAGAGTACTTCATAGTTGATACGTAAAATATATTCTTTGGTCCATTAGTTGTATCTAAATGCTCTAATGCTTTAGGGTTTGAGTAAGCTGTTGATATTTCAATTGCTCTATCAGGACGAAAGTTCATAAAGATAATTGAATCATTATCATTTACTAAACCCTGATCATCAACAACAAACGGTACAACAAATTCATCATTAACACCATTCTTATAAGATGTCTTCACACCTATTGCTGCTTCTTTAAAATGTTCAGCTTTCCCAAAACTCATAGCGTCGTAAGCTTTTTGAATTCTTTCCCAGTTTTTATCTCTATCCATAGCATAATAACGGCCTGATACAGTAGCTATTTTACCATAATTAATTTCTTTCATATAATCTTCTAAATCAGTTATATAATCAACTGCAGATTGAGGTCCAACATCTCTTCCATCTAGAAAGGCATGAACATAAGTTCTTTCAACCCCTACTTCTTTAGCTGTTTTTAACATTTCTTTAAAATGTCGGATATGTGAATGAACACCTCCATCAGACAAAAGACCAAAAAGATGTAATTTAGAATTATGTTTAAATGTATTTTTAAAAGCAGCTAAATATGCATGATTTGTTTTGAACTGTCTTTCTTTTGCTGCTTTGTTTACTCTAGTTAATGATTGATAAACTACTCTACCAGCACCAATATTCATATGGCCAACTTCTGAGTTTCCCATTTGACCTTCAGGCAATCCTACTGCTTCTCCTGATGCTTCTAAAACTGTATTTGGATATTCAGCAAAAAAACGATCAAGATTAGGCTTTTTTGCTAAGCTATATGCGTTACCTTTGCCAGGTTCGGCTAAACCAATTCCATCCATAATTATTAATACTACTGGCTTTTTCATATACATCACCTCTAATATTCTTCAACCATTAGTATTATACTATAAAATCGTGTTTTTTTAAAGAAATATGAATCTATTGTAAACACTTACATATTTTAAAAAACATGCCTTTTTATTATCTAATTTTGTTATAATATTCATAGAGGTGATAATATGCCGTTATCAAAACTAGAAAAGCTAAGAAATATCCTTAGTCGAAAAATAGCCCAAGGAAAAATCAACTATGCAATTCCAGATCTCTGGAATGCTTGGGATTACCAAGGTGAAGAGATGAAGAAAATTCCATCTCAAGAATTATTGGTCAATCCTTATCGTTTTTTTACAGAAATAATTGATAAATTTGTTCTACCAAAGCAAGAAACTGGTAAAGACTATTCTAAATCTTTATCACAAGTCAACAAGATAAAACCACAAAAGGGTGAGACCGGTGGAGACTGGGTTAGAAAATCAGTCCTTTACTCAACCATGATTCGCGTAAGTTCTGCTTGGGACCATGACCGTTCTTTTTCTTTAGATGAAAGTAATTTTAATGAATTAAAAGAAACCGGAACATTTGTAAAAATGCTTGCACTACTTCCATTACTGAAAAAAATGGGTGTTGATACTCTATATTTATTGCCTTTATCAAGATTCTCACTTAAAGACAAAAAAGGAGAACTAGGATCACCATATGGTGTCGCAAACTTCTTTGATTTAGATCCAAATTTAAAAGACCCGTTAACAGGTAGTTTAATGACAATTGAAGAAGAATTTCAAGCACTCATTGAAGCTTGCCATATCATCGATATGCGCGTTGTGATCGATATCATACCTAGAACTAACGCCGTTGATAATGATTTAATCAGCGACCATCCAGATTGGTTTTATTGGATTAAAGCGGATGAGTTTCATAATTACCGGGTTCCTTATGTTGAAGGATTACCAAATACAATCTCACCAGAAGCTAAATATATGAAACAAGTCTATAGTTCACTTGATGTCAAACGTCATATCAATATGTTTCAATTTGATCCAAAAAAGCAAAACCCGGAATTGTTCGCGAAACTTAAAGCATCATCAAAGGACCTATTATCAGAAATAGAGAAGCATTATAATTTGCGTGTAGCACCAGCTTTTTCTGATCATATTAATGATATTCAACCACCTTGGACAGATGTAACCTTCTTTAGAATGTTTATGGATCATCCAAAAGAAACAAAATCATATTTAGATGATGAATCTACTCCACCATATATTCTCTTTGATACCATTAAATCTAATTTATTCCCTGGCGAAATACCGAATCAGGACTTATGGGATACTTTAAAAAACATCATACCTCATTATCAAAAAACCTACGGTATTGATGGTGCCAGAATTGATATGGGGCACGCGTTACCAAAGAGACTTTTACAAATGATTATAAAAGAAGCAAGAAAAAATGATCCTGACTTCGCATTTATTGCTGAAGAGTTAAACCCTGATAATGCAGAAAAAGCCAAAGATGCAGGTTATAATATTATCATTGGTAATGGTTTTTGGATGCAACCAAGAATATGGGAGAAAAAACTACATAAGTTTGTTTATGGAGCAAAAGATATTGCTCTACCAATGTTTGCTTGTTCTGAAACCCATGACACAGCCCGAATAGCTGGAAGAGATGGGGGCAGAACTCTAGCTAGAATGACTACAGTTTTAAATATGTTACTTCCTAATCTTGTACCATTTATCAACTCAGGTCAAGAAGTATATGAAGTTCAACCGATGAATACCGGTATCGACTGCACGAATGAAGACAAGTTCAGACTTCCACAAAACGATTTGTTTTATGGAAAACTAGCTTTATTCGATAAATACGCTTTTCACTATCTAAATGCTAATAGATGGGAACTTCCAGATCATCTTGATGGTATCAAAAAAATTAGAAACAAATGGCTGAAAGAAATCACTGATTTAGATTATTACGAACCAGTTTACTTCAATGAATTTGACTCTCCTGCTTTAGGTGTTTCTTATTTCAATCCGGAAACAAATAAGTGTTTACTTATTGTCGCTAATACGAATTGTTTTAATGATATTCATTGTCACGCTACTATTAAAAAATTAAGAGATAAAGCTGATAATCATAATAATTTTGGTCGTTTAATCTATGCTACTTATGAGTTTAGTAGAGACTATCATGATTTTTCACCTGATGGTCGAGTCTACTTCCACCTTGGAGCTGGTGAAGTTAAAATTATCGAATTTTAAAAAAAGAAACCGAGATATTTTCTCGGTTTTTATATTGTAATTTTTTTAAAATCTTTAATCAATCGAACTAATAAGATGGTGTAAATAAAGATTTCAATTGGTGTTTTAATTATCCTTAATGGTAACTGAGGCCAAAAAGGTATCTTATAGAGAATGCTAACCCATAACGGTGTTAATACTAAAGCTACCAAGATTTGTAGTACAATAACACTAAAAATAATTCTTTGAGCAATATCTTCTTCTTTTCGTTTAAAAAACATAAAAACTGCTGTAGCGAGAATCCCAAGTTCACCTAGGATTAGAATTAGATACACCATTGTTGGACTAAATGTCATATCTGCGCTTAGTCTGGTTTCAATCACTTCAATAATACCATTTATATTGAATAAACCCCATATACCCAAACCAAATAGGATAAACAATAAAGCAAAGTTGAGATAAACAAATAGATTAGTCTTCTTTAGTTTTACATTAGCAATTAAACCAGGAAGAACTCCGTATAAAACTGAGTTTAAAGTAAAACCTGGGAAGAAAGGTCCTGATGGGACACCATAAACCCAGATATAAACAAAGTAAGCTAAGACATCTTGAATTATTGCTGAATACAATCCGATTTTTGGTCCTATAACAATGGAAATAATAATCAATGGTAAATACCCAATTCCAAAGCGGATAATAGTGGAATTAGGAGGATAAGATATCGAAACAACACTAGATAAAACAATACCTATTGCTACTAATAGTCCTGCAAATATTATTTTTTGTAATTTTCTACTTTTCACTTTAAAACCTCTAATTTTTAAAATCTATTTCTCTTTGATCAGTCAATTTAAGAAAAGCATTGATTTTGCTGAATGGTTTTGAATCAAAAAAACCTCGGTAAGCCGATAAAGGAGAAGGATGAACATTTTCGATAATAAAATGCTTACTATCAGTTATTAGTTTCTTCTTAGATCTCGCATAACTTCCCCACAATACAAATACCATTGGTTCATTCTTTTTATTTAAAACCTTTATAACCTCATCAGTAAAACTCTGCCAACCTAGATTTGCATGAGAAAGAGGTTGATGAGCTCTTACTGTAAGAATAGCGTTTAGCAATAAAACCCCAGATTTAGCCCAAGATGTCAAATCACCCGATATGTTTTTAAAACCAAGATCATTGTTCAATTCTTTAAAAATATTTTCTAAAGATGGTGGAAGTTTAACCCCGTTATTAACGGAAAATGCTAATCCCATAGCTTGTTCCGGATTGTGATAGGGATCTTGCCCTAAAATTAAAACTCTAGCATTCGCATAAGGCGTTAAACAAAAAGCATTGAAAATCTGTCCTTTCGGGGGATAGCAAACATTTGTTTGATATTCCTCCTCAACATCCTTCAATAACTTTTTAAAATATGATTTTGAAATTTCATCTTTTAAGACTAAATCCCAGTCATTATTAAATAAATTACTTTCGTGTTGCACAATTATTAGCCTTACAACCAGAACAGCTTAAATCTTCACAACCCTCTGGTTTTTCAGTTTTTTCATTAAGAGTATATGACCAAACATATAATCCAACCAAAACTACTATAATAATTCCTGCTATTAAATATTCCACTCTATTTAACCTTCTCTACAAATTTATTTACTTCCTTGAGCAATGCCTCAACACGCTCTTTAGAATCCTCCAGCGAATCCCCAATAACTCCAGCATAAATCTTTAGTTTCGGTTCCGTTCCTGATGGTCTTAGGACAAACCATGATTCGTCTTCAAGGAAGTATTTTAGTACGTCTGATTTATCTAAATCAATACTTTCAATGTTTTCGCCAATATAGCGTTTTGAAAGAAGATAATCTTCATATTTTACTATCTTGGTATTAAGAATTTCTCCAAATGGGTTATCGCGGAAAAACGCCATAATTCTACCAATTCGTTCTTGACCTTCTTTACCTAAAAGATGGATATTTTTTAATCCTTCTAGATAATATCCATACTTCTTATAGATCTCAGTTAAGACATCATATAATGTTTTGTTCTCTTGTGTGAAATAATAATTAGCTGCTTCAGAAATCATAAATAGAGCTTGTAAAGAATCTTTATCCCTAACAGCATCATCAATTACATAGCCATAAGATTCTTCATAACCAAAAACGAACTCTTTATCTGTTTTTTCTAAGTATCTTGCTTGTTCACCTATATATTTAAAACCAGTTAAGGTAGAGACAATTTCCAAACCATAACTTCTAGCAATTTTAGCACCTAAATCTGATGTTACTATGGTATTAAACACTACACCCTTTGTTGGCAAAATACCTTTCTTCTGCTTCTGAGTTAATAGATAGTATATCAGAATTGCTCCAGTTTGATTCCCATTAAGTAAAATGTATTCCCCATCATGTTTTACAGCAATCCCTAGTCTATCTGCATCAGGATCTGTGGCAATCAAAAGATCTGCATTGATTTTTTCTCCTAAAGCAATTGCTAAATCATATGCTTCTCTTTCTTCTGGGTTTGGGAGTTTCACCGTTGTGAAAAATGGATCATTGACCATTTGTTCCGGAACTGGTGAAACATCATAACCAGTTTCCTTTAATAGCCTAACTCCTAAGTAACCACTGGTTCCATGTAAAGGAGTAAAAACAATTTTAATATCCTTTGCTAAATGAGGATGTATAGCAAGCGATTTGACAAGTTCTAAATACGGTTTATCAATTTCTTCATCAATGTACTCAATTAATCTATGAGCTAATAAGTCTTCTAAAGACATTGCCTTTATTGAAAAAAGATCGGTTGTTTGATTAACATAATCAATTATTTCATTAGCATAGATTGGTGTATATTGACAACCATATTGATCGTATATTTTATAACCATTGTAATTAGGAGGATTATGACTTGCAGTTACAACAATTCCTGCAAGAGCACCCAATCTTCTCACCGCAAAAGATAATTCTGGCGTTGGTCTTAAATCAGTAAACAGATATGATTTAATCCCATGAGCACCTAATACTTTAGCTGATTCCAAAGCAAATTCTTTTGACATATTTCGATTATCATGCGCGATAACGACGCCTTTTTGTAATTCCTCTTGACTAAACTTATTTTTCAAATACAAAGCTAATCCATTATTAGCTCTGCGAATTGTATAGATATTTAAACGGTTAATACCAGGACCTAAAATTCCTCGCATTCCCCCTGTACCAAAACTTAAACTAGTATAGAACATATCCTCTAATTCAACTTCAGTCTTTTTTTCGAGAATAGAACGTAAATTCTGATCTAAATCTTCGTAATCAAGCCATTTTTGTAATTCTATTTTCCACATAATAACTCCTCGCTAATAAATATAATCAACTACTCTTTCTTTTCTTGGTTTTGCCTCTGGTTCCATACCTTTAGGTACACCTAAACAAATCGATATGTCATGTTCATAGCCTTCTGGTATCTTTAAAATTCTATCAACATCAATTTTATTTGCTTTATGGTAGAGATACCTTGTTTGACCAATTATACAAGACCCATATCCCAAAGACTTAGCCGCTAAGGCAATATTTTCAACCATACAACCAATATTAATCTCTGAAAAACCAGCTATTTTTGAACTTAAAACAATCACACAGGGTGCATGATAAAAAATATGTGAATCTTTCTCAATATCTAGACCTAGTCTAGTCATTCCTTCGATAGCTAATCGATTAATTTCATCAATTCTATCTTTGTTGGTAATAACTGTCAAATGCCATTCCTGTTTGTTTCTTGAACTTGGCGCATGGATTGCACACTCAATAATCTTTTTTAAATCTGGTTCAGGGATCTGCTTATCCTCATAAGCACGAATACTTCGTCTACTTAAAATTGTCTCAATCGTATTATTCATGATTTCCTCCTAAATGTTTGAAATATCTTTATTGCAAGCACTATGAACTTCTAAAGTCTTAGCCGCAAGAACTTTACCAAATTCTAATGCTTGTTGAAAACTAGTTGAATTATATTTATAAATAATTCCTGAAAACAAAGCATCTCCGGCTCCATTACTAGAGATAATTTTCTTTGGTTTCAACACCTTAGTATGAAATACTTCTTCTAAGATATTATAATAAATTGCTTCTTTTCCTTGAGAGATAATAACATTCTCAACACCCAATGAATGAAGCTTCTTTATACCTTCGATTATATCACAACTTTTCGTTTCTAAAAGTGCATTTAGCTCAAGAACATTAAGTTTTAGAACATTAATTGACCCGAGTACATTTTTTACTCTCATCACTTTTGTCTGTGATACACCATCTAAAAATATTAATTTATCATCATACTTTGTAATTAAGTATTCTAAAACATCCTTGCTTAGATTGGTATCAAAGACTAGACAATCAAAATTGTTGATATACTCATCTAACTCTTGAAAATTTTCAACTTCTAAACTCTCGATACTAGCCAAATCATTCACTCCTAAATCAAACTCACCTTCATGATTAAACACACCCATAAAGATATTAGATTTAGCACTTAGAAAAGATCTCTTATAGTTTATTCCTAGATCATCCAAATAATGACTGACATAGTCTCTAAAGATATCCTTACCAATTTGGGTTAAGAAATCTACATCCATTCCCAAATTGTGTAAGTTCTCTGCAATGTTTTTTGCTACTCCACCTAGACTAAAAACAACTTCACCAATATTAGACTCACTTTTAATTAATTCTTTCGTTGGGTATCCTAAAATATCAATATTACAAGCGCCAATAACTAAAACTTTCATTATTCTAAGATACTTGTAAATAGAAAGTCAATATCATACTTAATCATCTTCTCTGCTATATCTTTTTCATTTACTACTCCGGTTATGACTTTTAACCCAACTAAATGTAAATTTTTAACATAATCTCTTTTTAATTTATGATAATCTACATAAAGGTTCACACCTTGTTTTTGGCAGAATTCTAAAGTATCCACAAAGTCATCTTTTTCATGGTAAAAAATATTGCTTGGCAAGAAATATTTTTTTAATGCATGCAGTTGTTTCTTATCCTCAACAATAAAGTTAATATTATTTTCTGCTTCATTTTCCTTCAGAACACTTTCTAATCTCTCAATTGAAGTGATCTCTAAACTTGACTTTAACCTAACAAACATCGTCTTTTGATACGCTTTACAAATTGCAATATAATCTTCAAATTTTGGGATAAATACAAACTCGTTTAAATTATTCGTTTTTCGGTCTAATAAGGCAAACTTCTTCAGTTCGTTATAGGTAAAACTAGGTATATCTAGGTTCAACAACCCAAACTTTAATAAGCTATCACAACTCGTTACTATATATACATCATCTTTTGATAAAGATAATTCACAACTAATTCCTTGATATGATCTATTAGCGGCTGCCAAAAAAGCAAAGATTGTGTTCTCTGTTTCAATTCCGCTTAATCCATTATTAGCAACCATGCCTTTAAAATATTTATCTATTTTTATCGTATTCATTCGCTTCACGCCTTTATAATTTGATATATTTTATTTTAACATTATTTACACTTTTTATGAATATATATTTCTAAATTTCTCAAGTTTTGGTATTATATATCTATAAAGTGAGGTAAGTAACATGGAATTCAACGAAATCGGCTTTGATTTTTCTAATCTAGAATACGGTACAATTTCCAAAAAGAACTCAATAGCATTTTTAATTATTGCGATTACATCTGCTTCTTTTATCATAATTTTTTTAGTTTTCTTAACCCTTTATCTATTAAAGGTTCCTATTGAAATTAATGATGTGATTCAAGAGTATTCTGATCCTGAATATCAGAATTTTATGAAAGTTTTTCTTAGTATTATGGGTGCTATTTCTTTACC